>Ga0316232_1004237_pt1 | contig 12393 bp, 7 predicted proteins | sample TBHtaG_FD_206006 | JGI IMG/M metagenome (GOLD analysis project Ga0316232, IMG submission 206006) | Freshwater microbial communities from Trout Bog Lake, Wisconsin, USA - TBH18025_13 | ecosystem: Environmental > Aquatic > Freshwater > Lake > Hypolimnion/Profundal zone | place: USA: Wisconsin... | reverse complement strand
GCCCTGACCAACGCCATCATGAACGGGCGCTTGCACGCCACGCTGCGCTATCCGGCCCGCGAGTATGGGAACTTGGATTTTTTGGAAGAGCTCGACCGCGCAGAAATGGACCTTCCGTACGGCCGTGGCAGCACCGCAAGGGAAGGTGAAGAGCTGACCTCCGACGGTCGTTACTTTTACAAGTCCATCCCCGATTGGTCACAGAGTACAGTGACTCGCGATGAATTGATCGGCTGGTTGACTCGACGCGGCGTCAAATCGGGCTTCTTCTTTCCGATGGCTGCAGATGGCCCAGGGTATCTTGATCCAAGCAGTGAGCGCTATGCGCCGAAACTCGCGGCCGCTGTGCAAGCCTGGGAAGCCGTGACGGTGCCGCGAGGCATGCACCCCAAGCAGGCGCTAATGAAATGGCTTCGTGAGCATGCGGCGGAGTACGGCTTGACCAACGATGAGGGCAAGCCGAATGAGACGGCCGTCGATGAAATTGCGAAGGTCGCAAACTGGCAACCGAACGGTGGGGCCCCCAAGACCCCCGAAGCATAAACGTTCCAGGTCTTGTCGGCGGCTACGGGCGCGCTAACTTTGCCCGCATCCACCCACCCTTTCACTTCGAACCCGCCCACCCCCAAACCAGTTATTCCGGGGTGGGTTTTTGCAATCCGTCTGCCTATTCGCCGCTGCTCTGAAAACGTTGAATGGCCATGTGTTCCGGGATTGGCCCGGACAGCTTACTAAGGGTGAAACATGGCCGAGCAACTACGCAGTGCACTTGCAATCCTGCGCCGCAAGCAGGTCGAGGCTGCAACTGGGCTCTCGCGCAGCACCATTTATCAGCGCATAAAGGAGAAGACGTTTCCCGCGCCTGTAGCACTTGGCCCTCGCGCCGTCGGTTGGCGTGCAGGTGACATCGATGCTTGGCTGGCCAATCCGGCTGACTACAAAGCGTAAGGAGCTGCTCATGAACGGCTCCATTCCGTTTGAACAACAGTTCGCCGTCGCTATGGCCGAATACGGTTTGCAACCCGACGAGATTGTGGCTGATGGCAAGCTGCACCGCTTCGATGGCCCGGACGAAAAGCGCGGCAAGTGCTCTGCTTGGTACGTGCTGTACGGCGACGGCTTGCCGGCCGGATCGTTCGGTGACTGGCGGACAAATTTTTCCAAGACGTGGTGCGCTAAGCCGGAGCACGCCCTCACCGACGCCGAGCGCCAAACGCACTGCCTGCGCATCGAACAGGTGAAGGCCGAAGCCGTTGCTGCGCGCACTAAGGTAGCGCAGGAAGCCGCCGCCAAATGCTTGAATTTGTGGGATCGCGCCGACGCAGTGCAAGACGATCACGAGTACATCAAGCGTAAGGGTATCAAGCCGGTGGGTGCGAAACAATTGGGCAAGGCGCTTCTGATCCCCTTGTGGGATACCACCGGCGCGCTGCATAGCCTGCAATTCATCCGACCGGACGGTTCGAAACAATTCAAGAGTGGCGGCAAGGTCTCTGACTGCTACTGCGTCCTGGGCGGCAAGCCGGGGCCGGATACACCGCAGCTGATCTGCGAGGGTTGGGCGACAGCATGCAGCCTGCATGAAACGACCGGCTACCCTGTGGCCGCCGCCATGAACGCGGGTAACCTGCTGGCGGTGGCGCACGCGCTGCGCGCCGAAATGCCCGATGTGCCCATCATTGTCTGTGCTGACGACGACAGCAAGACGGACGGTAATCCTGGCTTAACCAAGGCGCGGGTTGCTGCTGATTCCATCGGCGCGCTGCTGGCGGTGCCCAACTTCGGGCCGAAGCGCCCGAACGGTGCTACCGACTTCAACGACTTGCACATTGCCTACGGTGGCGATGCTGTGATGGCCTGCATCAAGGCCGCCCGTAACGGAAAAACCGACACCGTAATGCAAAACCCCCCGACTGCGGGGACCACGGCCAATAGCACTGATCCTGTGTCGGCAGAAACCGACGAGGAAGCCATTGCCCGTATGGCAGCGCTTACGTGGATTGAATACGATCGCGTGCGCAAGACCGAGGCCGAGCGCATGGGTGTACAACTCGGCACGCTTGACCGAATGGTGAAAAACGCGCGCGGCGACGCGGCACGCGACACTGCCCCGTTCGAGGATGTGAAGCCATGGCCCGAGCCGGTAGACGGTGCGGCGCTGCTGTCCGAGATCGCGCGCACCATTCAGCGCTTCATCATCTGCGATCTGGAGACCGTCGCCGCGACAGCTTTGTGGTGTATGGCGGCCTGGCTGGTGGATCATGTCAACGTCTGCCCGATCCTGCTCATCAACGCGCCGGAAAAGGCATGTGGCAAGACGCAACTGCTGACCTTGGTCGGCAAGTTGGTGCCACGCCCAGCGCAGGCGGCGGGCATCTCGCCCTCGGTGCTGTTCCGCATGATCGAGAAGTACAAGCCCACGCTCCTGGTGGACGAAATCGAGACCGTGCTGACCAGAGAAGCAGAAGACCTGCGCGGGCTGATGAACGCCGGCCACACCCGCGAATCGGCTTTCGTCTGGCGCGCCAATACCGCACCTGGCGCTGATTTCGCCCCCCAGCGTTTCACCGTTTTCGGTTTCAAGGCGCTTGCTGGCATCAACGCCGACAAGCTGGCCGAGACGATCACGAGCCGCGCCGTGGTGGCGCAGATGCGTCGCAAGATGCCCCACGAAACCGCTGAGCGCCTGCGCTATGCCGAACCCGATCTATTCGACACGCTTCGCGCGAAGTTGGCGCGCTGGGCTGACGACAGCGCACCCACCATTCATGCAGCCCGCCCCAGCTTGCCCGATGTCTTGGGCGACCGGGATCAGGACAACTGGGAGCCGCTGCTTGCCGTAGCCGACTTGGCGGGCGGCACATGGCCTGCCTATGCGCGTAGCACGGCAATTAAGCTGTGTAAGGCGGCAGTGGCGCAAAGTGCGGGAGCCGAGCTGCTGGCGGACATCAAGGCCGTGTTCGACCGTAAGAAGGTGCAGCGCATCTCCATGACTGAACTCTTGGCCGCACTTTGCGAAGACGATGAAGCTCCCTGGAAAACCTGGAGTCACGGTAAGGAGATGACCGCCAGACAGTTGGGCAAGAAGCTGCGCGATTACGGTATTGAGAGCCAGACGTTGAAAATCGCCTACCAGACATCCAAGGGGTACAAGGTCGAGCGATTCGAGGATGTGTTTGCCCGATACTTGCCCGCTTCGCCGGACTCTCCCGTTTCATCGGTTGCTTGGTTACAACCCAATGCCGAGGCGGGTTTTTGGGTAACTGATGCTCAGTTACCTGGCAAAGCGGAAAACGCTTTAGTTACCCAGAAACCCGCGTCAGGTAAGGAGGGTAACCGAGTAACCGAGGAAGAGGGCGTGACCGAAAAGGAGGAAGGGGCGGAGGAGAGCGTTGCCCCCGTTGGTTGTGATAGCGATGACGCGGCAGAGGTGTGACATGAGCGCTAAAGCACTTCTGGCTGATCTTGCCCGCGCTGGGTTCCGCGTCGAGGCGAGGGGCGACAAGATCAGGATTTCCCCGTCGGCGGTCCCTGCAGCGCTTTTGGAAGCGGTAAAAGAACAAAAGCCCGAACTTCTGGCCTACTTGCGCCGCGCCGCGAATGACACCGTGACGCTGTCGCAATACCCGATTGCAGATGGACCATTCATGCCCTGGTGTGCGCCCCTGACATCCGAGCGAGTAGCCGGTTTGGTCGCCGATTTGCGTGAGGCCATCGGCAAAGTAGCTGATAGCGAGAAATGGTCGGACGGCTATCGAGCGGCCCTGCTGGGCTTGGTGGCTCGCCAACCTATTTCCACTTTGGCCGATGATTTGAAGTATTTCAGGCGCCGACTAGATGCTCTGCGCGCCGTCAACCACACAGCCCAAGCGATCGGTCATGCACGACGCCCCTCGAAGTAACATCCGCAGCTGCGCCGCATCGCGGCGAGTAGCGGAAGCGCAGGAGGAAGAGATGGAGCGCGAGGCCGCCCTTTACTGACCGCCTCAACTGCAGCACGTCTACAGTGACAAATCGACCCTGAACCAGCGCGCTAGTTCTTCTGGCAAGCAGGGCGGCGGCGTCTCGAGCGTCAGATCCTGGTCGGTGACAGCCTCTAGCACATCGCCGAGTTCCTTCTCGCCCAGTTCTTCCTCGTCCAGGGCATCCAAGGCGAAGTCCGGCTTGCCGAGCAGCACCTCGAAACGCTGGGCGCGCGCCAGTAGCACGCTGTACTGGAAGCGCTCGTAGCTCTGCTGCTGGAACGGTATGCCGACTTGCACGAGCCCTGTGCCGGGTTGATCGGTCCGGCTTGCTTCTGCCAGACTACCAACGCGATCGACACGGCCAATACGCTGCTCCAGCCGCGCCGGATTCCACGGCAGGTCATGATGGATGATCTCGGCGCATTCACGATGCAAGTCGATACCCTCGGAGCCGATTGAGGTGCAGATCAAAATGTCCGGCGCCAACGGCGAATTGAAAGCTGCACATAGCACGATGCGGCTGTCGTGCTTTATGGAGCCGTCGAGCGTGCGCACCGCATAGTCATCGTGTTTGTTGGCATCGCTGCTTACTTCGTCGTCGTGCTTCGCGTCGGCGCGGCTTCGCTGCAGATTGACCCCGCGCCACAAGCTGCGGCGCCGCGTGTTGGTATGGTCGTCGGTATTCATGGAACCGTTCGCTTCGCAAAGGCTCAACAGGAAGCGCACCATGCGCCGCCACATCGATTCACCCATGCCGCGCGGCGCACGTATGCCACTATGGACGGCGCGAACGATCTCCGCCATGCGCGGATCATCAGACGGATTAGCCAGTAACGGCCCCAGATACGTGCGGAACAGGTCCGGACGCAGCAGCACCTTGCGCAAGCCCTTCTGAAGGTCCAGTACCGTGTCGAAAAAGCCCGGCGCGACTTGGCGCGCGTTGGCGTCGATGCCGGCGTCGTCCACGAGAAGGCTCGCTTCCGACTCGATCAGTGCCCACAGATTCGTTGCGAAAGAACCGGTGTCATCGCCGTCCCAGAGATTCAGCGGCCGCTCGAAAAAAGTCCCGGCGTGACGGTTGACCAGTTCCCTGATGGTTTCCGCCGATTCCGCGCTAGTCCCCTCCGCCGCGAGAAACGATGTGCGGAGCCAGCGTTCATCCTGCCCCTCCGACATTGCCATTTCACGCAGGAGTTCGAACAATCGCATGGCCGGAGTCCGCACGCGCCGGCTGCGGCGAAACTGAACTAAGAGCCACAGATCAAGCAAACGGAATACGCGCCGCTCGGTCGCGCTCACACGGCAGCGTGAGAGGCAGTCGATTGCGAATGCGACCGCCTCGGAGCGCCATTTTCCTATCAGACTCTCCATCTGGTTCGCCTCGAGCTGCGAGGCTTGCGCGAAGCTGCGCGCAAGCGGCAGGTCCACGAACGCAGCCTCCTCAAGCAGACTCTTGCGCTTCGCGCGCAAGTCAAGTGCTGTGGCTTCAGTGGGGTTGATGCGCGACTGCAGCATCGCACCGATCTCATTGAGCGTTTCCACGCGTTCACAGAAGATCAGCGTCTTACGGCCATTCTGATAGTTGGTCAAAGCTCTGTCGACGGTCGCGCGGACTTTCGGATGTTCGCTCATGCCGAGCACACGCCGGAACATCGCCATGTAATTCGCCGTTTCAGCATCAAAGGCACGCTTTTCTTGAGCCATCACGGCCGCGCTGCTTTCGAATGCCCTAACGCTCGACGTCAGCCCGCTCATCAGACGCGCATTAGCCCCATCGCGCTTGCCGTCCGCCGCGCGCGTCTGCTGATCGACCCGCATCGCCAGAAAATGGATGAAAGCATCGCTGTCCCGCGACATGCCTTCCACGTCGTACAGCATCGTTCGTTGTGCCGCCGGGCCGGTGCCGAAATCCTGCCCGGCATGAAACGACCGATGCCCGCGCGGCTTCAAATGGCGAATCACAATCTTGCGCTGCAAGGCCGTGAGTTGATCCACCGCCTTGCGATAGGCCACGGCGGCATCGCTGAACGCGCGCAACGCCGGTTGCGCGGCGGGGTCGGTGATTAGATCGGAAAGCATCGGTTCGATGGCGTCGTGAATCGTGCCCTCGCACAATGCGTTCAAGCGAGCCACACTTTCGTCGTCACCGGAGAGTGCATCCCACGCCTTCTGAAAGTTCTTGTTGGCGTTCAGGCAATTGGCGACCTCGCCGTTCGGGCGATAAATAGCATCCAGGACGCGATACGTTGCACTGTTCTTGTCCGTCGCGAAGTCGAACACCGTGAGCATTTCGCGCTCTTCGAGCTGGAACGGCGTGGCCGACAGCAGCAGCTTGTTGGGGATCGAAGGGGAGAACGTCTTGCTGAACGCCTTCGCGCCATGTTTGCCGCCCTTCCAGTTGTGTACTTCGTCCACCACAGCCAATTCGATTCTGGACTCGCGTAGCTTTTGCTGAACCACTGCGTTCATCAGATCCTTGAAGAAGTTCTTGATCGAACTGTCGTCCGCCCCGGCACGCAATGACGACCAGCGAGCCTTGAGATCCGGATCGTGGTCGCGCGCCTTGATGACGCAATCGTAGGTGCGATACAGATCGCTTGACGCCAGTTCCTTAAGCGACTCCTTGGTGGCATTGGGCAGCAAGATGTTGGCCCTGCGCAGCGAACTCAGCAGTGCATCGCGAGTGGGCGCGTGCAGGCCCGTCGCCAGCACGCCAAGCACGAAGGTGCTGAAGCGCCGCGTATCTGCCTGATCGGTTCGCGGCCGGTCGAGGGACGACATGCCCAGAATCAGCACGTTGGGCAAATACCGTTCCTGCTTGGCAGCGAACTCCTTGAATGCGTCCTTGAACCAGTTGCTGGCATCCGGTCTGTCATCCGTGCGTAGCGCTGTGAGGTGCGCGCGCATGGTTTGGTCTTGCGTGGCCTTCAGTTCGTCGAGGTATCTGAACCAGCCGGTCTGCGAATACTGGGAGGCGAATTCCAGCGCCTTTTTGGAGCTTTCATCGAAGCCCTCCAGGCGCTTGAATCTGCTACGTCGGGACAGGTACCGGTTCCGGCTCGCCCATTCGTAAACCGATTGCAAGATGCAGCACGTCGTTTCCGGTCTGATGCGGCTGATGGTGGTGTTCTTGTAAGCGTGAAGACAAGCGATCAGTTCCCAGTAGCTATGCACGACAAGTGGACGCAAGGTACGCTTGCTCGCCCGGTTCTGGCCGTTCACATAGCACGCCGAAAAGCTGCGTAACTCCTGCTCCCACTTCGCGCGCAGCACGGCACTCGACGGCGTGATAAGCAACGCGCGCGCGTCGGCGTCTCTCGCACCTAGCAGCCGCGCGGCGATCACGCCCATCGCAACGTACGTCTTGCCCATGCCCACCTCGTCGGCGAGCAACTGCGTGTCGAAGCCATTCTCAAACCGGGTGAGGAACTCCCGCGCCGTGTTGCGCTGGCGGTCCCAATCCTTCTGGAAGCTAGGGCGTTCAGCCTCCGCGCGAATTACCGTATCGAACCGTTGCGAACTCAAGATCGGAGACCCTCATGGCAGAAACTAAGATACTCCTTGACTGCTGCGTCACGGTGTTGCGTGGGCAACTTAGCCTTGAGGCGCGTCCATAACACGTGGCCCGCGTCCGATTCGGCAGCAAGTTCGCGAGTGAACAGCACCAGTTCGCCCAGCCTGAACAGCGAGTCCGCGCTCGATTGCGGGCGGCTTTTTGCGTCGCGCAAGAGAACGTCCGCGAAGGTGGCAAGCGGCTCCTCCACCTCGTCCCGCCACCGGCTGGACTGCTCGGGCAATGCCGCTTCCAGGCATTGCGTTGCGCGTTTTCGAAAGACATTCTGCACGCGCGCGAAGAGGCTCAGATGCTGCTGCATCCCGATCACGATGTTGCGTTCGCGCATGGCGCGAATTGCGGTGGCGGGATCGTCGTCGATGCTATTCGGATCGCCCGGTACGAACTCATCCGCGTCGCGGTCGAGCGGTAACCTCTCCTTGAGGTAATGCAGCATCCAGTCTTCCGCGGTGGACAGTACATAGCCCTCGCGCTGTTGGAACAGCGTGGCGGCATGCCGGAACGGAAGGTAATAGACACGTTCGGGCACGCTGTGGTGCACGAACTTCAGGTTGCGCGCGCCGATAATCCGGCCAATCAGTTGTGATTGATCGAGTGGATTCGAGCGTCCGTTGGTGAAATGAAGCGGCATGCCGCCCCAACTCACGTCGTAGTCAGCTAGTTTCGCAAGTTCAGACGGCTCGACACGTACGTCGAATGCCATCAGATCCGTATTTGGCAATTCGGCGAGCTCAATGGCCTGAACAAATTCAGGGTAGTCGGGTTGGTCCTGATAATCATCGTCCGACTCGGGCATCTCGTCCGGCGTGTCGGACGGCAGATCACGATAACGGTCCATCTGCTCCGCGCTCAGGCCGTTGCAAATCGCGCCGAACAACTTGTCGATCGAACCACGGTGCACGCGCGCCACGCCCATTTCGTGATTGGCGCCGCACCACGCATTGCGGGTGAAGTTGGCGCTACCCAGATAGACAAGCGCTTCGTTGCCGCGTGCTAGCACCAGTATCTTGGCGTGGAGCTTGCGCGTAATCGCGAGCCCGGCAAGGTCAGCTGGTTGATTGGCCTGCGCGATGCGCTCGCGCTCGCACTCGGTGAGAGTTTCGGGGATCAGAAACAGCCGTATGCGTGGCAGCGCGCGAAAATGATCGCGGCAAAGATGCTTGGCGACCGGCGCATCCGTCACGACATCGAGCGCATTGACAGACGGGAAGGTTTGCTTCAGATCCTGCGCAAACACGGCCCCCCGCGCGCTGCGATCGAAGAACGGCGATACGGCGATCGCGCGCTCCGGCGACGCGTCGCCGAATGCACTACGCCATGCACGAGCGAGAGTATCCAGTCCGGTTGCGCCGTCGTAGCCTTGATGGATCAGCACGGCACCTTCCTGGTTTTCCGACGCGCCCCAACGATCCAACCTCTGCTGAATCGACTCTATCGCCATAGCCAGCGGCCTCGAATCGAACGATGCGTAGCCACGCGCCAGCACCTCAACGAACTCGCGCAGTATGCCGAGGTCTGCCCGCCCACCGTTCCCGCTATCGCCCCATGCGAACGTTTCGAAAACCTCGCGATTCGCGAAGAGCCCAGTGCGCGTCAGGTTCATCGAGCCCAGTGCAAGATGCACCTGACGCTGTGTAACCACCAAATAGGCCTTCGCGTGATGGCAGGTCCAGGGCCGCGTGCGCACCGGCAGCAATTCCATGAAATGCGGCAACTGATTGTGCTCGCGAGTCTTCCGCGCGTCGTAGATCATCACCGGCACGATGCGTAGCATATCGGCGATATCAGAAGTCCGCGCCTCGGGCGCCGCGCTCAGCGAACGCCGCAGAGCGAGGTTCAACACTTGCTGGTCGTCGAACTCGTAACTGAGCACCACCACGTGTTGCAACGCGTTATCGCGTCCGTTGCATGACTCGAAGACGCCCGTGAAGTACTCGCGTAGCGATTCAACCTGCTCCGTCATTGCACGGTCTCCTTCTGCGGGAAGGCCCAGTCGGACCAACTGCGGCACTTTTCAAAGTGCCATTGGCGGCGATAAAGATATTGAAGACCGTCGAGTTGGGCAACTGTGTCGTTCGGCGCGTTGTCGAAGATCGATAGGGCGTCTTTAAGCGTGCTGAGATTCACGCGACCGCTCACCAACAATTCGCCTCGATTCACGATCGGAGAGGTGCCCTTCGCCGTCTGATGGTCGATATGGTGATCGACTACGCAGCGCGTCAACGTGGCGAAGTCGCCGTCGATCTGTGCAACGCTGGAAAACAGATAGCGCGAATCGTGGAAGGCAGGCGCGGCGACATATTTAGCGGCCAGTGTCGTCGTGGCTGCGGCAAAAGATTTCGCACCCTGCGGCAACACGTCCCGGAACGTGTCACCAAATTCGAGCGAAGCAATGCGCAAATCGAGCACGAATTGCGTGGCCGCTGCGAGCCGCTCGAAGCGGGCCATCGCTATCAACTCGGTGGCGATGCCGTCGTATTGCTCGCATGCGTCGGTCCAGAACGCCTGATAAGCCGAGGCGTTGGCAAAGGCTTCCTGCAGTTTTTTCCGTTCTGGTGGCGCGCGCCACAACGGTTCGGCGCGCGGATTCTTTCTGCACCAGATGTCGATGAGCTTGCGCCAGATCTCGCTTTCCCTGTGCGAAGCCGACGCATCGAGGCCGTAGTGCTTGCCCACTCGCTCGAAATCACCTTGCGAGACGACGTGATTGTCCTGCCAGTTCGCTAACGCGTCGTGAAACCGCTGCGCCTTGCTGCGCGATGAGAACGCATCTGCGAGATCACGTCCCTGCGGACTTAGGGTGCGTCCATCCGGCTCGACAAGGCCCCAGCGCAGTGCCGCACTGCTGTAGTGACCGAGCGTGCCGTAAGAAAGACGCTGGTATATCGGATGACGCTTCGGGATGCTGTCCAAGCGGACTTGCTCGCGGAGCAGGCGTTGGTATTTCGTCACATTGATGATCGACGAGTTGACCGACGCGTTGGCAATGCCCCAATAGATTTCGAGTTCGCGAAATCGTTGCGACAGTTGCTGCGCCTTGAACGTCTCATCGGCGAGCTTGTCGAGAATGGCACACAGCGAACTCAGGTAACCCTCCAGCGCGGCCGTCATCAGGTCACTGCCCATCGCCAGTTGCGAATCCTGCATCCTTTCCAGCAACTTCTCCACGCGGGCGAGGCGAGGGCGCAGGGTGTCAAAGCCCACCAAGTCACCTCGCATTTCCTGCAGGTTGAAATTGGCGGGAAGCACGCCGGGGTTGTTGCTCAGCAGTTCCACTGCCTGGCGGCAGAACGCTTCGGACTTGTCGCCCATCTTCATGAGCGTGCTGCGCTGCTCGACTGACAGGCCAATCAGGCCGACGAGCTTTTCTTCCAGTGTCTTGAGCGCACCGTCAATGGCGGTCAGGTCGGTGGCGCTGGGTTGAAACGAGATCAAGTTCTGAGACATTGCGTTCCTTCTAACGCGGATATCAACGTCATGCCGATTGGCACAACCCGGTGAGGTTGGCTACGGCTGCGGCGTATCGCAATGCTGTACACAACTTTTGACGGAAAGCGCCCGCACATGGGGCGAGCAAGCCCGCTCACGCCGTTCGAATATTGGAGCGTGAAGCGCGAGCCTTGGACTGTCGAACTCGACGCCCTGACACTGACGCTCGACCCTCAGACGGTGAAACGTGACCCTCAGACAGTGAGGTTCGAGTGTTTTAGGCTCAAACGCGACCACCAAAGGGTCGAATTCGACTCTTTGACACTGGCGCTCGACCCTCAAACAGTGAAACGCCAGTGTCTGACTCTCGCGTTCCACTCTCTGAGGGTGAAGCGCCACTGTTTGAGGGTGGAGCGTGACCTGCTGACAGTGGCTGCCCGCGAATCAAGAATCCAACTTTTGCCGCTGCCCCCGTCGCTATAATCCATTCCGCTGCCGCACCAACGGCAGTCGGGTTTGGCGACTCGACATACTCACAACGAGCATCCGCTTGGCGGATACGCTCGGGCACACTCGCGCATGCCTCCTATGGCGGGCCGGGTGGGGAGACCGCAAGGTCTGCCGGTTGCCGTGAGTACCGGTTCGCCAGCCCCGCCGTCAGGCCCGCCACCTTCGTCTGGCGACGAGAAGGCGGACCTCCAATCAATACTCACGGAGGCGCCTATGCCTATTGCAGACGAGACGCGACCAGCGTCGTACCCATCTCCACCCGCATCACCCAGCCCACCGCCCACGTCATCCGACACAGGTAGGCTCACCAAGAACCGTACTTACCTGAACGGCGCCATCGCAGCGCAGGCGTATCTCAAGCGCACGCGCACCGCCATGCGCTCGCACGGCCAATGCCGCCCGGGCATGCTGCGCGAGCAGCTTCAACATCTGTCCGCGCACGCGTTTCCGCCGGCTTTTATCAAAGGCTTTGTGGATGCGATTGATGCGTACGTATCGATGTCGCTCGGGGGCCGCGATGTCGATCCGCAAACGTGGGACGTGTTAGCCGCCATAGAGCGGCGGGGCTATAGCCAATAACAAGAGATGGACGCATTCCCGTGACGGGCGGGAATGCCTGTGTGGGGTCGGAGTGGCAGTTGGGCGTTGGCTGTTGGATTGCTTGCTACCGGCCAGAAGCGGTCGTCCCGGTACGCTTGAAACGTCCCGCTACCCCCCAGCCTCTCAACCCGTCAGCCAAACTTGCGCGCCGCATCGCGCGCCAGGCCCGAGCCGATCCCGCCAAACAGGTCGCCCTCAACGCGCCGCGCCGACGGCAGCACCTGCGCCAGTTGCTCGCGCAGCAACGGCACCCCGCTGGAGCCGCCGGCAAAAAGAATGGTATCGACCTTTTCCGCTGCAACGCCCGCCGTCTTC
>Ga0316232_1004225_pt1 | contig 12401 bp, 10 predicted proteins | sample TBHtaG_FD_206006 | JGI IMG/M metagenome (GOLD analysis project Ga0316232, IMG submission 206006) | Freshwater microbial communities from Trout Bog Lake, Wisconsin, USA - TBH18025_13 | ecosystem: Environmental > Aquatic > Freshwater > Lake > Hypolimnion/Profundal zone | place: USA: Wisconsin... | reverse complement strand
ACCCTTCCGCGCTAGCTGTCTTTATCGACCGGGCTGCCTCGATGACCGTCCCCCGCCGCGCAGCGGCTTCGTTCAACTCCCGGGAATAGAGTCAAATATCGCAAGTATATTATCTATATCTAGGCAATTCCGCCTACCCCCGGAGACCCATGCCGCACCGCTACAGTGTTCCTCTCAGGAAGTTTCTTGGCCTACCCCAAGATTCTCATCCCAAGAGAACCATGCTTCCAATTCTCGAACACCTCGCTCATTCCACACCCACCTGGCTCAAGGACCTCAGCCCTTCTGACATTCAGCGAGGTCCCGGTTCGTGGATGAAGCACCTCGTAGAGGACGCATTGGTCTATCTCGGTGCGGGTCTCGATTTTTCACCCGTGAGGCAATGCAACGGAGCCGTAAGTTCCTTTATATTATTTGATTACGGGACAGCCCAAACCGATGTCGTTGCAGAGCTGAATCGGCAGATGAAGACCGGTATGGTATTCAAGGCTCACCGGCTCATTGCCCTAGCAGAATTCGATCCTCTCCCTCTGGTGATTGACGCTGATCCTGATTTCATCTATCGAGGCCAGGTTTTCCATCAGACGCAAGCTCCATTTGGACTCTGGGCGGTTTACGAGAGCAAATCAGACCCAACCGAACGATTCAGCTTCATGTACATGGGTGTTGAAGCGATACAGGCCCTCGCCGCATTGTTTCCAAACTCAGCTCCCAAGGCACTTGTGGTTCAAGAACATGGTTTTGGGGGATCATGCTGGCAGAATTTTAGTGACCAAATTCTGAGGCTCTCAAAGTGGTGGGCCACCCTTCCAGAGATCCTAATCCTTGGCAAACACCACAGCCTTCAAGCCTGGAGTAGAAATGCTCAACGCCTCGGCTCAGACAAAGCGATTGAAAGCATGCATGGAAATCAGCGCGAGGTTTTTTGGATGAACCAAGCCGAACGCGATAGTTCACGGAAACCCGATGACTCAAGATCGTGAATACACCCAGTTCAGAGATGGAATGGACATCAAACGCCAGAACCTGGTTCTCGGCATTCTTACTTCCTTGAGAATCACATGAGTTTTGACAAACCTTACCTTAGAGGCAAAGAACATCGGAAACCCTACAGGGGTGCAAAAATGTCTTTCGCCTCTTGCCGGAATCATGGGTCTTGTAGGCACTGCGTTCGTGGTCGTCAGCATGCTACAGAGCGTAGGAAGCCGATACAGGAGGTACATGAACAATGCATGGAAGATCCTGATGAAGTCATGAAGGAACGGAGTGTATCTGCACTACAGGCGTAGAGAATCAGAGAACAACGACAACTATCCACAATTAGAATTGGACCATTGTGCGTGAGGGGGCCTGGTTCGATCAACTAGGCAATTTTCAATGGATCAACGAGCATGCATCATGGATACAGAAGCCCGAAAACGCTAGGCGGCTTGGCGTTCCAGATGAAGTCCAGGCCGAGCTTTCCGCCATCCAGTGGGATTTCAATGGAGTCGGGAGAGAGGCCATTCTCCGCGTAGCCATGGGTGCTGGGTTAATCCGAATGAGAGGCCATGGAGCAAATGTAACTTTTGAATGCACCCTTCCATTGGCGATTGTGATTCAATCAGTCAGACCCTTCATGGACCAGAATTTCGGCCCGATGACCTGGGTCCAGTTCAACGACCTGGAGAAGGGTCATTCCTTCGGATGCTTCTACAGGGATCTGAACGAAGCCATGGACAACGGGACTCTCTCAGACCTGTTGGCTGAGGCCAGAGATTCGGCAGTGGAGGATCCGTCCACTCATCCTGGAACGCCCAGCGAGGAAGGAAAATATTGAGGATCCTGGCCTTCTCTGACCTGCATGGGAGTGGATTTTTGGCGGCTTCCGCTCTGATTGATAGGCATCAGCCAAACTGGGTCATTTGCGTCGGCGATTTACTCCCTGACTTCTCACAGCGTCCGGTCAACTCCCGCCTTTTGGCTCAGCAGTCGTTCTGGCGAGACCATCGGCACCTATTCGTCCGACCAGAGATTGTGACCACAATGATTGTGGGGAACCATGAGCTGCCGGGGTTCAAGTTTCCAGGCATGGACCTCCTCCCAGCAGGTTTCGAGGACCGTGTTATTAGGCTGGAAGGAATACCTGGAGACGCAGGGCCATTCAGTTTCGCCAACGGTCTGCCTGAGGAAGAACTCGAAGAGGAACTTCAGGACCAACTAACCCTTGTTTCGAATCCCCTAATCTACCTAAGCCATGCACCACCCTATGGGAGCTGTGACAGGTCCCACCGAGGCGAAAATATTGGCCATCGGCCACTCTTCCGGCATCTACAAGATCGGGACTGGCCAAGGGTCTTGGTACTCTGCGGCCATGTGCATCAATCCTTCGGGATCGAGGAGGTCGGAGCCACTACCGTGCTCAATGTCGCAACCGGGTACGCACTCTTAGAGTGGCAAGAAGGCTGCACTAGCGTCCTGGAGAAGGGACGGCTCGTCGCGGGATCAAGTTTCTTTGATTCCCCCTAGGCAAGCTCCCAAAATCTGAAATTCCCAGGTCTTTGTTAGGAGCTAACGATGATCAAAATCCGTGTCCCACTCTTTATCTTCAAGGCTCGCATGCTTCTTGAGCCAACCATGGGAGACCGATACACCCCGGGCCAGCCGGACAACAGAATTCGTCCAAGGACGCACCCAAGACCTGACTTGGTCAAGATCCAGGAGGATAAGGAACCAATAGCACTTCGCAATGACCAGAAGAGGCCATCAATCGGAATTTTGGCATTCGAAGCTCGATTTCTTCTTCAGGGAAGGTAATCCCGAGTCACTAGAATTGTGGGAGCTATTCGCTCTTTTCAGGAGCCGCCTTCGGCCTCTCCACATCCCCACCGAAGGTGAAGACGAACCTCTTCCCACCCAGGTCGCCGAATCCGTTGCCATTGCGGCCGGTGGAGACGAATGTGAACTTGCCAACTCGGCCGTCACTGGTTTTGATGACGCCGGACCCTTCCCGTCTGGTAGCGAACACGAACTCTCCATCTAAGGTCACGCCAGGCTTGGAGGAGTCCATGTGGATCTCCCCGCTATGGTTCGAATGCCCTGTGACGCTTCCCTTGAAGGTCTCAGAACCGTCCTCTAGCTGACCCCGAACACCCACAGTCAGGGAGCAGGCTAGGAGGCCCGTCAAGGCGAAGACTACGATCAAAGGACGGACACGCATGGGTACTCCGGGTGGTTTGGTTCGATTGTGCCCCGAAACACCAATGACGACGGCCATGGGATCGCCGGTGTTCTCACCTGACTCCGACTTTGAAAACACACCTAGTCCTCGAAAAGGGGGGGGAAACCCCGCCTCCGACCCGTGTTTTCATTTCAAATATTTTCTATGGGTTTTTAAATATAACTACATGGTTATATATCACCGACTAGGCGATCTGGTGACGAATCCCGATCCCCCGGATTGGTGGAGCTAAGCTCTTGCCATCGCCGAACCTTTCACCCAAGTCGGACGCAGGCACCGAAAGCGGCTCAACTGGCCTCCCTGAGATAGGCGTAAAGAGTCTCCCTGCTGATTCCGAACTCTCGGGCCAACTGGGCCTTTTTCTCTCCAGCTTTTGCTCGGGCTCGCAGTTGTTCAGCCTGTACTGCATTCAAGGAGGGCTTCCGGCCTTTGTATGCACCCCGCTTCTTGGCCAGCGTAATGCCCTCGTGCTGACGCATTTTGATGATGCTGCGCTCGAACTCTGAGAAGGCACCCATCATCGAGAGCATCAACTTGGACATCGGATCGTCCTGGCCGCTGAAAGTCAGATTCTCCTTCTCGAACCGGACCTTCACAGAACGACTTGTGAGGCCGTTCACGATGGAGAGCAGGTCGGAGAGGTTCCTTGCGAGGCGGTCCATGCTGTGAACAACCACCTCATCGCCCTCACGGACATAGGCCAGCATCGCCAGAAGCTCAGGACGGTTGGCATCTTTTCCGCTGACCTTCTCTTCGAAGATCCGATCCAGGGTCAAGCCGTCGAGCTGCCGATCCAGATTCTGGCCAATGCTGCTGACTCGTTTGTACCCAACCACCTGGCCCTTGGTCATAATGTCTCCCGTCAAGATAGAGTCTAGACCTTTCTCGGATTATGTCAAGAAAATAAAAAATAGACCCTATACCGACAGTCCTGAGGCTCGATTCGACTGTGGGCTTGAGGTGTAGCCCAGGTTGACGCACCAAGGCTGGGTAGGAATCATTCAGGATCCGAGAACAGTCATTGAGAAGCGAATATCCCTGATTCTTGGCCAAGCGACCAGGCTTCGACGCCGGTTCTCAGAAACCACAGTCATTGACTGACCTCACCTAATGGCTCCGGTCAAATACTGACCAAGATTGAGAGGTGGAACGGATGAGGCTCTGTCTCCTGGCTGAGGTGTTCAACCCTCCACATCTTGAAAGGAAATGAAGTGATCCCCCCACCTCTCCATGAGTCTGCTGAATACTCCGAAGGGGACGACCCTATTACGGATGATGGCTATTACCGGCGTTCATGGGGTGAAGCCTGCGCCAACGGAGATGAAACGAAATGTCCCTATGCCGTTTTCAAGCGATTGATTGATCGCGGATGGCCGATGGAGCCCGTGTACAGGGGCGTAAAGGATTTCTATCTGGAAAACTACCCCGAGACCTCAGGGGCCTTTTTTCTTGATGGCGCTGGAGAAGTTCCCACCGGCATTGATGCTCAACTCTCCCTACTTTTGGGAACATGCCGTGAACTTCGTGAAATAGAAGATATTCACCCTGGTGGGCAGCTCAATTCTTGCCGGCAAGGATTCAAGGCCTAGAAGGATTGGTTCCTGGCAATTCTCGAACGAAAGTGGGTCTGGCTGTGCCATCGAGGTGATTGGATGTTCGGCCTTCCCCGTAACATATTCGAGGACCATGCGTTAAGGTTATCCAGACATCCTCTTTCCGAGCCCAGGGCCCCTAAATGCCCCAACCATCCCCAAATTTTGCCTTCCTGAATGTCTACGAGCCCACCCTGGTGGTCTTGGCGACCCAGGCGGAGAGTTACTTCCGGGACGATCCCAGTACCAGCCTTTTCAAGCTGCGGCAGTTCGGGGAGGTGCTGGCCAAGTACGCCTGCGCCCGACTCGGGATCTATTCAGCAGAGCAGGATAACCAGCTCACCCGTCTCCAACGCCTGAGGGACGAGGCCCGCCTTGCTCCAGATGTCCTGGACCTCTTCCACCTTCTTCGCCGATCAGGCAATGAGGCAGTCCACCAGATCCAGGGGACTCACCGCGAGGCGCTGAGCCACATCAAAGTGGCCCGGGAGCTGGGTGTTTGGTTCCATCGGACCTTCGGTCGCAAGCCTGAGTTCAAGCCTGGCCCCTTCATCCCGCCAGAACCTCCAAGGGATGAAAGCGCCGCTTTGGCTGCGGAAATGGATGTCCTACGGGAGTCCTTGATCCTGGCTGAGGCGGCCACAGAAGCTGAACGACAGCGGCGGGAAAGCGCAGAAGCGCGGGCTGCACGGGAGACTCAGGACAGAGCCTTTGTTGAGGCCTACGCCCAGGAGCTTGAGCAGAGGACCAGAGACATAGAGTCTCAGCTTGCCAAGGTCCAGGATCTGGCCATCGCCGAGGACGCACAACCTCTCCTCATCCAGGCCGCCCAGGAGGCCGCCGGGCACATCATCTTGGATGAGGCCGAGACCCGCCGAATCATCGACCAGCAACTTCGGGATGCCGGCTGGGACGCCGACACCCAGACCCTCCGCTACGCAGAAGGAACCCGCCCGCTGAAGGGGAAGAACCTCGCTATCGCTGAATGGCCCACCGCCACCGGCCCCGTTGACTATGTACTGTTTTGTGGACTCACGGCTGTAGCCGTCCTGGAGGCCAAACGGGAATCGAAAAATGTCCCTTCCGTGTTGAAGCAGGCTGAACGGTATGCCGAGGGGCTCAAAGTTGATTCTGACCAGCTACCAGACGGGTCACCGTGGAAGGCCTTCAAGGTTCCCCTGGCTTTCGCCACCAACAGCCGTCCATTTGTCCGTCAGTTGGGCATCCTTACGGGGATCTGGTTTCGGGATTTGCGTCGGCCTGATAACCTCGGCCGCCCTCTTCTTGGCTGGTACACCCCTCAGGGAATACAAGAGCTCCTGAAGCAGGATCGCAATGGGGCGCAGGCCCAGCTGAAAACGGAATCCTTCGACTATGGATTCACCCTTCGCGAATTCCAGATCAGGGCCATCCAGGCCGTTGAATCAGCCCTGGAGGATGAGAGCCGCCGAAGTCTCCTTCTCGCCATGGCCACCGGTACCGGCAAAACCAAGACGGCCATTGCCCTCATCTATCGTCTGCTCAAAACCAAACGGTTCCGCAGGGCCCTTTTCCTCGTGGATCGCAATGCCCTCGGTGAACAGGCAGGCAATGCCTTCATGGAAACCCGGATGGAATCCCTTCAGACTTTTGCCGACATTTTTGGCATCAAGAGCCTGAAGGATATGGATGCCGACCCAGAGACCCGGGTCCACATCGCTACGGTTCAGGCCATGGTGGCTCGGGTGTTGGATACGGACGATCCCTCCAAGGCCCCTCCTATCGATCAGTACGACCTGATCATCGTGGATGAGTGCCATCGGGGCTACACGCTTGATCGCGAGCTTAGCGAACAGGAGCAGAACTTCCGCAGCTTCGATGACTATGTGTCCAAATACCGCCGGGTCCTTGACCACTTTGATGCGGTGAAGATCGGGCTCACCGCTACTCCGGCGCTCCACACCACCGAAATCTTCGGTCTTCCCACCTTTCATTACGGCTATCGGGAAGCCGTGGTGGACGGGCATCTGGTGGACTACCTTCCTCCATGGCGCATTACGACCCAACTTTCAGAAGATGGCCTCATGATTGCCCGGGGCGCACCCATCCAGATGCTGCAAACCCGAACCGGTCACATCATCAGCGCCAACGCGCCAGACCAGTTCGACTTCGAGATCGAGGATTTCAACCGAACGGTTCTGGCTGAGGGCTTCAATCGTGCTGTATGCGGGGAGCTGGCCAAGCACATCGATCCGACCTTGCCTGGTAAGACCCTCGTTTTTTGTGTCAACGATCTCCATGCGGAGCTCGTAACCCAAGTCATGAAGGAAGCCTTGGAGACCCAATACGGAAGCGTCGACGATGAAGCCGTTCTGAAAATTACGGGCCAGGCCGACAAACCGCTCAAGCGTCTCCGGGCCTATAAGAATGAGAAGCTCCCTTCCATTGCTGTCACGGTAGACCTGCTTACCACGGGCGTGGATGTTCCTGAAATTGTTAACATTGTCTTCCTCCGCCGTGTAAACAGTCGCATCCTCTTCGACCAGATGATGGGACGGGCCACCCGGCTCTGCCCCGATATAGGCAAGACAGCCTTTCAGGTCTTCGATGCCGTGAACCAGTTCGAGCACCTCGAAGACTTCTCAGACATGCGCCCCGTGGTGGCCAACCCCAAGATCACCTTCGCCCAACTGGCGCAGGAGCTTGCTAGGGCTGCTAACCCTGGTGACCAGTCCCTCATAAGAGACCAACTCCAGGCCAAGGTCCACCGGAAGCTCCAAGGAATGCGTGAAGAGGATAGGCATACCTTCGCGGACCTGACCGGCCAACCCCTGCCTGCGTGGCTCCAGGAACTCAGGACCCTTCCTCCCAATCAAGGTCAAGCCTGGGCACAGACCCACACACAGGCATTGGGGTGGCTCGACCGCCTGGGTTCCCATACGGAGCCCTTTGTCCTCATAGATCAGACTCCCGACATGGTTCGTGAAATGGCCCACGCCTACACCGATGGCATGGCTCCCACCGACTACCTGGAAGGGTTCCGCCAGTTCATCCAGTCCAGCCTCAACGAGGTTCCAGCCCTTTTGGCGGTGGCTCAGCGGCCACGCAGCCTCACCCGCAAGGATCTCAAGGCCGTGAAACAGCTCCTGGACGCCCGGGGGTACAGCGAAGCATCCCTGCGAACGGCCTATTCGGATTTGACCAACGAGGACATCGCCGCCGGCATCATGGGGCATATCCGCCGGGCAGCTATCGGTGATCACCTGATTCCTTACGAGTCTCGGGTTCAGAAAGCCCTGGACGGTCTTTTGAAGGCCAACGCCTGGACTTCTCCTCAGCGGGAATGGCTCAAACGCATTGGCAAGCAACTCCTCCAGGAGACCGTGGTGGATCGGGAGGCCCTGAACCAGGGTGCCTTCGAAACCAACGGCGGGTTCGATCGCATCAACAAAGTCTTCGACGGTCGTCTGGAACAAATCCTGGGGGATCTCCAGGAGGCGATCTGGGCCCCTGCGAGCTAGCCTTCGCACCTCCTTTAAACCCGCCAAACATTTGGAGGTTCCCTTGCCTGCTGATCGCTATACCGTCACCCCCCATCCTGTTAAGACCCTCCTGGCTTGGGTGGAGGCCAAGGAAATCGCGATCCCTGAGATTCAGAGGCCTTTCGTATGGAGTACGACCCAGGTGAGGGATCTGCTCGACAGCCTCTACAAGGGCTTTCCTGTGGGTTACCTCATCGCATGGAGGAATCCCAACATCCGCCTGAAGGATGGCACCACATCGAGGGGTAAAAAGATTCTCATCGATGGCCAGCAGCGGGTCACTGCGCTCATGGCAGCTTTCCTAGGGCGGGAGGTCGTGACGAAGGATTACAAGCGAACCCGCATCCGGATCGCCTTCAACCCGGAAGAGGAACGATTCGAGGTATCCAATCCTGCCATCGAAAAGGATGTGAAATGGATCCCTGATGTGGCGGAACTCTTCAAGCCCGATGTAAAGCTCTTCGATTTCGTGGGTGCCTTTTGCGCGAAAAACCTGAACGCCTCGCAGGATGAGGTCTTCAAGAAGGTCGACTATGTGCGGGGGATGGCCAATAACCTCGTCGGACTAATCGAACTGAACGATGATCTGGACATTCAGACCGTTACCGAAATTTTCATTCGCATCAATTCCGCAGGCACCGAACTCAGCCAGGCGGATTTTGCCATGTCCAAGATCGCCACCAACGAACAATATGGGGGACAGGATCTTCGCAAGGCCATCGACTATTTCTGCCACCTGGCCGTGGAACCCCACTATCACGCCCTCATTCGCGAGGCAGATGCGGCCTTCACCAAGACTGAGTACTGGAAGCAGATGACCTGGCTGAAGGATGAGCAGGACGACATCTACGACCCCAAGTACACGGACATGCTGAGGGTAGCCTTCACCTGCGAGTTCAAGCGGGGCAAGTTAGAAGACCTCGTTGCCTTGCTCGGCGGGCGTAACTTCGAAACCAAGGTCCACGAAGAAACCATTGCAGAAGAATCTTTCGGCCGTCTCAGCCGAGCGGTCATGGACTTCATGAACAAAACCGATTTCCAGCGGTTCGTCATGATCATTCGATCTGCGGGATTCCTGGATTCCAGCATGCTCACATCCCAGAATGCCCTGAACTTTGCTTACATTCTGTATCTCACCCTTCGTAGGCAAAAACTGGGTTCGGCGAAGATCGAAACCCTGGTTCGCAGATGGTTCGTTCTATCCACCCTCACTGGGCGTTATAGCGGATCCCCTGAAAGCTCGTTCGATTCCGATATCCGCCAACTCCACTTACAGGGATGTGAGCACTTCATCCAGTCCACGGAGGCCGCTGAATTATCAGAAGCCTTCTGGACAGCCGCCCTGCCCATGAGCATGAATACCTCGGTGGCCTCCAGCCCCTATTTCCGTGTATTCAAGGCGGCCCAGATCCTGGCCAAGGACAATGGGTTCCTCTCCAAGGCACACACGGTCGCCATCCTCCAGGAGAGCCACAGCGACATCCACCATCTGTTCCCAAAGGAACTTCTCAAGAAGAGTGGGAAAAATCGTGGCGAATACAACCAGATTGCAAATTACGCGGTCACTCAATCTGAGATCAATATCCTCATTGGAAAGAAGGAACCCAAAGTCTATATGGGTAAGGTCGTGGAGCAGTGCGAGGGAGGGGAGCTCAAATACGGAAATATCACGAGCCTCCGAACCCTCAAATCAAATCTGAAGGACCATTGCATCCCAGAAGGGTTCGAGTTCATGACAGTGCCAGACTACGAAGCATTCCTAATATCCAGGCGTGGCCTGATGGCCCAAAAAATACGCTCCTACTACGAAAGCCTCTGATGAACACCAACGACATCGTCGCCAAGCTCTGGAACCTCTGTCATGTCTTGCGGGATGACGGAGTCACCTACCAGCAATATGTCACCGAGCTCACCTACCTCCTCTTCTTGAAGATGGCCCAGGAGAGGGGCATCGAAGCTCAGCTCCCTCAGGGCTATCGATGGAAGGACCTGGAATCGAAGGATGGGATTGAACTCCTGAATTTCTACCGGGCCCTATTGCTGCACCTAGGTACCAAAGGCTCTTCCCGGGTCCAGGCCATCTATGCCAATGCATCCACCACCCTGAAGCAACCCCGCCTCCTCCGGTCCCTGGTGGAAGCCATGGATGGGCTAGAATGGTATTCCGCCGCCAAGGACGACTTCGGCGACCTTTACGAAGGCCTACTCCAGAAGAATGCCGGCGAGGTGAAGAGTGGCGCTGGGCAGTACTTCACCCCCCGTGTGCTCATCCGGACCATGGTGGCCCTCATGCAGCCCCAGGCCGGGGAGGTCATCCAGGATCCGGCGGCTGGAACCTGCGGTTTCCTCATCGAGTCCGACAAATTCATCAAACTGCATACGGACAATCTCTTTGACCTCAAAGAGGCCCAGCAGGACTTTCAACGCAAGCGGGCCTTTGTTGGGGTGGAACTGGTAGGAGATACTCAGCGGCTTGGCATGATGAACCTCATGCTTCACGACATCGAGGGTGAGTTGCTCCTTGGGGACTCTCTCAGTGACTTGGGAAAGCAGCTGCCCAAGGCCGACCTTATCCTCACCAATCCCCCTTTTGGCACGAAAAAGGGAGGGGGTCTCCCCACCAGGGACGACTTCACCTATCCCACCAGCAACAAACAGTTGGCCTTCCTTCAGCACATCTACCGTGGTCTCAAGCCTGGGGGGCGGGCCGCCGTGGTACTTCCAGACAATGTGCTCTTTGAGAGCAACACGGGCGCCGATATTCGAGCTGACCTTATGGACAAATGCGACCTGCACACGATTTTGCGTCTTCCTACGGGCATTTTCTATGCACAGGGCGTGAAAACCAATGTCCTCTTCTTCACCCGAGGCAAGACAGACAAGGCGAATACCAAACAAACTTGGATCTTCGATGCCCGCACCAATGCTCCTGCTTTCGGCAAGCGCACACCCTTCACAGATGAATACCTGGCGAATTTCTTGGCGGCCTTCGGCAAGGATCCCTACGGCACGACCAAGCGCAAGGACGACGGCCCCGACGGACGCTGGCACCCGTTCACTCGTGATGAAATTCGGGCCCGGGGCGAGAACCTGGACATCAGTTGGCTCAAAGACGATAGCGTCACAAATGCCGAGGACCTGGAAGAGCCCGATGTCATTGCCGCCCAGATCCTAGAGAAGTTGCGGGAGGCCATGGAAGAGATTGAGGCGCTCAATGCGGAATTGGAAGGGGAAGAGGCGTGAGCGGGCTTCCTAACGACTGGGCAACAACATCAATTGGCGAGCTTACCCAAGGCATCCAATATGGGTTCACAGCAAGTGCCTCAACAGAGCACTCTTCCCCCAAATTCTTGCGAATTACTGATCTCAACAATGGGGCCGTCGATTGGAATACAGTCCCGGGATGCATTATCTCCAAGAAAGAATTCGATAAATTCAGGCTTCGAGACGGTGATCTGGTCTTCGCCCGTACAGGATCTATTGAAAAGGCCGCGAGAATCACTTCACCACCCCCCGCTGTTTTCGCTTCTTACTTGCTTCGCGGGAGCCCCCTTTTCCCCGAATTGGGTGGTTGGCTTGAAAAATTCACACTGACCTTAGACTACCTACGACAAATCGGTGCTGCCGGGGCCGGCACAGGCCGACAGAATGTAAACGCTACGAATCTTGCTCTAGTCCAAGTCCCGCTCCCGCCTCTCGCCGAACAGCGCCGCATCGTGGCCAAGCTAGAGGTGCTGATGTCTCGTAGCCGGAAATCCCGCGAAGCCCTTGGCCAGATTCCGGGATTTCTCGAACTGTACAGGCAGAGTGTATTAAGCGCCGCCCTACGGGGTGATCTTACGAAGCAATGGAGAAGCCAGCAAAAAGGGAAAGCCCTGAATGCTCGCGATCAGCTTCAAAGTATTCAGCAGGACCGTCAAAAACGCTGGCATCGAAGGGGAGGATTGCCTGTGCTCCCGACTCTCGATTCGAGCAACCTCTCTTCGTTACCAGAGAACTGGGTGTGGTCTCGTGTTGAGGAGGTCGGTGAGGTAAGGCTTGGCCGCCAGAGAGCGCCAAAGCATCACC
>Ga0316232_1004222_pt1 | contig 12407 bp, 18 predicted proteins | sample TBHtaG_FD_206006 | JGI IMG/M metagenome (GOLD analysis project Ga0316232, IMG submission 206006) | Freshwater microbial communities from Trout Bog Lake, Wisconsin, USA - TBH18025_13 | ecosystem: Environmental > Aquatic > Freshwater > Lake > Hypolimnion/Profundal zone | place: USA: Wisconsin... | reverse complement strand
GAGCGCCTCGTCCGGACCGTCGTCCTCAACCTCAAACGAGGTGATGAACGAACGATGCGCGTGATGAGGCATCACGTTCTCAGACAGGTAGAACGCGACAGCCTGCTGGCGTGTCAGTGTACGACCACCTTCGGGCCTGCACTTATCGTGGATGATCTTTGCAATGATCTCGCCTTCTGGGAGCTGCACATGCGTGTGCGTGGGCTGATTCTGGGTGACCTTCATCAACCAGCCACCACCAGACGCAGGCTTGACCTTCTCTGACGTGATGTCAGCTTGCGTGACGGTAACGTCCGCAGGAACCGGCACCCAATCATAGAACTTGTTCACGTGTACGATGACTCTCATTCGATCGACCCTCTTTCTATGTTGTTATAGTCCGGCACAGACCGAGCGTGTAAACCACATAGTCTGCTCTACAAATATCATCGACCGAGCTCTTTGATCAGCAGACGACGTAGCGTGCCTAATTTAATGCGAACGACCTTGCCTTCAGGGTAGATGGGCTTGTCCATCACGTCCATGCCGTCGCCCTCGTCAGTGAGGACTTCCTCACCGGGCTCAAGGTCATCATCCGTCGGGCCGTTGGCAAGGTTGTTCATGCTCCCTCGAGCTGCAGGAGGTGTCCCGAATGCATCCTCGGCAATACACCCCGTCATTGACCTGCGAATTTTCCTGACGGCCATCGTGCTTTAAATAGGCCGATGGCGAGTCATTGGCCGCGGGGATCGATGCACCCAAGCACGTCAACGACCTCAGGAACGACACCCGGCGACAAAGGTTCATCAGGAAGCTTCAGTGCGACTTCGTTCAGCACAGCGACCGCTTCCTTGAAACGTTTGTTTGCGAAGGCGTCCGTTTGACCCTTCATCGACAGGTAAGCGCGGACAACGCGTTTGAGCTCGTCAGGCATAGAGTTGAAGTGAACATAGCGTTCAAACGTGTACGTCACGTCCTTGAACGCTTCATCGGGTGGAATGTAGCAGTGATTGGGTTGAATTTCAGCCCTGATCGTAGAGACGTCAACGTTTGGAATAGAGAACCTGATCTCATCAGGTAACTCTTCCTCATTCATGGGCGACGTCGTCTGCATGACACGCTCAATCCTGACGAGGTGATGATCAACGAGTGGTTTGGTTCCCTCCAGCACGTGCGACAGGTCGATCGGATTGATCTCGTTGCGAGGGTACGTGTTCTTCAGCTGCAGCATGCGTTCGGCAGCCTTGAGAGATTGATCCTTCGACACATCAACGAACAACGCAGAGTTGTCGATCGCCCTGTGGGTCGCCTGGCAGAGCATGTCCTCAGCAAGTTCCTTCCTCTTGTCCTGGACCGCGACCATCTCGGCCAACGCTTCAGCGACAGCCTTTCCAGCCTCGATGAACTGATTCATCTCTGCATCGTTACCAGCACGGACCTGAGCGCGTTGCTTTTCCCTTCTTTCGACAACATCGGGAGGGATGTGATGGACGGTCGGCTGATGACCCATAGCAGCGGTGCTCGTCGCGTACTTGATCAGGTGTTCAGAGACCGTGATGCCTTTGCCGACGTTGACAAGATCTGACTTCTCCATGTGCATCACGCTAGAGGCATCGGGGCCGTGGATCGACACCTGTGTCCGTGGGATTGCCATGACGTGAGGCGGCTCAGGATCGTCCTTGTGCAGCTCAACGTACTTTGCCTTCCTATCTGCTAGGAAAGCGCTCAACTGAGCATCAAGCGGTTCAATCGTGGGATTACGCGCCGCCCATTCATTGAATGCATCATGAAATGTGGTACGTTCAGCTGACAGCTGTCCAACGATCTGCTCTTCAAGATCACGAAAACCACGTGCTTCATCACAGATCTTGCGGCACTCAGCCTTCGTCTTGTCATTGATCTTCACGCCCAGAGTGTCCCTCACGAACCGCTCAGCAGCTGCGTACAGGTCCTCCTGAACTTTGTCGTTATCCATGCGATCCTCACCTACTGTGGGTGATCATACTCCAAACGACGTGGACGAGTGCAGAAAAATCACGGACATGAATTCCGTCAACTAGCGGTTCGTGTGAGAGGTCAACCCACCTGCATTGCTGTGACACGGCGTTCCTCAACAAGGCATTGACCGGCCACACCTTGCCGTGCACCGCTGTCGGTCCGATCCAGATGCAACTCGCCCCGATGTTCTGGATGGATTGCAGGATGGGCGCAACGTTCGGAGTCGTCACGTCGTGATAGTTGTTCGTCCCCAGAGCGACAACGACGACGTCTGTTTCATCTGAGAACTGATGGGCCGCCCAGTACTCAACCCGGGTTCCATTCTTACAGTCAACCTTCACTACATCATCATGAGCTAGCGCGAGAGGTTGAACGAACATGCTCATCCCGCACATCTGTGAGTCACCGATCATCTCTATACGTGTGGGGGCAGCGTCCGGACCCGGGTTGAATGACAGGCTCAGCAGTGACAGGATGATGCCAACCCAACGCCACACTGCAAACCTACCTCTTCATGAGCACGACTGCCTCGCCTTTGATGGGCTGATACATGTGCCATTCAGGGTGACTCGACAACCACTCGTCGACTGCGGGTTTCACACCGTGTTTCTCTGTTTCGACCTTCCTTGTCGCGATCTTGTTGTCCTCGTAGTCAGGTCTCTCAGAGTAAAACAGGTCGCGCTCGCTCCAGCGACCGAACACATCATCACAGATGATGATTGACGTTGGGTAGGTGAGAGCCTCAACGTACTTCAGTTCCTCGCTGACAGTGTGATAGTTGTGATCACCGTCAATCAGAATGACGTCAAATTTTGCGGCCGACTGCGCAACGAGCAAAGGCAACAACTCAAGGCTGTTCTTCTCGATGAGGCACGCACGTTGGTCAGGGGTCAGGTCAAGGTTGTCGAGCATGATGCTCACCTGTTCCTGTGCCTTAATGTCAACGCCCACGTACGAGAATGACTTCCTCGTTCGAGCAAGGAACGCCACGAGCGGAATCATCGTCACGCCACGGTCAACGCCGATCTCAAGCAACGTAGGGACGCCATCAGGAGGCACACACCCATCGATGAATGCTTTGACGACATTGATGTAGCCGTGATAACTCACGTATGAATTACCGTCCTGCGATGAGTGTCTGGATCGCTAGCTCAACACGACGTCGAAGCTCTTCAGGAAGTGCGCTGAGAAGCACGTACGCTTCTGGCTTGACTGTCCCACCTGAGGGAACGCCTTCGCTGATCGAATTGTGATTCAGAACACCCACGCGAAGGACGATCGGCGGCGCGCCGCCTCGGTCAGCGATCAGCGGCTGGAAGAGGTTCACCCTCTGTGCGTTTGCAGGTACGTTGCTCATTTCGATCCTTCTTTCTCTTTCGGCTTCTCAGCCATCAACTGTACAAGCTCATCTTGAAGAGGTTTGGGATCACCGTCGGCTGCAGCGGTGGCCATCACACGTTCAAGGAAATCCTTGAAGCGATCCTCCCAACTAGGCTTGTTCATGACTTCAACAAAGTCTTGCCTTCAGTCAAGGCCTCTGACGCCTTCGACAACTGACGACGAAGCTTCTTCAGGGTAGCAACTGCCACAGCCGCTCCTGTGCCGTCACCCGAAGCGTTGCACGTGGCTAGCGTTGCTTCTGTGTTCTTGATCTCCTCAAGGAGACTCTCTGTTGTTGCTGACATGCTACAATCCTACCACATTCTGCGACCTTGAATAGGCCGTCAATGTATATAGGCGATCACAGCACGTCTTCGACGAACCAGCTTCTCTTGACAAGACCAGAAACAACGTCGACCATGATCAGGTTCTTCTCTCCTGGAAGAGAACGACACAACGGCAGGCCATCAAGCTTGTTGACTTTCAGCTTGAAACCTGCCGACTTTGCAACCACAAATGCTCGTGGAAGCACCATGCCTAAAACTTCCTTCGAAATTCTGACCAGCGCGCCATGTTCTGTGTACTTAGCGCTTCCGCGCTCACGATTGTTCTTCTTCATGTGTTCTTTCACTCACTACGAGATTGCTGTGAATTGGTGGAGCTGCCGCCATTGCAGGCGGGTCCAAAATGCATTGTCCCGATACTTCTTCACAGGCTTTACCCATCTGCTTGATTGACCTCAGGGTGGGTCTAGTGACGCGAAGCTTAACGTTCCTGGTCACCAGGTCGACACTTCGTTTTACGCCCAGTGTTTTGGCGTCTTTGGCCCGGTTTGTATGCCCGGTCCCCCACACCACCATTCTGTTCCGAGGTCGGTGGTTACCCGATCCGGTCAGGCCGCGAGGCGCAGATCGGAAGCGAAGCCGTTGTCGTTGGCGTCTAAACGTCACTTGAGTTTTTACGAGGTCTCTCGTGCACCTCGGCCTGCAGTACCAAGTCTCCTCACTCTGTCGAAACTTGTCAGCCCCATAATGGGCACGCGCAGTCAGAATTTCAAAGATCAGAAGGTGATGTCGCCTGCAGTAGGGAGGAAGTTGCCGATGTTCCCAGTTGACCTCAAAACTCGCGACTGCTTTCGCAGCGGCAGGCCGCCCAACCCGCATTGCGGGCCATCACGAGGGGCTGTTCAGATTGTCTCAGTGCTTTTCGGGATTCCTCCCGTTCGTACCTTACTCATGTCTATATCTACCACCCACGTCAGCTGTTGTTCACCGCTTCTTCTTCTGGTGAGGTTGACCTGATTGACGACGTCGTGGGTATTCTGGCAGAATCGTTTCATCTTCCTCGAGTAGTTCGTCATATGACTCTACCTTGTCGAGGTCATCACGTACCTTTGCTGCGACTGCTTCTGGCTTAAGGCCCTCGAGTCGTTCTTGAAGAACGTCGATCTTCTTCTTCTGGACCTCTTCCCATGCCTCGAATGGTTCCGTGTACTTGTCAGTCTGACCGAGCGCACCGATGAGGCATGCTTTGACGCGACCGTACAGCTGGCGCACAAGCGTTGACTCCTCGTCCAACCCTTCACGGTTCTTGTGAAGAAGATTGTGAAGTGCTAGGAGCTCCTTCGCGCTGATGTTCAGCTTCATGCTGTCACCCTCACGAGGTCGCCGGGATGCAATAGGTCGAGCCATTGCTTCGGAAACTTTCTGACCTGAAACGTCGTCCATTCGCCGGCTGGATCCTCGCACACTGCTATGGTTGATCCGGTTCGTCGAACATATCCAACAACGTGTTCCTGAAGCCCATCGACGCTTAGATAGAGCTCAAGATCGTCAGATGTGTCAAACTCAAGCTTGTACCCACCTCGAGCGGTCAACGTCTTTAGTTCGATGAGCTCTCCTCGGGTGACTGTTGAGTCGTATCCAAGATCGGCATCCTCATCGTCATCACCGTCGTCATCTTCGTCCGATGATTCCTCATCTTCTCCTTCGTCCTCATCGTCCTCTTCGTCGTCTTCTTCGTCAAGATCTTCCTCGTCTTCGAAGTCGTCCTCAGCTTCTTCATCGTCCTCATCCTCCTCGTCTTCGTCTTCATCTTCATCTTCGTCGCTGCCACAGTAACCACCGTACGTCCCGACGGGTTCCTTCTTCTTGCAGCACGTGCCACGACAACCTGTGCGCTGATCCTCAGGATCCTCGTCTTCAAGAAGCGTGAGCAGGTCCTCGGCGTCGAGCGCCATCCTGGAAAGATCCTTCGCAACCTCGTTTGCATCGCCGAGCAATACGCTAGCCTTGATGATCGTGAGCGCCTCTTCCTTCGTGAGCTTCATTTTCTTTCTCTCTTTCGTGTCATGTCAGACGAGGCAGCACCTCGTCAAGGTCACTGCCTCATCGTACACCAAGACGGTGGAAGTTGATCAGCGGAAGTACGCGCCGTCAGGGGTCTTGCCTGTAGCATCGAAGTGCTTCTGAAGTGCCCGGAAGAGCGTGCGAAGCTGTCGACCGTTGAGTTCAAGGTCGGGATACGGTACGTCGCGGCCTGTCGTGTCGACAAAGAACCTTGTCGTGTTCGTCCTCGTGTCTGTCGTGATCGCGACGTCAAACTGATGCGGGTCGCGGCGGGTCGTCTCGGTGCGGACCCTCCCGTTGCGGTCAGTGCGGGTGCGGATGTGTGCGTTCCTATTCGTGCTTCTCATGGGTATCTCCTGTCAGGGTTGTCAGACTGACAGAACGTACTCCCATGCACCGCCCGTGTACAAGCACACATCACCTTTTGCACACAGAGGCCCTCGTGGACCCAAATAATTGCCCACGAGGGACAGAATAGCCAACATCTGGCTATCCTCGATTATTCTGTGGGTCAGGCAGAGAGGGTCAGTGTACCGTTACAGGCGCAGACGAGCCAACGGACGTTGTCAGACCACAGGCCGACGCTTGCTCCCGCTGAGCAATGAAGGTGGGTACCCGTTGCGCTTGACACTGAAGAGCCTGACGTCGTCATCAACGCAAACGAGCCGGTGAGCAAGAACGGATTGACGCCCAATGTGTCAATGATCAGCGCTTCGCCCCCTGGATATGCAGAAGCGGCGGGAAGACTTCCGGTGAATGTTCCGACACCTCCGGAGCCTGATGCCGGCATGGAGAAGAAGCCTGATGACGGGATCGACACCGCGCCCGATCCTGAGATCTGCGTAGCTAGCATCGTGTTCGCAGCAAAGGTCGAAAGTCCGGCGACCTGCTGGTTACCTGAGATCGCAACGTTGGATGCGCTCAACGTACCGACGGTGGCCGTCGTAGCTGACATTGATCCGACGACGGCTGCGCCGCCAATTTCGAGGGTATCGCCCCACAGGTTACTCTTGTTTGCCATGTTCGTTATCTCCGATGACTAAGTAGGTTGCTTTAACGGGCAAAGGCCCGGTTTCCCGAGCCTTCGAACCCTTTACTTCTCTCAGAACATCAGATGATGTTCATGTCGAGGATCGTGACGACGCCGTAGAAGTCCGAGCGGACCATCTTCTTGCCGTAGCGGGTCATCACGCCCTTACGGGGTGTGAAGTCTTCCGGCGCGAAGATCGTCGGGGTGACGATCAGGGGCACGTAGGGGCTGTACACGTAACCCGTCTCGAGGTAGCTGCCGCCCTTGTACCCGACGAGGATGCGGTTCCTCGGGAAGTACGGGTCCTTGTAGACCGTGAAGCGGTTGCTGAGGGTACCGATCGCCTCTGCACCGATGGTGAAGGGGCTTCCCAGCTGACCCTCGCCGTCGATGGAGAACTTCGGCTTGTAGAGCACCGATGCCTCGAGGATCGTGGAAACGTCGGGGGACGTGACCAGGAAGTTCGCGGAGCCGCGGAGCGTCTTGCGGTGAATCGTGTTCGCCGTGTCGATGATCGTCTCGATGAGTGTCTCATACCACTCACGGACGGTGCCTGTGAAGTTCGGTCCGATGGACAGCGCAGTGTTGAGCACGATCGGCTGACCGGTCAGCTTGTTGATGAACTTGCCCGGGGCGCGGCTCCAGTACATCTGAGCGCCGTTCGCCTGGGTCACGAGGTCGTTCAAGATCTCGCGGTCGATCTCGAGAGCAATCTGCTCCGAGAGGATGCTCGTCAGCTCGACCTCTGCGTCCATCGAGTGGTACGCATTGAGGTCCTGTGCAAGCTCGGGAGACCAGCGAGCGCGGAGCTTGCGGGTCGTTGCGGTGATCGAGATTGCCTCGATCTTGATGTCGATCTCAGGGATCGCCGGTGACGGCGTGACCGAGAAGTCAGACTCGAAGGACGGGATCGTCAGGGTTGCGCCGGTGGCGTCCCCAGCGACAAGGCCGTCAGCGAGTGCCATCGAGAGGAAGCACCAAGAACCGGCCGGGCCAAATCCGCCAGCAGGCGAAACCTGACAGACGAGCTGGACCTGCGTTCCGTTGAGCGGGCTCGGCGTGAAGACGCCTGCCGACAGATTTCCGCGCTTGTTGAGGCGACGGAGGTTGAGGACGCCTGTGCCGCCCTGATAGTTCTGGTTCCATGCGACGAGGTCGCCGTTGGTGAACGTTCCTGCAGCAGCGTTGTTCGCGCTTGAAGCGAGACCGAACAATGCAATCTCCTCGACTGCCATGACGTCGCCGGCCGGGATTGCGCTGGCAATGTCGGTGACATTGAGGTGGACGAACTGGACGCTGTACAGACCCTGCGAGAGGTCGGTGTCGATCTGAGGATCGAAGCTCAGCATGCGAGCGTTGGTCCCGGAGAAGTCGCTGTACGTTGCGACGATGCTGCCCGATGTGAATGCACCGTTGGCGCCGGCGAAGGCACCGACCTGCGAGATGGTCACCGCAACAGCACTTCCCGTGTGAACCTTGGTGTAGCCAACGTTCACGAGGTCGTACATACCACCCGTGGCAAGCGATCCTGACTGGATTCCGCGACCGACCGGGTTGTTGTAGATTGACTGTCCCGAGGTGTAGGTCGACTGGGTCGCACCTGCACTGAGATCATCGCCTGCGTTTCCACCGACGTTGCTGCCGTAGGTGTAATCGAGGTAGAAGATCAGGCCCGAGGGGAGCGACATCGGTTGGATCGAGACGAGCTCGTTCGCAACGAGGCCACCGAAGACCCTGCGGACAATCGGGAACGCGATGTTCGAGAAGCCTTGGATCTGACCAGATGAGGCGACGTTTGCGCCGCCTGTCGACAAGGAGTTAGACTCCTTGAGGACCTGAGCTGCCTGGTTCTCGAGCAGCTGAGCCATTGTCTCGCGCTTGAAGCCATCGAGACCACGAAGCAAGCCGGTGCGGCTCCACTTCTCAACCAGCCGAGCGCGTTCTGCGCCGACGTGCCTCTCCTTGATGCCGGAGGCGAGCTGTTCCATTGTGAAGAACTTCATTTTGATTCTCCTGTCGCTTTCTTTAAGTAGTCAGAAAAACTGAATCCTGAATCACCGACGGGTGATTCCTGCGAGCTGAGCCCACCGCTCTGCCTCGTAGCCCTCATTGAGTGTCTGAGACGAGGAGGCAGGCTTCTGCACCCTTGACCCAGAACCGAGGACCTGACGGTCGCGGCTCTCGTTCACCGGCCTCGAGGTACCCGCCAACGTATTGGACAGGCTCTCGTAAACCAGCTTCGCCTCCCTCACGGTCTTCGCCGAATCGAGCTGCTTGATGACCTGAGCCTTCTGCTTCGCGGTCAACTGCTCGTTCTGAAGAAGCTTGTTCGTGTAGAGGAGCTTCGCGTTGAACAGATTCGTTTCTGCCAACTTCCTGCGGAGTGAATCGTCGGCCTGGTTCCCCGCTGGCCGTGCGCCGCTGGCATTCACGCCTGCAGCATTTCGCTTCTGGGCTTCCGCCAAGAAACGTGAAACCTTCTTTGCGCGGTTCACCGACTCAGTGAATCGCTTTGAAACGAGCTGATACTCTTTCTTCACCTCGTTGAAGCGCTTTGCATCCTTGCGGGACCGAGCCTTCGCAGCTTCCTTCTGAAGTGCCCGGGCACGTGCCTTAGCACGCTCCTGAAGCTTCTTCTCGAATGCCAGGCGGGCTCGTGCCTCGGGCATGCGGTTCTGCTTGTTCGTCTCTGCACCGGGGCCCATGCCCTCGGGAGCGACGTTGCCGCCGTCATCACGGGAATCCTGCGACTCATCGAGATCGTCGTCCTCGTCCATTGACGGCATGTCAGTCTCATCAAGGTCATCACGATCATCGTCCTCATCGAGGTCATCCGCCTCGCCGAGGGGAAGTGCACCCGGAGCCGGGGACTTGTCGACGATCTCTGCGTCAGTCGGCTCGCCTTCGTCAGATCCACCGCCGAAATCATCGAAGTGATCAGGACCGTTGCCCCATGACTGGGCCTTCGTCTCAGAACCACCCGTTCCGGTGTGATCCTCGCGGAGGCTCTTCATCCGCGAAATCTCGCGGCGGAGCATGCTCTCATCGATCTCGACGATCGTGTCGTCGCTCAGTCTGCGGCTTTCCATCTGTCCCTGTTGTCCTTGCTGACCCTGCTCACCGCCAAGGTCGAAATCATCTCCACCGAAGTCCTCTTCACCGCCGAGGTCCTCTTCACCGCCCTCTTCACCGCCGAGCTCTTCCTCTTCGTCGCCGGTAATGAGATCAACACCAACCTCGTCGAGGTCGACGTCATCAGGCAGACCGGTCAGCTTGAGTGTGACGTCTGCTTCGTTCATGCGTGACTTCTTGATGTTCTTCGACATTGTCATTGACTCCTGGAGGTGGTTGAGGCCTTTGAAGCTCGCCTCGAGCGTGTTGTTGAGAGAGTTCTTCTTTGCAGGATCGGTAACCCGCTCTTGCACGTAGTCATACATATTCTCCACACGGGAGATCATATGAGCGATTTGCTCATTGTATGACTTAGTCGATCGAACAGCCTTTCCCGCCTTCAAAAAGAGGCTGACGTTCTCACGAATCTTCCTTGCACCGGCTTCGAGCTGTGCTACAGTCGGTTGAGGGCGCTTTGCGATGCCGACAAGTGGCTTCATTGCATCGATGGACTCGAGACTGATCTCAAACTCCTCAGGCGCCTCTTCGTCACCCATGACGACGATGTCCTCCTCCGGAGGAAGTTCCTCTTCTTCTTCCCCGGGAATTCCGAGGACGGGAGGTGCAACTGCGACACCCGACTTAGGTGCACATAGTGAATCGATGTCAAGCGTTACCTTTCCCTTTACATCAGGGATCTCGAAGGTTCCCGTTACAGTTCCCGGCTGCTCACATGATTCATCATCGATGCATTCGCCTGCGTTCATCGGATCGGGTGCAGAAGGAGGCCTGAACCCCGTGTCTGAATCGATCGAATCTTCAAAATCAGGATCGCCGTCTTCAGCGTGTTCAGCCAGCAACGCGTTATCGATGAACTCACGAATACGCGGAGTGACTGCTTCGACAATCGCACGCTTTGCATTGTCCTCGGCCAATTCCTTGACCTTCTTGACGTCTGCTAGCGCTTCTTCGAACAACTGCCTTGTCATGCTATCTCCACGAACATGAGACTAAGTATCGACCCAATCACCCCTTGTAAGGAGGGACGCCCGCGCCGGACTGGCCGACGTTCTGTGCAGAGCCCGGTGCCGCAGAGGCGCCGATCTGAGGACCTGTTGTCACTGGATTCGTGACGTTTGAACCAGCAGTGTCGTCTGCGTATGCACCGAAACCGCTTGACGTGTCACTGCCATCGCTAGAAGGCACGAATGGTGCCTGAATGTCAGACACAGAGATGCCAGGATTGACCTGCTGGACTGAGTTACCGACGCCAGGTGATGATGGATCGGGAATGTACGGGTTCGCAGGATCGCCTGGATTCTGCCACTTGACAGTTGAAACGTCAGGAACCATGCCCGGGCTGGGAGCCGATGCAGGAGCAGTCGTTCCTGCGAACGTTAGGTCGATGCCATGTGGGAACATCTGAGGATCGCCCTGTTGAACACCAGCAGAGGGGACTAGTCCGCCTACACCCGATGCATCAACCTTCGCTGTTCCACGTGTTCCAGCATCTGCTTGTGCGCCCGTCTCATCGCCAGTTGCTTGAAACTTAGCGAGAGGGCCACCAGAGAATAGCTTGCCGAGCAACGTATGTGCCGCTGTCAACTTGCCAACGTACTGTGTGTATCTTCCTAGAGTGCCCATGGTTCCCTCTCAGTTCCTCAAACGATCTTCGCGACGACGAGCTTCTTCACGCCGCGATTGAGAGCGCTCTTGACCTGAAGAAGGCGACGCGTGAGGCGACTCTCCTCGATCTTGAGTGCCTTCATGTAGGCCATGTGCTCGTCAAGGGAACCGGCCGCCTTTGACTTGGGCTCCTTCGGCTGATGATCCTCAGCATCGTCGAGCGAGTCGGCGAGCTCATCGGCATCAAATTCCTTCGGGTCTTTCCTGTCTTCGACGCTTCCGCCACCGGGATCGAAGCCAACATTCTTGACTTCAGCTTCGACGATCGACTTGAGCATCTGTGTGGTCAACTTGACCGGGCGCTTCGTTGGCTTCATTGCAGTACCTTCTCCTGTGTGGTGTGCTACGTCTAAATAGCACCTCGTCTACGAGATTACGCCAATTTCTTGGTAGGTTCTTGGAATGCGAGATCTGCCCATCGTCCTGATCCTCCTCCGAAGATTTCATCAGGGTTACCGCTGAACTGCTCTTGCTGAATTGGAGCTGAATTTCGTGACACGGGACCGCCTGTTCCTTCTGACGGAGCGCCCGGTCGATCACCGTGCGACAATTGCTCGGGCAACGTCGTCATCGCTGTGTCAGCCAACATCTCCGCAAGGATAGGATTTCCATTCGAGCCTTCCTTGACAGCCTGCTTCAGAGCGGCCGAAGGAATTCTGTTGCCTGACATCGGAGTGTCAAGCCTCGGATCAAATCCTGCCTTCTGCCTCTGACCTTGCACCTGCGCTCCCCTGATCCGCGACTCAACAACGCCACTGTTAGGAAAGCGCCCGGGCGCGGGAGAACGAGCCGCTAACGCTGACACGTCTCCTAGTCCCTCGCTCAGGATCTCGATCAAACATTCTTTGATGATTGCTTTCAAGGCATTCTTTGAC
>Ga0316232_1004217_pt1 | contig 12415 bp, 16 predicted proteins | sample TBHtaG_FD_206006 | JGI IMG/M metagenome (GOLD analysis project Ga0316232, IMG submission 206006) | Freshwater microbial communities from Trout Bog Lake, Wisconsin, USA - TBH18025_13 | ecosystem: Environmental > Aquatic > Freshwater > Lake > Hypolimnion/Profundal zone | place: USA: Wisconsin... | reverse complement strand
CTCTTTGTACATAAAATCCGGAATTAAATTGATAGTGTTCAGCGGAAAAAGAATAGATCCCGTCCCAGAATAAATAATTGTAATATCGATTGTCCCGGACGTTTAATAAATTCCCATTCGGTTCGGCAATGACTGTCCAATTGTCCGAATATGTCGGGTAAGTATTCAATATCTTCCCTTTGAAGTTATGAATGACTACGACTTGCGACTTTTGGGCTGGATAGAGATAAATCGCCGGTTTCTTCACAATCATGTCTCGTCCTAAAATTACTTGGAGCGCGCCTTCTTTTATTTCGGTCAGCTTGATTGTTTTGTTAGCATCTGACGAAACAAATTCGATAAATGAATATTTTTTCAATTTTTCTTCAGACAGGGTAAAATCAAACCCTGCTTTTTTTGAATCAAGGATTAACTCGCCTTTGGTGCCTGGTTTATTATCTTGCAGCAGATAAACCTGGTAGTTTTCACATTCTACCAAGTCGTTCAAAGGTCCACTGTATTTACACCCGAAGACTTCGCCGGTGATCCTTTTTCCTGGCGTCGAGGGGGGAGTTGTCTCTTGAATGTAGATGTATGCACTGTGCATCCATCCGTAGCTGCGCGGATAAACCGGATAGAAGGCCATCCGCGATTTGGTGTTCGACTGTAAAATGGCATAATCGTCACCCACAATACCCGCTAGATGATACCATGGTCCGCTTTTGGACATATCCTCTACATATAATATCGAGTCTTTTCCTGGCTTGTCTCCAACCCAGGCTACAGCCTCAACTTTCGCCGGCAAGGCAAAATCTTTGGCGTCCATGGCAAGATACTTATCCAAATCCGCCTTCAACGTTTCTAAAGACTCTTGCAATTCAGCCAAGTCCTTCTGGTCCCCTTGTTGTTTGCGCAAGTCTATCCACCGCTGATACCGGTTCATTTCCAAATTGATTGCTGATAACGTCGCCGCCAGGCACTGTTTTTTCAAATCGATCTGTTGATAAGCGTCATCATCGCCCTTCGGCCCAAAAGGTACAGTTTTTGAAGTGCGACCATCAAGATCAATCTTATCCTCCGCGTAGCAGGCAGATCCTAAAGATAAAACAAGGCAAACAAAAAGAACCATGGTTGGCCAAAAAAATGGTTTCCTCACAGTCTTTCCTCCCTTCAATTCCCTATCGCCTATATTAACGTACCAAAGCGGCAAAAGTAACGACCAGTCCCTTTCGAGACTACAAAAACGGCGAAAAGTTTAACTGCCCAGTTAAGGTAGGGTATATGGCATTTAAAAGGTCAGCTTATCTCCACTGATACTATCGACTTTTTCCGGTTTTCTGGTCGCTAAATATTCTGCTTTTCGCGGTTGGTCAATTCCTCCTCCAACGCATTATTGTTGTAGGAGACCGCCACACCGCCCATCCGCATTTTACCAAGGTACCAATCCGGAGTTTTAGACAAGCTTATTTCGTGGGGCTGCCTGCCCGCGTTTGGAATCAACCAGGTCGTTGTGGTTACCTTGACACCAGTAGTCGGCCTATTATTGGCCCAGGACTGCTTCTCCCCGTCTGGCGGGCCGTATTTTTCCTGAAGCAAGGTTTTCAGGTGGTTGTAAATAGCATCAATGCCGCTGCCCTCTTCGCCTTTGATGGTCAAGGTTACGGCATACATGGTGTTAAATTTCAGGAATGCGCTGGCGGCGTAAACCCGATAACCGGCATAAACCCCATTTTCAAAAACTTCCTGCGTAAGGACGCCCCACTTTTCCTCAGTATGTAATGAAAACCCGTTTTGGACCATCCCTTGCCGGACCTGCTCGACGTTCGCTCCCCAGGGAATACCCATGAACCCGTTTAATTCCGGCGCAGCGTAGGCCGATAAAGTAAAACACATGAATACCAGGGAAAATAGAATAACCAGAAGAGAAACTTTGTTTTTCATGCATGGCACCCCTCAATCCCTTGGATTTGTCCATTGCGACACTGCGTCATGAAGTCGATGGCAGCTTTCAATACTCCTTCTTTTGCAGCCTTTCCCCAAGGCTAACGGCAATATATGATACAGTGACGGATGGCACCGGCTTATTAGGATTAGGAGCATTAGAATAATATATAGCGCCAGGTATCTCCAACGAAATCTGAATCACATATCTGTCAGAAGATTCACTATCAATAAGCTCCCATTTTGCCCTCCACTCGCGTTCAAAGATTTTCCCATTATCATCTTTGTATTCATCTTTCTTATCGAATTGGGGCGGACCATATTTTTCGCTGACCTGGCTTACCATTCGCTTGTAAAGCCCTTCTAACTGCCCCGGAGAAGTGAATAACCCCAATTCAGACGCGCCGCCATTATCTAAGGCATTGTTCCTTAAACCAAATACCAACTGACAAGGTACGCCATCAAAGACCCCTCTAAAGACTAATGTGGAAGGCGCCCTACCTGCCCACGTAGTCGTTCCTTGCTCGGTGAAGCCCCGGTCGCTCATGGTTTTGATGATTTGCTCTCTATTAGCTCCCCATGGTATACCTACAAACCCATCTGGAACCACCGGCGTGGCATAGACTGATACGGAAAAGATGGAAAGCACAAGGAAAAACAGACAAAACATAATAGAAATCTTCATCTTCATCAAATCACACCTCGATATCATATATTTTCCTCTTAACTGAATGAAACATTGCAAACTAATCAACCGGCTTCTATTCGGCATGTAGTGGAAGATAACTTATGTGTTACCTCGGCTTGTGGGGTTAAGGAGTGCAATCAATATGGTTCACTGTCAGGCACTATAGGCCCTTGTCCTTCAGCCGCTTGGCGAGACTTGACGCAGAATAACAAACTGTAACACCGACCAATTCTGCATTGGCAGGATAATCAGGGTCCATGAAAGAGGAATATTTGGTAAACATAGCCAAAATAGTGTATTCGTCTTTGGTATCAGTGTCCACAAAGCTCCAGCCGGAATTAGCCGTCAGATTATCTTCACTCGTGCCACTTGGCGGACCGTATTTTTTCGTTAAACTCTCTACCAAATTTTTGTAAGCGTATGCCGAAGCTGAAATATTTTTTATCGGCTGTACGCCCATGATCACTGTTCCGCCAACCAAACCATTCCCTTCAAAACTAAAAGTTAACTGGGCGTTTATTCCATTAAAGGATCCTTTACTCGCCACCCTCTGCGGCTCATCATTCACCATCTTCCAGCCTCGCTCACTCAAGATCTGTTTGACTTGCGCCCGAGAAGCACCCCAGGGTACTCCTGCGAATCCATCAGGCACCTGTGCGGCATAGGCCGGTACAGCAAGACACATAAGTAATAGGGAAAATAAAATAACTAAAATAGCCACCTTGTTTTTCATTAGTCATACCTCCACGTTAATTATCTTTCTTCCCTGATTAAACGCGTTGAATCAGATTGGGACCAGCATCTAGCAGGATTATTACCCTTTGGCCAGAAAGTACGTAGATAAATGTCTACTCAAAAACTTGTTGAGGGATGCGTTGCTATGAAGAGAAGGGTTATCTGTTTAGTGCTAGTCTGCCTGTTCACCTTGTCCAATACAGCATTTGCTACAACTTGGGGGTACGTTGGTAAAGGCCGTGCTTTCAGTTATAACATTATCGAATACGTTGATAAAGACACTGTTGTGAAAAACGGCAATAAGGTGATCTATTGGGTGCTACAAATATTTGAAAAGCCAGATGTAATTGGAACCAAGAAAGAGATATGGAAGTGTGAAGTTATCACATCAGATCCTCGGCACATTAGGACCTTAGAAAACTACTGCTATGATGCCAACGGTCACGAAATTTATCATGATATTACAATGGGTGCATTTAACCCAGTGGATGACAATGAATTACTTAACCGAGAATTAGCTTTTGCTCTCAAATATGCCAGAGAAGGCAAGGATGACGGCCAAAAGCCTACTTTGCCATAACCCATCGCGCGGTCTCTGTCATTGTGCCAGGGGCGTTTTATTTTCCATCAGGCATGCTGTAGCCGGATTTTTTGCCACCTGCCGGCATGGACGCTTGTATTACGTGTAGCCGGTTCCCCTGTTCTTTTCCTGCACTTAGATGTATTGCTTCGACTGAACCTTCAGTTTGTGGGAGCATTCGTGTCATGGACTGCACACAAAATACCATACCCTCGAGAACATACGGATGCTCCCATTTGACCTGATATTCATCTCAACAGGCTACATTGTCTCTAAAGCATTTCTTTGGTATTGATTTTTTTTATTTACCACACTTTACTGTTGTGACGACTTTGCTGCCTTTTTGATTTTCATAACAATGTACTGATCCATCGTCATTTACGCATTCGCACCAGTAGGTTTTTCCGTCAGCTTGAAGCGTCCACGGTGTACAACTAGGTTTTGCTGACACAACATTGCTCTCTAAGGTAATCCCAGCAAAACAAAAAGAAATGACTAGTAGCAATGCAAATAAGATTCTCTTCATGTGGTTCCCTCCTTTCTCGCTAGACGTTACCTGTTTCTACACGTTATGGCAATTAATTTTGTCACGTATCCTGCTGCTCACCTTGAGCCAGCTCCCCCCGCTCAATTCGCCTTTTCTCCCCAAAGCGACACATAAGTAATAGGGCAAATAAAATAGAAACCCTTATATTTTAAACAGGCTGTCTTTACCAGACTTGCATTATCTCTGCACCCCATCCGAATTTATTATAAATAATAATATTCTTATCATCATACCAAATTTTTTCCTTTAAAGAGAACTTCTGAGATGTCAGAATATCCTGCGGATCAAGGTGAATATCTATTGTGTGAACCTGAGAATACATCATTTGGTTATTTTCTGCCTTCCAGATCTTTAATCTAAATTTGATATGCGCTACAGGCGTAGTACCGATATTTTGAACTTTTACTCGCCATCCGGTAATAACCCACTGAGCTTCATTACCCCCATTAATCAAAATCCACTCACCCATTGGCTCCCCGTTAATAACTGTAATATCAGTCGTAGGATGCTGAAGCTCTGCAGACGAAATGCTTCCTGAGCAAACCAGTACAAGAAAAACCATAATAACCAAAATAGACACCTTGTTTTTCATTGACTATACCTCCACAGCTCCTTATCTTTCTCCCATGATTAAACGCATTAATTCAAAAAAAGTAACAGTCCCGCTCACTCTTCTAATACTACATTTACCATAAGCAACAAAACTCCTGTCTAATCCACATAGAATTGACAGGAGTTTCCACGTTTCTCATGAACTCTCGTGATAATATCTTCTCAATTGATTTAAAATAGAGATGTAACCTTTACGAACATGCCATAAGTGACATGTTGTGGAACAATATACGATTAGATAACCTCTGTCACCCGAATCCCCGACCGCAACACAAACTGAACCTGTACAATATTCATCACCATAACCCGTTCAACCAGCATCCCGAACAATCCTTCGTCAAATTCTTGCACATCATCCATTCCCCGGAGCGCCTTGTCAATCTCCCGCACCTTTTCCAGTGTTTCCCGCCGCACAATTTCGGCCTGCGTAACAATCGCCCGATTGCCCCTGAGTTCCTCCATCTCGCCATTTATCCGGTGATACTCCTCACCATAAATTTCAGTGTCAACCCCCGCCGTCAAACTCAACTTCACCAGCGTGGCCATCTCCCCACGCAATTCCCCCAGCCGGGTGTCAATGGCAGCTACATCGACCTTGCTGGCCTGCTCAATAAAATCCTTCTCAATGTTCTTCGTCATGAGTTTAACGAAAAAAGGCGAGCTATATGCCCGCCAGAAAAGCCTCTATGGTATTTGCTATCTCCTCTTTATCACCCGGCAACAGATGACCATAGGTGTCCAGAGTAATACTTATGTCCGCGTGGCCCAGGTACTGCGACAGCGCCTTGATGTTTACTTTTTGGGATATGCAAATGCTTGCGAACGTATGTCGCATATCATGGAAAGTCCGCCGATCGATGCCAGATTTTTTCACAATGGTGATAAACTTGTCGCTCACGCCATTCAGGGACACTATTAGACCGCCCGGGAGGGTAAATACCAGACCGTTGTCTCTTCGTATGCCTCCCCAAAATTTAGCCTCTCCTGAGCCTGTCTAGCCTTGTGGCGTCGTAATTCGGCAATAGCACTGGTATTTATAGGGATGGACCTGACAGCGGTCTCAGTCTTCGTGCTGCCAATTATATAAATTTTGTTTTTCCGGTCATGCTTTACGCCTTGCCGCACATTGACGATCCCCTTCTTCAAGTCAACGTCCTGCCACCTTAGTCCCGCAAGTTCTCCCTTCCGCATACCGGTATGAATGGCAAGATAAATCATTGAATATAACCGCTGACCCTTAGCTGCCTCAAGCAGTTTACCGATCTCTTCTTTGTCCAGCGGTTTAACATCCTTACTCCTGACGGCCGGCAGCTTGATGGCGACAGCCGGGCTTTTTACGATGTAGCCGTCAACCACTGCCATTCTTAGCGCATTGCCCAGAATGGCTTTAATGAGTTCCAAGGTACTGGGCGATAAATCTGCCCCCTTCTGATTGAAAAATTCCTGTATCCTAATCCTCTGCAGCTTTTTTAAGGGAATAGCGCCCATTTCCGGAATGATATGCTGGTTAACCTGATGTTCATAGGCGGCGTAGCTTGTGACCTCCAAGGATGGCTTCTTGTAAGTTTTCAGCCACTGGGTAAGCCACTGCCCCAGCGACATTTTATCGGCGTCCATAATGAGTCCAGCATCCTTGTTCCTGGTGAAATCCTTGATCTTGGCGGCCACTTCCTTAGGGTTTTTGCCATAAAGTGATTTCCTCCGCTGGGTCCCTGCCTGGTCAGTATAGCTCACTTTTGTATAATGGAGTGCCTTACCTGCATCATAGTGGATTCTCGGCATTCCTGCCGGATTACGAGTGGCCATTTAAATGCCCCCATCAATTTGACCGCCATATTTGCCCTATGAGCCGTTTATTGTTTACGCCTAACAAAAAGAATATGTCCCATACTCCAGGTCAACAATTGCACCCCGCTGGTCTATTTTAGCCGGGGATATAACCCGACCATTGTCATCTAACACAGCGATTGTTGCCATGATGATTTCTCTCCATTTATAAATGCGTTTGGCTGCCTTGCCGCCTTATCAGTGTCGGTGCGCGGGGATACCCGCCCTTTAATATCATTTTTCCATACTCCCCTTCTTATATTGTTTAATATATAATACTTAAGTTCAATATATTATACCAAAGTATAATCGCTATAAGTTCATATGTCAATACCTAAGTTTGACTAACTAGACCTTTTATATTAATATCTAAACCAAGGAGAGTGAAAAGATGATAAGTTACAAGCCTTTTTTGAAATTATTGATCGATAGGAGCACCAAGAAACAGGAGATAATGCGAAGAACAGGTATTTCAAAAGCGACAATGGCCAAACTCAACACCAACGGATATGTATCCCTTGAGATCATAGACAAACTCTGTGCCGCCCTGAACTGCCAGCCGGGGGATATTATGGAATATGTTCCTGATGGCCAGGGGCAAAACGAGGCAGGGGGCGGCTAGCCCCCCTTTTTTTATCTCGAATTGTGCTTCTGAAGGAACAACATGAGCTCATCTTCCTGTCCTTCACTCTCCGGCAAGTAACCGGCCAACTGTTTCATCACCAAGGCAAGATTTTTGGTGTAGTTAACATGCAGTATTGCCGCCGGATGTGATCGGACACCAGTTTGGTTGCCGCCGTTATCGAACTCAATAACTAAACCTTCATTTTTAAGTTGTTCTTCCAAGGCTTGCAGTGAAACGGTTAAGAACGCAACCCGTCCAATCAGAGGGGAAACAAACTTTTTATGTTGATTGTCGATCTTTGCGAATAACCTGGCAAGTCTCCTCACCTCGTCCTTAATTTCGTCATCGACGATTTTCCCCACGCAACCACCACCCCCCCATATATTTTTTTCCGCGCAATAATTGAGGTATGCCACCGGTCTTGCCCGACCCCCGTCTCTTGGCGAAACCGGGGGGGGGCAAGCTCATGCCTACGTTCAACCTCTCGTGGGCTCGACCGAATCCATGCGATTCCTCTAAACACCCAGATAGGTCAGTGCCATAGGTTTCATAGGTTGACCCGTGGCACTAATGGCACTGACCAGCCCGTTCGTTTTCAGTAAATTTACGCACTTGCATCTCTCTAATCAGGCTTCAGAGATGAGTTAGACAGGCTGATTATCCATCAGTTGACCTTAAAGATATTCCTGGGTAGGCTTGCTTCGTCCCCACTATTCAGGCCATAATACCGCACCGCCATGGCGATAGAATCGTCTTACCCTGCCCTAAAGCCGGTGGATGAAGCGGAGTGTATACCAGTGCTCCATCCGAGCCGGCTATGCAGACTTTCATTTAGCCGGTGCACCAGACCAGGGATGGCATCCAAGAGGACGTATGGCCCCGCTGGAGCCGGAAAAACTTTGATACCGCCGCGTGTGTACTCAATCAACCTGGTGCCCTACAGTGTGCTGCCCCCCCCATAACGGGCCTCGATGTCGTCGAGGACAGCCTTTAATTCCGGCAGGCCACGGACATCAATCTTCTCGACCGCCTCACGGAAAGGTTTGACCTGCCACACAACGATATGAATAGGCGACCCCGACCGACTGTAGAAGCCAAAAACTTCGATGTCATGGCCATTGTAAAGGTCAAGATAGATTGCCGGAACACAGTCAATCACTTTGACGCCATATTGACCGCCAAGGAATTTGAGGGCGTTTTTGATTCTTCTGTTCATATCTGCCTCCTTGATTTTTCTCAAAACGCCAGGGTAGTGGAGTGCCATCAGTGCCATCGGTTAACCAACGACACTAACGATACTTTACCTAGCAGTTTACGTAGAAATTTTAGGGTTGACGTAATAGATGATTTTGGGATGCCTGCCAGGGATATCAAGCGCCCCCCGGCGCAGCCATTCAAGTTCTTCGAGTTCCCCGCAGGCCCGCTCAACCACGTCAGGGCTGTCCAACCCGGCCCAGTGATTCCTGTATACATCGCGTGCAGAGAAGCCGGTCTTCACCTTACCGGCCTTGATCTTCTTCGCCAGGGCGGCCGCCGCCTTCTCCTCCCCACCGGTCAGGAGCCCATAGACGCGCCGCGCGTGGCTTTCGAGATAAACGCACCATCGGACTGCCATCTCTGCCGCCTCTCCGCTTACCGGTCTCGGACTGCCGCTGTCAGCGATTTCAATCAAATGAAACAGTAGAGCCAGGCTGGGCATTAGACTTCGGTATTTCGCAAGATGCTCTGTCATCAAAGGATGTTCTTCGCTTCGTATTGCGCCCTCCAGGTTCGCCAGCCAATCATAGAAGACCCCCTGACCCACATCGTCGAAGCGAAAAAATGGGCGCCGGTCATCCGCACTCGCCCCGGCAGCCACAAAGTCAATTTCGGCCAGGGCGTTAAATATGCGGTGCGCTCTTTCTATCGCTCCAACGTCCGGCTTCCGATCGACCAGTTCCCAGCAGGACGGTTCGTTTGGAAACACCATAACTTGAAAGCGTTGGATCATTCCATCATTCTGCGAGCCGGTTGCGCTATGCAGTAAAAAATCGGTTAACTTTGACGGCTGGATACTGCCAAGAATAGAGATGCAACAGTTTTGAATATCAATAGTTCCTCTGCCGATGCGGTCAGCAGTGAAGCTCTGGCCGCCACCCCATCCCTCCAAGTAAAAAGATCGATCTCCTTGTCGGTCTTCGCGTTCCCAGTTTGCCATCAGGCCGGTCAGTTCATCACGAAAAACCAGTAGGCCGCGCGGGCTAGCATTCAATAACTCACCGAGTTTTTCGACAGTCGAATCGTTCGTTTTAAAGCGCCGTCTCACGGGAGCGGGGCTCTCCTTCAGTTCAACGAATTGTGCCTGGAAGGGTGCGAGCTCTTGGCCCACTTTGGCCGCTTTGGCCATATTTCCCTCGATTGCAACACGTTTGGCCTTGTACGCAGCGTGCTCCGCTTCGCTAAAGGCCGTCATATCTTCATATTCCTGCCTCGCATCGGCCTCTAATCTCGATAATGGCTTCATAATTTCGACGAGGCTCGGAGTTTTCAGCATCGACGGCCGACCGATTACGCAGCCCCATAAATTCGGAATTACTTCCCAATCATCGAGCCGCTTCGGCCTGATCGAGCATCCTGATCCAATTAACGCTGACGCCGCCACAATCGCCCCAGCGGCCACGAAATCAATCGGCGCCTGCATTCGGCAGGAGATGTCCATCAGCCATGGCTTGAACGGCGCAGGGATCATTTCGGGCCACAGGACGCCAACAGGGGGCAAAGACTTTTCATTAATCGGCAGCGGGTCTGGCCACTCAGCAGGGTCTTGACTAAAATCCAAGGCGGCGCCGACCGTCGCGACTGGGTATCGCGCCACGCTGCTGGCGATTGTCTGGAGTTCGCTATCATCAAGTGGTGGCTGGCAGCGGCGTTCATTGATTTTTAGAAGTACGTCGAACATTTCATTGACTTCTAACCCTTGCCGCCTTAGACTGCCGGCAATTTTTGTTAGCTCCGTGTTTCGGCATCCGTCTGGGATAGATTCGCATTCGTCATTTGGAAGTGTCGCCTTGTCTGCCCGCTTCGGCTGCCTGAGTAAATCGATAAGCCAGCCGGGCATTTCGGAAATCGCTACTTCTGCAAGACTGCATAAAAATTCAAATTCGTAACGAAGCCCCGAAATATGGACGCTTCCAGCGCAAACTGCTTGCCCACCATCGCCCCTGATGTCGATACCAGGCAGACCCCAATGTCCGAACACATTTGAGCCGTTTTTGATCTCAGCGCCTTCCGGATAACGGAAATAGTATTGTATATGCCGACTGCCTTCTTCATCGGTGCGCCCTGTTAAAACACAAACGGTATCCGGAATCCCCACGTACTTCCCAGTGAGCTTGATAAATGACGCTCTGTTATCAACATCAACTATTACCAGGCGACTTTTTCGTCCGGTCAAAGTACCGAAGTTCGTCTTCGGGTATTGGTCAGACATGCACAAAATCGCGCCTTCGTCCGTAGTCCCTTTATGCGTCCAATCTTCTTCCCGTGGCTGTTTACCCGGCTTCTTGCACTTCTCCCCCGGGCCATAAAGGGGGATAACCGGCAAGCCGTGGCGGGCGTACATTAGGGCAGATTGCAATGTCTCAGAATTTTGTGTGCTATCATTTCGAACTCTCAATATCTATTTACCACCTTACCCCCGTTGAAGCGGGTTCTTTTCTTTTCCTCAGTTCGAGCCAAGAAATTCATCAAGCGCCCAACCGGGGATGATCCAACGACGGCCCGCCCGAACGCTCTTCAAGCGCCCACTTCTCAGCAAGTCCATTACTGGATTCCGGGACAAACACAAAAGCCTCATTACGGCCTTTATGTCATATGCTTTTCTAGCCTCGCTCATTGTACTTTTCACCTCTGTTAATATATTTTGACCTCCCGATGTGCAAAAAGGCCCGCCACCTGGTCAACCAGGCTACGGGCCAAAATGCTCAAAACTAAAAAAACAGCATAATCCACCCGCCTTTGCGCGAAAGCGCTTTTATGCGGAAGTCAGATGCCGTTTATCAGAAACAAGACGCTTAATATTTTGTTCAGTTGCCTAACCTAGCTTATCATGGTTGGTTTTTAGTTGTCAATGATGTAAATCAATATATTTGCATGCCTATTTCCGGCTACTGTCCTAAGAACTGTCCTAAAACGAAAAACTCCAGAACATATATGGCCCATCAATCCTTATAAATACTGGCTTTTATATTTTGTCCTGTGTTAAGTTTTTGTTAATACTTTGTTAGACTTCTCTGTTCGGCAGTGCTCACTAATGCCTAGTATTGCTGATTTTTTGATTATTGATGCTCAGAGAAATTCAGCTATTACTAAAACAAATTGACCTACAAAGACCCACGGAAACTCCTGATCCTATTCAAATTATAATAAAGCAAAACCAATAAGAAGCTCTGTGAAAAGGAAGAACCGGGGAAAGATTCCTCGGTTTTTCTTCGCCTGACACCTATCAGTTACCTTCTGGTCTATCGGCACGACTCAGTCATCATTCTTGCTGCCCCAAAGCAGTAAGACATTCTTCGCATACCTGTTTGCTCTTAATCTCTGTTATGCCGTCTGCGCTTCCACAAAAAATGCAGACAGGTCGATATTTACTCAGAATAATATTACTGCCCTCAACAGCAATTTCAAGACCATCATTGTGTTCAATGCCCCAACGGCGTCTTATTGCTCTCGGCAAAGTGACCCTACCTGCAGCATCTAATTTTCTTACTGTACTTAATGACTTCAATTGGCCAACTCCCATTCAACATTCTTCGACAAAATTTTACCAATATTGCACCGGTAATGTCAACCATATTTCGGTAATTTCGTCCACAATACGAAAACAAAAAGACTGGGACTACC
>Ga0316232_1004212_pt1 | contig 12422 bp, 13 predicted proteins | sample TBHtaG_FD_206006 | JGI IMG/M metagenome (GOLD analysis project Ga0316232, IMG submission 206006) | Freshwater microbial communities from Trout Bog Lake, Wisconsin, USA - TBH18025_13 | ecosystem: Environmental > Aquatic > Freshwater > Lake > Hypolimnion/Profundal zone | place: USA: Wisconsin... | reverse complement strand
GGCGATAGCCGCTCCCATCGGCCAGTTCATCAGACGGTTGCTCTGCTCGTAAACTAGAAAGGATAGAACCCGGTTCCGGCCTCCCCCCAGCAGCACCGGAGTCGTATACGACGCCATTGTTACGGCAAAAACGATAAGTCCTCCCGCTAAAATTCCCATCCGCGAGAGCGGCAGGGTAATCTTGAAAAAAATCTGGGAAGGTGTCGCCCCCAGATTTGCCGCGGCGTACGACAAATGCGGATCAATGGCTTTTATGGACGTATAAATCGGCAACACGGCGAAAATAAGGCAACCATGAATAATACCGACCGTGATGCTCCCTTCCGTGAACAACATCTGTAGCGGCCTGTCGATGATGTGCAGATACAGCAGCAGGTCGTTGATGATCCCGTTGCTGGAAAGCAGAAGCGTCCAGCCGAAAGCTTTGACGACGACATTGATCAGCCAAGGAGCTAGATATACCAGCAGATAAATCTGCTGTTTCTTACCGCTCAATTTGGACATATAATAAGCGGCCGGATAACCCAGCAGCAGACAGAACAGCGTGCACAAAACGCTGATGCGGACCGTGCGGACAAGCGTCGTGATATAGTTCGGCGTATTAAAGAACTTGAGATAGTTCTCCATGGTAATCGCGCTTGTGTCATAAACCGCCGGAGCCACATAGTGAGCAAAACTTATGTACAGGGTATTCATCAGTGGAATGATCAAAAAGGCCAGCATGAGAACGAACAAGGGCGCCACCAACACATAGGGAGTCCATGATATCTTCTTTCGGCTGACCCTGCCAGTCACGGCGTTATTGTCCATAAACCTTGCCTCCCGGCCATATCGCTATTTAAAGTACCCGCCATCCTCAAGCCCCCATTCGATATAACACCTGTCCCCTTTTTCAAAAATGGGCGAGCCGTCATTCGCCATCTCCACCCTGACGACCGAACCATTCATCATTACCTCATAATGGTTCTGGGTGCCTAGATAATACGAGCCTATGACGCTGGCTTCAAAAGCGTTACCCGTGGCGGTCACGGCCGTCCGGGCGACAAGGCGTATCCGCTCGGGCCGCACCATTACCTTCACTTGGTCACCAACCGCCAGCGGCGTGGCGTTCATCTTGATCTTTAGCTTTAGCCCATTCCCTTGGCCGGCAGCAATCGCGACATCCTCCTGTATCTCCAGCACCTGAACCGGGAAACGGTTGTATTTCCCTACAAATGCTCCCACAAATTCATTCTCCGGCTTCTCGTAGATCTCCATCGGCGTCCCGATTTGCATGATCTTCCCTTTTTGCATAACCGCGATCCGGTCGGACAGGGCGAACGCTTCCGTGATATCATGGGTGACAAATACTGTTGTGATTCCTATCTTCTGCTGGATTTCCCGCAGCTCCAGCCGCAGTTCCTCGCGCAGCTTGGCGTCCAGATTACTGAGCGGTTCATCCAGCAGCAAAACCTCCGGATGAATGACAATCGCTCTGGCAATGGCAACCCGTTGCTGCATCCCGCCGGAAAGCTCCTTGGGATACTTTGTTTCGATTCCCGGCAATTGAATGAGGTTTAAAACCTCTTTCACCCTTTTTTGAATGCCGCTTTTCTCCACCTTTTGCATTTTAAGGCCAAAAGCGATATTTTCATATACCGACATATGAGGAAACAGGGCATAGTTCTGAAAGACCATCGCCGTTCCCCGACGATTGACGGGCTGATGGGTTATGTTCTGCTTGTTAAGATAAATAGCGCCAACATCCGGTGCATAAAAGCCGGCAATCATCCGGAGGGTTGTCGTCTTGCCGCAGCCTGACGGACCCAAAAGCGAAAACAATTCTCCTTTATTGATGGAGAACGAGACATTGTCCACCGCCACGAAGTCCTCGAAGGATTTTGAAACCCCTCTTAATTCCAGTTCCATCACATTTCCTCCATCGTTACAACTGCCGGGTCCCGTATTTCCCAAGTCCCAATGACTAACCCTTCACAAGACTGTATCTATTTATTTTTTCCTCGTCCAGAATATAACCGAAACCTGGCGCCTGCGGCACAGACAGGTACCCGTCTTTTTCCACGGTAAACTCCTGGGCCAGAATCCCCTGAAACGATTTGGGCGTCAGCGCGGGCGGATCATAGGGATACTCCACATACTCACAGTTGTAAATCGAAGCCGCTAGATGGAGGCTCTGCAGCAGGCCGATCCCGGGAATCCAGGCGTGAGGGTTGCAGATTATCCCTTCGGCGTCGGCCATAGCCGCGATTTTCCGTATCTGGGTTATGCCCTCGCTGATCGTGCAATTCGGCTGAATGATCCGGAAGCATTTTTGCTGAAGGATCTGTTTAAACTCATGAAGCCCATGATTGATTTCGCCTCCGGCGATGGGAATCGCGACCTCGCGGGACAGCCTGGCTAGACCCTCGAAGTTATACCGGTACAGCGGCTCTTCGAGCCAGGTGCAATTATATTTTTCCAGCTCATTCGCCGTATCCCGGGCCCGCTCGTAGGACCAGAGCACCGGAAAATCGCCCTTCCTTCGCTCGACAGCCGTTCCCTGATTCGCGTCCACCATAATCTCCAGCTTGTCGCCGACCGCCGCCTTGATCGCCTCCACCTGAGAAATATCCTCCTTCAGTGTGTCGGCCGTAAATCTGATCTTCACGGCCTTAAACCCTTCCTCCACCAGTCGTGCCGCATCTTCCCGGCGTTGCTCGTTCGGCCGCTGCTCAGCCCAGGAAGCATAAAGCTTTACCCTTTCCCGCATCGCCCCTAGCACTTTGTAGACCGGTTGTTGGCAAGCTTTGCCGATAATATCAAGCAGGGCATTTTCGATGATCCAGGGCCTGGTCGCTATCCTCGCCACATTGCGGAGCTTCCAGATAATGCTTTCGGTCTGAAACGGATCTTCGCCGATAATAAACTCCCTGGCATAGTTCATCGTCGCGACAAGCAGGTCCAGAATCCCGAACGGCGCCTCCATGGAAGCATAACCGACAATCCCCTCATCGGTGTGAATACCAACCAACATTATGTACTGATATTTCTCCTCTTTTTTAGGGAACCATGAAGGAAAAATCGGTTTTTCATGCGGTATTCTGACTGCCTGGTAAGTTAAATTTTCGATCTTCATTTTATTTCATAGCTCCTTATTATAGTAATATCTTTTTTCTACTTCCGTTTAAGGCAAAAGTGTTTTCCAAACTCTGTATACTTCAACTCAGCCTACCCCGGACTTCCGCCTCCGCCAAAAAAGCCGTACCAGTACCTTCCGGATCAGTCGCCTATGCTAAAATAGCAAAAAAAAAGTAGTCTATATTCATAAACGCCTTTGTTTACAATCAGTAGCTGAAACCATTTATACTTATATTTACATTACATATATTTTACCATCAATTCAAGTACGCGTCTACTCCGGATACCGTGTGTGTGACCAGTCCGATGTGCATGGAGTGGTGAAAAAGGGTGAAAAGAACAACCAGCTAGTGCCAAAACACTGTTCTGACCGGTTAGTACATATGCCGGGCGATCACGGCTTGGAAATTGGTTGGCGGCAGTTTTAAGCAGTTTTGGTAGTACCAAGATTCCCACGCATTCAAGGGCGTTTCATGCCTATAGTTCTAATCTGTACTGGAAAATCCGAATTGTAATATACTGTTTTGGTCCCCAATATAAGAGTTTCCGCTCGAAAACATGAGGGATTACGTTGGTTTCTGTATCCGGTGGCAGATAATTAAGCGCACTATGGGCCGGATCGTGTATATCCCCTAATACAATAGAGGAGGATTGTTTGAGAAGATCATGGTGAAGGGTTTTGTATTTTCCTTCGACCATCTCCATCCGTTGGGATCATTTTACATTGACATCGATATTTCCTCTTTTGTTTTGCTGTTAAGCTTCGTGAAATTGTCAAGTACGGCGCTTCCAGATATGACTGTCTAAATCTCCATAAACAAATTTCCTCTCCTTCGTCCGGATTGCCCATGCAAAAACATATTCGCCTGTCCGAGAAATGTTTTTTAACATACTCTTCTATCGGAAAAATTTTATTATCTAAAGCAACCCACAGATAGCCTTTTTCCCAGAGCATATTTATGTTTTCAATAATGTTATTTGGCAACTCCTCTTCCCGCATAGTGACACCTCCTGATATTTTTTATTAGTCACTACTATCACTTCCCAATGTCTTTAATATTCCCTCCTATAGGGAGCGACTTTTTTTACAATTTTGTCTATGCAAATCGAGAAAGCTTTTTAATTCCACCTCAGGACCTTCAACCCTTTGCTTTCCTTAATTCTTTCCAAGACTTCGGCTTCGGTATATCCCTTTGATCGCCTTGTCAACGTATATGGCAATATATTCCCGGCTGTGGGTATCGATGAGTGTTAAGGCTCGGAGGCGTTGCCCGTTGTAAAGTTGGTCCGATACAAAATCCATAGCCCACCATTCATGAGAGCGGCGGCCGTGAATCTCCAAAGCTCTTTTGCCTAAAAGCTTTTCGCAGAGAAGTAGTCATGTACTCTCCCAATATAAATTAGCCAGATTATGCCTCGTCATCGCAACATACGGATCCATACGTTGTCGGATTGTGATCTTCAAGTAACAAAACAATTTTTTTTGACATACTGGTCACATGATGTAGGCGAGGGGAGTCGAATTACTTGATTCAATATACTCGCACTGGACAAGATCTAAGTTCGAAAACAAGACTTTTCGGACTTAGAATTGAGCACCTTCGTATAACTTCACTCAAGACGCATCAACTTCATGCCTCTTAACTCTACGATTTTGCAGACGTGTCTCGTGAAGAACAATACACTCAACATCAAAATTACCATATATTGACAAAATATTAAAATAAGAATATACTTATTTTGAAAGGAGTATCTGCCCGAATTATTTAAGGGGATTACTATGGCAAAATATGGGGATTATGACATCAGGATGAGCCACGTGTTCTTGTTTGATGGAATAGTCTACCCAAATTTGTAGGGGGATTATAACTACGCTTGGTATCTGGAGAAAGTCGCCAAACATCGAGGTATAGGCTATCCGATTTGGTAAGGGGATTATAACTCGTACCCTGTAGGTCACGTTCCATCTTCTACGAACAATTATCTAAACCAGTTCAGAGGTAATTATGCACTGACACATGCTCTGGGTGTGCAGTATAATAAAAAACTATCTAGCAAGCAAGCTTGCTAGATAGTTTTTTATTATACTGCAAAATGATGGGGAAGAAATCTTCTGTATCGTAATGTAAAGTAGGACTTGAATCACTGGTCACCATCGTATTATGAAACGCAAGGTATCGGAGTTGTTTTTTGATTATGCTCTGCATTTTTGTATTTATTTGAGGTATAACTAACAACCAAAATCACCTTATTCCATTCATGATATTTTGCTCAATCGATATTAATCGTATCTGCATGTCAATAATAGTTTCATTCAATTCATTGTATAAAATAGCAACATTATAATAATCAATTGAAGGCCCACCCTGGCGAAAAAACGATGGTATATTATCGCTTGCCGTCAAAATATTGATTTTTGAACAGTGAGAATAGTATTCTGTCAAATAGCGTATGCTGGCTAAATTCATAGTATCTATTGAAGGCTTAATTATAATCACATTTTCAGTACCTTCGTCATCAACCCAATAAATTTATATTTACCAAGACGTATTCGATAAATCTCAATTCTGCTGTATCTTAGGCTCCCCCAGAAGCGATAATTGTTCTCGGATTTCCTTAAGTTCTGCTAAACGAGAAAAGCTAGAACTTGCATTAATATCATCAAATGACGTCAATGTGGAGTAAACAAACATAACCTTTGTTCCTGAAAAATCAACTTCATAATTTGCAACTATCTCGCTAGCAACAAGCCATCATGGACATGGTCACGAGCGCGCGAATGCTGATATTCACATCCAAAAACAAATCCGATCCACTGATAAGGCCCCGCATATTGCTGCGGGGCCTTCCAATTATTACACCGGTGGTGATGAGGGGTTCGCAGTTATCATTCTTTATAATCTTATGTTCTCAACCTTTGAAGCCAAACGTTGAGCTGAACTATAAAACGAGTGAAAAGCAGATGGGTTAATTGAGAAAAAGACGATCTGGTTTTCACCATCCCATCTTCGTCTAATTCTGCCCGGAATACGCAGCCAGAATTAATATCATATTTGCGGATGAACTCGAGTATTACCATCAGCGCCGATACGGAAGCCTTTAATCTTGCAGGTTCATCGGACGCGAGGTTTATTCCATTCTTGTGTCGCCAGACTATTTTGCAGATGTGTCTCGAAAAAAGCAACACATTCAACATCAAAATTGCCATTCATTTGTAAAATTTTCAAATGAATGGCAATCACTCTCAAAGAGTGTCAGCGGTAAAATAGACTGAGCTAGAAACGGCCAGATGAGGTGAACCAATGGATCACCCTCGTATTATGAGACGTAAGTAAAGTACCGGAGTTGTTTTTTTATTGCGCTAAACATTTTTGTATTTATCTGAAGTATAACTAACAACCACTGATCTTGCCAGCACGAAACAATCCGGATCATAACTCTCACCCATAATTCATCGGTACGCCTGAGGGCTAGCTAATATAAACTATTATGCAAGTTCATCCAACGTCATATCAATAAAATCCTGGTTGATTTCATCATACAGAAGTGTAGCTCGAAAAAATCTTAATCGGGGATCAAAATCAGAACATCGTTTGAGTGCACCAGGAATTTTTTGATCCATAGTAATAATGATAAGCAGATGGGGCTCGTATTTTAGCGCCTCTTTTATGACAAGATCATCAGTGTAATACAACTGCGGTCTAAACAACACTATAGTCCTACGGTTATGATTCGCATCTCGAACAACAGCATCAAAATAGTCAACGCTTGTAGGGACGTAAATATCGAAGTCCATTGGGATCACTTCAAACTGAGGTAGCCTTGATTCTAAAAAATTAACAATTTTATCTAGTAGGCAATGACGCTTGAGTTTAATATCATGAATACTAAGAGCCTTACATGATTTTTTCTCTTCCTCTCGATACTCAACAAGTTCACCAATTTCTTTACAATGGAAATAATGGCAGAGTTTATCGATAATATCCGTACTTGTGGAATGGTAAATAGGCCCTGTCAAGCGCGACAGGGTCATCCTTGAAACCCCAATTTCTCTGGCGATTTCATCAAGAGGTATCCTTCTACCCTCGACCTTTTCCTTTTTGATGAGAAGCTCACTAAAATTCATCACTAACGTAATACCAGCCCCTGTTATTAACCATATTCTACCATTATTATACCATAAACCTTCTTAAATAATACTTTTAATAAAAAATCGTATTTCTTATTCTGACTATCCCCTTGAATCAGCCCCTATTTACGTGTACATGTTGGGGATGACCTATAAACTACGTGGCTACCACTTCAAAAAAATCGTCAAGCAATGGTCCAGCGAGAAGAATCGCAGTGGGTTGAATACGGTATAGTCTAAATGGACGATGCGCTCTTCGATGGCGTACCTGTTAACAAGAAGCGTGGTCGCGGAACCGACCAAATAAAGATTGTGTGGTTAGTCCACTACCGGAAGGGAACAAGCATACTCTCGTTAAAATACGAGTAGTCCTTAACGTTTCCAGCAAATCGGTTCTACGGATTGCCATAGAGACAGTAACGGCGGGAACCGTGGTTATTACCGATGCGTATCCGTCCTATTTATGCCTGGCGGATAACGGGTATCGCCATAAACAGAAGTCCAATCCAAATGAAGACACCTACCTAGCACCTGAAGCAGGTACACCTTAGCATATCAAATGCCAAATCACTAATCCAAGGAATTTACACGGATCGGACAGGACACCTACAGGATTATCTCCATAAATTTTACTACCGGTTCAACTTCCGCATTCGGCATGGCAAGAAGTTCGGCACCTGCTGCACACATACTTGCTGGGTACGCCAACAACATACTGAGAAAAGTAGGTTGCGACGGTTGATATCACAGACGATCTACGAAGGCAATGGCAGCACGTATTCTCGCAGTTTAATCATTATTTCATCATGAGCGACTGTTTCAGAGTTAATTTTCCGGTTTTGGCATCAGCGTCAACCAGCTCTATGCGCAATTTAGCGACTGCCATCTGGCGACTTTCAACAGAATGCGCCGACTTTTTAATTTTACTAGACATCCCAGAAATCACCACCTCGTGGTATTTGCGACATTACCATTATTCATTTCTTGGGCTGTAGCGGGCAAGTCAGCCACTAACGCCCCAAGGGACATGGACCAAAATAACGGCATCCAGGCCACAAAGCCCTCTCAGCTGCACCGGTAAGCACTGAAAGTAATCCATTTATTAAAATATTTGGAAATTTTCAATAAAAATGTATTAATTGAGTTGAATTTGTGCATCATATCATCAGGAGGCAGGGTAGATACCACTGGCCTAATAAAAAATCAAAATATCAGGAGGTGATCATTATGGCGAATCTTCTTACTGCAAAGCAAGCCGTCGATGCTTATTTCGATGGCAATGTATCATACTGGAAATTATTGTCGTTGGTTCGACAAAAACAAATCCCATATCTCCGGATCGGCGGTCGCATTTTTTTCATGACCAAGACCCTTCAGGACTGGCTTTTACAAAACGAGCATGTGCCAGGAAACGGGAAGAGGTAAAGAATGATGGTTGTCTTTGCTGGTGGCGGTAGCATGACTCCCCTCGGCAAAGACGTAGTCAACCGTTAACCGCCAGGTGGCTATTGTTTTATACCCAGCCTACTCCGATTAAGTCAGGACCGCATCGGTACCAGTCACACCCAAGGACTGGTTTGCCAACAATGAAGACTTATCTCTTCATTGTTGGCAAACCATAGGATGAACCGTCTGCGGAAGATTCTTGTTCCACAGGATTAAGGTGAAACTTGAAAAAATAATTAGAAATGAGGGATAGTGTATGGCCGGAGGCGGTGGAATTAGTGCCAGGAACAAGGCAAAAACTATCTGGCAATTAACCGTCAGCTGCGGGAAGGGGCCGGATGGTAAACCAATCCAAGTCAGGGAAACCTTTTACGGCAGCAAACTTGACGCCAAGGCCCGTTTGGCTGGACTTGTTTCGGAAGTCAATCGAAGGTCTTACCTGTTGAGCGGCGATCCGACATTTACCGATTTTGCAGCAGAGTTCATGAAAAACTATGCGGCGACAAATTTACAGCCTCGCACAATTGATGCCTATACAGATAGGCTCCGCCGCCTTTTCCCGGCCTTTGGACATCTAAAACTGTCGCGAATATCGCCATCAAAAATTGCAGCTTTCTATGCCGCCCTAGCGAAAGAGGTGTCACCAGATTATGTACACAAGCATCATCAAGCCCTTCACGCGATCCTAGAGAAAGCTGTGCAGTGGGAAAAACTAGAAAGTAATCCGACCCGCAAAGTTGATACCCCTCCACTGCCGGATATCGAAGCTTTTTCTCTAAATGCCGATCAGCTTGATGCCCTTGTCGAGGCCGTGGTGACCTCAGAACCTTTGCAGACGCAGGCCATAGTCCTGATTCCCCTCGAAACGACTGCTGGTGCCGGTGAATTGATGGGACTTGAATGGTCTATGGTGAATTTTGATACTAATGAAATAGAGATCTGCCAAAGTGCCCAAACCCAAAAAGGAAAAGGATTGGTCGTGAAGCGTGTAAAGAACAAGTACCGCTGGCGGATAGTTAAGGTTCAGCCGTGGGTCATGGCAATATTGCGCAAATATAAGGTGGAACAGCAAGCAATGCGCCTGGAAATGGGTAATCTTTGGACGGGAGGTGACTTCGTGTTTACGAATAAGCGGGGCGCTCCTATGTCACCGGAACTTGCCAATGAGCGGCTTGGCGAGGTTATTGCAAACCATAATCTTACAGAAATAGGCATACATGGGCTTCGGCACTCGTCGATTTCGATGATGATCGCCCAGGGGGCGGATATTGTGAGCGTAAGTCGGGCTGCTGGGCACGAATCTCCGAGAACTACCCTCAAAATATACGCCCACTTGTTTCGCCAAACCGATGATGGACTTGCCCAAAAAAGGGCCACGGCCTTAAAACCACCGACGCTGAAAAGCCAAAATCCCAATCCGGAGAAAAATGACTAGTAGCTCCTGGCAGCCACCTGGTAAAAATGCCCCGAAAAATGCCCCACCTGCCAACACAAGCAAAAGCGACGCGGGTCAAACCCGCGTCGCTCCTGGATTTAATCTGGCAGGGGTAGTAGGACTCGAACCTACAACCAACGGTTTTGGAGACCGCTACTCTACCAATTGAGCTATACCCCTGTGAATGGAGCGGAAAACGAGATTCGAACTCGCGACCCTCGCCTTGGCAAGGCGATGCTCTACCGCTGAGCTACTTCCGCAAGAAAATGGCGACCCCGAACGGATTTGAACCGTCGATCTCCGCCGTGACAGGGCGGCATGTTAGACCACTACACCACGGGGCCGTGCTGGATTCTTATCTTACCACGCTTTCGGCCGGATTTCAACACTCACAGCAGCCTGTTAAGCGCGTTTATTCCTGTCATGCACCGTCAAGCGCTCTATCCGGCTTGTTTACAATAAAATGCGCCTTGGCCGCATGGCCGGGTTGTTTTGCCCACAAACCGGATATGGTGTAATATAGAAGTAGACAAGTAACGCAAGTGAGGTAGCCATGATCGAACTGGACAACCCTTGGCAGGAGGCCGAAACGCACCTTAGCTCTTCCGATGAGTTTATGTCGAACTTGATAGCCCGCTACGGTCCCTGTACCTTGCAGCCCCGCAGCGACTATTTTACTCAATTGTGCAAATCAATCGTTTCCCAACAACTGGCCACCAAAGCGGCGGCAGCCATATTTGGCCGGTTTGCGGTCCACTTTGACCATGTGCCGACAGCCGGCGAAGTGGCGGCCGCCCCGCGGGAAAAGCTGCGGGAGCTGGGCCTGTCGCATCAGAAGATCACCTATATGTATGATCTTGCCGCGAAAGTGTTGGATGGGAATATCACGCTCGCCCATTTCGCCGCCCTGCCTGACGAAGAAGTTATTAACCAGCTTGTGACTGTGAAAGGTATCGGCGTCTGGACTGCCCAGATGTTCCTGATCTTTGCCCTGAACCGGCCGGATGTTCTGCCTACCGATGATTTCGGGGTCCGCAAGGCAATCATGCTTGGCTATTGCCTGGAAGCCATGCCAGGAAAGACCCAGATGGAAATGATCGCTGCTCCCTGGCAGCCCTGGAGATCCATAGCCAGTTGGTACCTGTGGCGAAGTCTGGAAAATTCTTAGAGCGGCAGGTAAGTTGTTGACGAATCGAATTAACCCATGGCAACTTCGGACAAAATGTGCTACCATCGAATCAAAGTAGCTGAGGAGGACTTGCCATGCGAATGATCTGCGGCCTTATCACAGTACTGTTTTTCATTCTTTTTTCCGGAGTCTGCTCCGCCGGTCAAGGGCTCCTCGCCGGGAAGATCATCGTCCTCGACCCCGGTCACGGCGGCAACAACGACGGCGCAGTCCACTTTGGGGTACGCGAAGCTGACGTCAATCTGGCTGTGGGCCTTAAGCTCCGCGACAAACTTGCCGCCTTCGGAGCTACCGTCATTATGACCCGCACCACCGATTGGTCTGTTTCTTCTCCCAACGCTTCCGCAGCCGGGGAACTCCAAGCCCGGGTCGATGTAGCCGTGGCCCACGACGCTGACGTTTTCGTCAGTCTTCACGCGAATGCCCATCCCCTGGCAGTGACCGTGGGAGCGATAAGCTTTTACCCGGCCGGTCGGCCGAACGAACTGGCCAAGGCCATTCAGTCCGGGTTGGTAGGCGAAGTCGGCATGGTTGACAAAGGTGTCCGTCCGGCAAATTTTTATGTCTTGCGCAACAGCGATATCCCGGCAGCACTTATTGAAGTGGGCTTTTTGACCAACCAGGCCGAAGCTGCGCGCCTGGCTGACGACAAGTATCAGAACCAAATCGCCGAAGGCATTTGCAAGGGCCTTCTCGGCTACTTCCTGTCACGTTGATTGGTGTTTCTTGCCGGCTTTGTCATGGCCGATCTCTTCCCTGGAGATACTATTGCGGGAGGTGGTCGATTTGACACAGAACGCCGGACATGACATGCAGCCCGAGTTTGGCAAGAACAACGCGAAGGCGGCTATGGTCAATTATTCCAAAGTCAAAAGCGGCGGGGAAGTCCAAGATGAATTGCGTCAGGGCACACCCGCTAAAACTGACGGCTGAGATAAGCAAAGAGCCGCAGAAATTGAGCCTGTTTACAAAATAAAGGTAGTCGAGAAGAATCCTCTCGACTACCTCAGACTGTCGGCAAACCCACCGTTTTTCACGGTGGGTTAGTCATATCTAAGAATAATGGCTAAAACTAATTAAAAGCAGCCCAAAAACGGTTAATATTT
>Ga0316232_1004209_pt1 | contig 12426 bp, 11 predicted proteins | sample TBHtaG_FD_206006 | JGI IMG/M metagenome (GOLD analysis project Ga0316232, IMG submission 206006) | Freshwater microbial communities from Trout Bog Lake, Wisconsin, USA - TBH18025_13 | ecosystem: Environmental > Aquatic > Freshwater > Lake > Hypolimnion/Profundal zone | place: USA: Wisconsin... | reverse complement strand
CGCCTACCGCCGTCTGGCGCCGGCGGAGGCGGTGAATATCGGAGAGGATTGTGAGCGTGAGCTTGTTTTTGCCGGACTGATGGGGATGATCGATCCGCCGCGGGAGGAAGCCAAGCAGGCCATTGCCGTCTGCCGCCAGGCAGGGATCAAAACAGTGATGATCACCGGCGACCACCGCAACACCGCGGTTGCTATCGCCCAGGAGCTTCGGCTGTACAAAGAAGGCGTAAGTCTGGCTGTTACCGGCCAGGAGTTGGATGGGATAAGTGACCGGGAACTGGCTTCGATGGTGAATAATGTCGCGGTGTACGCCCGGGTTTCACCGGCGCACAAGCTGCGGATTGTAAAGGCCCTGAAACTAAGCGGGCATATTGTGGCTATGACCGGCGACGGCGTGAATGATGCTCCGGCGATAAAAGAGGCCGATATCGGAATTGCCATGGGACTTACCGGCACTGATGTGTCGCGGGAGGCCTCCGCCATGACGCTAGTGGACGATAATTTCGCCACCATCGTGGCCGCGGTGGAGGAAGGGCGGGGCATTTACGATAATATCCGCAAATTCATCAGGTACTTGTTGTCGTGTAATATCGGCGAGGTCCTTACCATGTTTGTGGCGGCGTTGGCAGGGTTTCCGCTGCCGCTCCTGCCTGTGCAGATTTTGTGGGTCAATCTGGTTACAGACGGGCTGCCGGCTATGGCCCTGGGGGTTGACCCCAAAGAGCCGGACATTATGAACCGACCGCCGCGAAATCCGACGGAAAGCGTGTTTTCCCGGGGACTCAGCCGCAAAATAATCTGCAGAGGGCTGCAGATCGGTATCAGCACCGTCCTGGTGTTTATCCTGACCTATTTACTCAAACATGACCTGGCGCTGGCCCGGACGATGGCTTTTTCCACGTTGGTGTTTTGCCAATTGTTCCATGTTTATGATTGCCGCTCTGAAATGCTGACGATATTTGAACTCGGCCTGTTCAGCAACAAGTATTTGCTGCTGGCGACCGGTTGTTCCACGATGATGCAGATGGCGGTCATCTATGTGCCGTTTCTGCGGGAGATTTTCGGCACCGTGCCGCTCACCGTCACCGAATGGCTGGTGATTTTTACGGTTGCAGGCTGGACCTTTATTCTGGGAGCGCTGAAACATTTACTCTGGCGTAGGCGGCTTCCGGCACGTTCGCTCTTGAGTCGGGGGTAACTTATTTAGTATAATAGAAGGCAACAACAAGAGGCCGTTCGCGCCACAGGTGCGGCAAGGGTCAACAAACGGAGGTTATGGGATGCAGTTCAGTAAATGGCATGGCCTGGGCAATGACTTTGTGATTGTCAACGGCTTAAAGGAAAAAGTTTCGGATTATAGAAAAGCGGCGATTGAGGTCTGTGATCGTCATTTGGGCGTTGGTGCTGATGGACTGGTGTTTATCCTGCCTTCAGCAACAGCGGATTTTCAGATGCGTATTTTTAACTCCGACGGCAGCGAAGCCGAAATGTGCGGCAATGTGACCCGGTGTGTGGCCCGCTATGTTTACGAGACAGGTTTAACCGACAAAAAGGCAATTACGCTGGATACCCTGGCCGGTCCCATCAAACCCGAGCTGGTTATCACCGGCGGTGTTGTCACCGGCGCCCGGGTGGATATGGGTCAGCCCCGGCTTAATCGGGCTGAGATCCCGATGACCGGCAACGGGAGCGAGCAGGCGGTGAACGTGCCGCTGGAAATAGACGGCCGCAGCTTTTACGGCACGGCGGTCTCTATGGGCAATCCGCACTTTGTTGTCTTTGTTGATGATATGGACTCGGTGGATCTGTCCGGCGTCGGGCCGAAACTGGAAACCCATGCCGCCTTTCCGCGAAAGATCAATGTGGAGTTTGTTCAGGTGCTGAATAAAAAGGAACTGCGGATGCGGGTATGGGAACGCGGCGCAGGCATTACCATGGCCTGCGGCACCGGTGCCTGTGCCACGCTGGTTGCCGCGGTGCTCAATCATAAAAGCGACCGCCAGGCGACCATCCATCTGGACGGCGGCGATCTTGTCGTTGAGTGGGGGGCGGATGGGCATATTTATATGTCCGGCCCGGCGACTGAGGTTTTCCGGGGAGAATATTTGCTCAAACTATAACACAATCTTGCTATATCGGAACCTGGGCTGGGATAAAAGCAGCTGTGCAAGGACTGGCAGCCTGCCTTTTGAACCAGCCTCTCCAAAGAATCGAAGGAGGACAAGTCTATGGCTTTACTTAACGAAAATTATCTGAAGCTGCCGGGAAGTTATCTGTTTGCCGAGATCGCCAGACGTATCAATGTGTTTAAGGGTGATAACCCGGAGGCCAACATCATCAGGCTCGGGATCGGCGACGTGACAAGGCCGCTGCCGCCGGCGGTCATCACGGCAATGCACAAAGCGGTGGATGAAATGGGGCAGGCGGCCACCTTCCGCGGTTACGGACCGGAGCAGGGCTACGGCTTCCTGATTCAAAAGGTCATTGAAAACGACTACACCAGCCGCGGTATCGCACTAGGCGAAGACGAGGTTTTTATCAGCGACGGGGCGAAAAGCGATGTCGGCAATATCCAGGAGATTTTCGCTGTAGCCAACACGGTGGCGATTACCGATCCGGTCTATCCTGTCTACCTTGACACCAACGTGATGGCCGGACGGACGGGTGAATTGGGGGGGGACGGTAAGTTTACCGGCATCACCTACCTTCCCTGCAACGCCGAGAACAAGTTTACGCCTGCTCTGCCCAATACCAAGGTGGATATCATCTATCTGTGTGTTCCCAACAATCCCACCGGAACCGCTCTGTCCAAAACCGAGCTGAAGAAATGGGTGGATTACGCCAAGAAAAGCGGCGCCGTCATTTTGTACGATTCCGCTTACGAGGCCTACATAACCGAATCCGATATTCCCCACAGCATATACGAAATTGAGGGTGCCAAGGAAGTCGCCATCGAGTTTAGGTCATTTTCCAAGACCGCCGGCTTTACCGGGACAAGATGCGCCTACACGGTAGTTCCGAAGACGGTCATGGCCGTGACCGCCGATGGCACCCCTCATCAGCTGAACAAGCTGTGGAACCGGCGTCAGACCACCAAATTCAACGGCACGCCCTATATCATTCAACGAGGCGCTGAGGCGGTCTATTCGCCGGAAGGTAAGCAGCAGGTGAAGGCGGTGGTGGATTATTATATGGCCAACGCCAAAATCATCCGCGAAGGGCTGATTTCACTCGGCCTGGAAGTCTATGGCGGCGTCAACGCCCCCTATATCTGGCTGAAAACCCCCAACAACCTCGATTCCTGGGACTTCTTCGACAAACTGCTGGGCGAAACGCATATCGTAGGTACACCGGGAACCGGTTTCGGCCCGTCGGGGGCAGGCTATTTCCGCCTGACAGCCTTCGGCAACCGGGAAAGCACCGAAGAAGCTATTATCAGGATCAAAACCAGACTGAAGATTTAAACCATGAACCCGGCCCGCTTATGCGGGCCGGGTTCACTCTCTTATTAAAAAACCGCAACAAATTGGATAAAATCGCCACTTCCGGGAAATAACTAGTCTTAGTATGACTAGGAGGTGTCCCGGTGAGAGTTTGCTGGTTGGTAATCATGTTGTTACTTTGGTTTGCTGTCCCGGTAGCTGCCGTTGTGCCAGTTAACGCCGACTCCATTGCTGAGGCTCAGGAGTATGGGAAAACCAAGGCTAACAGGCCGCTGGACGAATTTTTCCAGCCCTGGACGGTTTATGAGGAAAAGAGCGAGAAACTGGATGAGACCGGGGAACATGTCTATGTGTACACGCCGTTTTTGCTGCTGGCTTCCGATGCCAGGGATAAAACCTTGAACACACAACCCATCCGTCAGGCTGATGCTGAAAAGATTCTGACCGATTATAACGGCTATGTCATCTTCGGGGTGGTTGTGTACGGCGGAACTCCGGACTTTGCCGACAAGCTGATAGTATCGGTGAAGCAGGGTACTAAGACGGTGAAAGCATATAGCGATAACCGGCCGTCGAAAGCGGAAAAGGCCTCATGGTCCCCGGAACAGTCTCCGGTTTATGTCTGCAACTCTTATTTCTATTTTAGAAGCAAGGATATAGCCATTGACAAGCCGTTAGTGCTGCAAATCAGCGCTGCCGGCAAACAGGATCGGCGATTTTACTTTGATTTGGCACGATATAAGTGATTGGGATCAATTTTGAGGGGGTAACCCCCCTTTTTTATTGTTGGCGAATAAAGGAATTACAGGTCGCAGGAGAGAAGTAATTTTTGAAATCAAGGGTTAAAGCTTTTTTTTATCGCGAATAATAACAACGCAAAGGATGGTGCAACACTCAGTGCTAAAGAGCATGACGGGGTTTGGCCGTGGAGAGTTCATGGACGCCGGACACCGCTTTATTGTGGAAATTAAAGCTGTCAATCATCGTTATAATGAAATCGTCATCCGCATGCCCAAAAATCTCGGTTCCCTTGAGGACAAGATTCGCCGGTCGGTGGCGAATACTCTGGTCAGGGGACGGATTGACATTTTTATTACCGCGGACGAATATGGACAGCGGACCAGGGCCGTAAGGGTTGACAAAGAGTTGGCAATCGCTTACCATAAAGCATTGAAAGAACTGGGTGATTTGTTCGCAGTGCCGGCAAGTGAAAACATCTATCATATCGCCCGCTATCCGGATGTCATAAAGGTCGAGGAAGTGGCGGAAGATATTTCGCTGCTGTGGCCGAAGCTGTCCCAGGCTATCGATTCGGCTGTAAATAATCTTATGACCATGCGTCTGACCGAGGGAGCCAACATCCAAAAGGATATGCTCGCCCGGATTGATAAGTTATCCGAAAATGTCCGGTTTATCGAAGAACGGGCGCCGCGGATCGCCGAAGAATACCGGTTAAAAATGCTCGGCCGGATGCGGGAGCTTCTGTCGACAATAGGCGCCGAACCTGATGAAGCAAGACTGCTTCAGGAGGCGGCCCTGTTTGCAGACCGGACCAGCGTCACTGAGGAACTGGTGCGACTGGGCAGCCATTTGGAGCAACTGCGGGATACGCTCCTGTCCAGTGATGCGGTGGGACGCAAACTGGATTTTATTGTTCAGGAAGTCAACCGTGAGACAAACACCATCGCCTCAAAAGCCAACGATTCGGCTGTCGCCAATATTGTATTAGAAATTAAAAGTGAGATAGAGAAGGTCAGAGAGCAAATCCAAAACATAGAGTAATATAGAGAAAAAAATGTCTAAAAATCCGGGTTGGTTCGTTCGATAAATAACTGGGAGGAATTAAGGATATGGATATTAAACTTATTAACATTGGGTTCGGTAATATTGTCTCCGCCAATCGGATCGTTGCCATCGTAAGTCCTGAATCGGCGCCAATCAAACGGATTATCCAGGAAGCCCGCGACCGGGGGATGCTGATTGATGCTACCTATGGACGACGGACCCGCGCCGTTATCATCGCCGACAGCGATCATGTTGTTTTGTCCGCTGTGCAGCCTGAGACGGTTGCCCATCGTCTTGTCAGTAAAGAAACCAGCGAAGAGACCCCTGAATAGTGGCTGTTGAAAGGAGTACTGTCAAAATGGTGCGGCAAGGCATCCTGATTGTGCTTTCCGGTCCTTCCGGCACCGGAAAAGGAACAATATGCAAAGAATTGCTGCAACAGTTCTCGAATCTGCAATATTCCATTTCAGCCACGACCCGCACGCCTCGTACCGGGGAAACCGACGGGGTAAACTACTGGTTTACAGCTAAGGAAGATTTCCAGTCCATGGTGAAAGATGACGAACTGCTGGAATGGGCCGAGGTCTATGGCAATTATTACGGGACGCCCCGCCGTTACGTCACTCAGATGCTACATAGCGGAAAAGATGTCGTCTTGGAGATTGATACCCAGGGGGCATTGCAAATCAAAGCCAAATTCCCGCAAGGTGTGTTTATCTACATCGTTCCGCCATCCATCACGGAACTGGCCGCCCGGATCAACAAGCGCGGCACCGAGAGCCCGGAAGTGATTGAGAAGCGGCTTAACGCGGCATACGAGGAATTGTCCTTCGCCTATCAATACAACTATGTGGTAGTCAATGACGAGGTTGATCAAGCGACAGCAAAAATAGCAGCAATTATCAGCGCAGAGAAATGCCGGGTTGAGCGCAACACCGACCTGATCGGGATGATCTGCGAGTGTGGGAGTATCGACGATTGAAGGAGGACTTATATGATTCATCCGTCGTTAGATATTTTAGTCACGAAAGTCGATAGCAAATACACCCTGGTTGTGCTTACCGCCAAACGGGCCAGGGAAATAATGAGCGGTGATGCCCCGTTGGTTGTCTCAAAGTCCAAGAAACCGGTGACAATTGCCATGGAGGAAATAGCCCAAGGCAAAATCGTCTACGAACGGACCAAGGCCGGCATCAAGTAGAGGAGACATCATGCTGACCGGAAAAAATATTGTCCTTGGAGTGGCCGGCGGTATAGCCGCCTATAAAGTGGTGGAAGTCGTCAGCCGGTTGAAGAAGGCTGGGGCTTCCGTCCATGTTATTATGACCCGTGCGGCGACGCAGTTCGTTACCCCGCTTACCTTTCGGGAGATCAGCGGCAACCAGGTTGTTGTTGATATGTGGGAAGAATCCAGAGAGTGGAATGTAGAACATATTGCGTTGGCCACTTTGGCCGACTTATTTTTGATTGCTCCTGCTACCGCAAACATCATCGGCAAGATCGCCAACGGTATCGCCGATGACTCATTGACCACCACCGTTATGGCCACTAAGGCGCCGGTGGTTCTGGTTCCGGCGATGAACTCCAACATGTTTCTCAACCCTATTGTCCAGCAGAATATCGCCAAACTGGCCGGCCTCGGCTATCATGTCATGGAACCGGCGGAGGGGCTGCTGGCCTGCGGGACACAAGGCCCGGGAAGACTGCCCGAACCGCCCGTGATCGTCGATAAGGTGACAAGTCTTCTGACCACAGCCCATGAGCTGGCTGGCAAAAAAATATTGGTGACCGCCGGAGGAACACGCGAAGCGCTTGATCCGGTACGGTTCATCGGCAACCATTCCAGCGGTAAAATGGGCTATGCCCTGGCCCGGTCCGCCGTCGCCCGCGGAGCGAAAGTGGTGCTGGTGTCCGGCCCGACAAGCCTGCCGAAACCGGCGGGGGCCGTGGTTAAGCTGGTGCAGACTGCTGAAGAGATGAGGCAGGCCGTGCTGGCCGAATTCGCCGATAGCGATATCATCATCAAAGCAGCCGCTGTGGCTGATTATCGCCCCAGCGAAAAGAGCGAACACAAAATCAAAAAAACCGGCGACACCCTGACGGTGGTAATGGAGAAGACCCCCGACATACTGGCCGAGCTGGGGCGGCTGAAAACCAGGCAGCTGCTGGTGGGGTTTGCCGCTGAGACCCGGGAACTCATCGCGTCAGCCAGGGAGAAACTGACCCGGAAGAATCTGGATATGATTGTCGCCAACGACATTACCCTTCCCGGGGCCGGCTTCAACTGTGACACCAACATTGTCAAGCTGCTGTACCCCGACGGCCGTATCGAAGAATTGCCTGAGCAGACAAAAGATAAACTGGCTGGGATTATTCTGGACAAAATATCTGATTTATTGACAAAAACCCCTTGATTTTTTCAGATATTTCCAGTACAATTTTCACGGAAATACAATTAAATATTGACTCATCAAGAGTTGGTGGAGGGACTGGCCCGATGAAACCGCGGCAACCATTTGGCATTAGCCAAAACGGTGCCAATTCCGGCGGGGTTGCCCGCGAAGATGGGGGAGTTGTTATTCTCCCTTTGGGAGTTTTTTTATTACACTAAGGAGGTAGATCATGGAAAAAATGCGGATACTATTTACATCAGAATCTGTTACCGAAGGGCATCCCGACAAAATTGCCGACCAAATATCAGACAGCGTTCTTGACGCCATTATCGCCCGTGACCCGATGGCGCGCGTGGCCTGCGAGACACTGGTCACCACTGGCCTTGTCCATGTCGTGGGGGAGATCACGACCACTTGCTATGTGGATATTCCCAAGATTGTCAGGGAAACCATCAAAGAAATCGGCTATACCCGGGCGAAGTTCGGTTTTGACGGCGATACCTGCGGTGTCATGACCTCCATCGACGAGCAGTCGCCGGACATTGCCCAGGGTGTTAATAATTCGATTGAGGGAAAAAGAGGCGAGATGGACGCCATCGACGCTATTGGCGCCGGCGATCAGGGCATGATGTTTGGTTATGCCACCAACGAAACGCCGGAATACATGCCGATGCCGATTTCACTGGCCCACGCCCTGGCCCGGAGACTGTCCGATGTACGCAAGAACCGCGTGCTGCCTTATTTGCGTCCGGATGGTAAGACTCAGGTTACTGTTGAATACGTGGACGGTAAACCCTTCCGGGTAGATGCCATCGTCGTCGCAGCTCAGCACCGGCCTGATATCGATCTTCCCGATATTGAGGAAGACATTATCGAAAAGGTGATCAAACCTGTGGTTCCCGCTGCGCTCCTGGACTCGAAGACCAAATACTATATCAATCCCACCGGACGTTTTGTCGTAGGTGGCCCTCAGGGTGACGCCGGTCTGACCGGACGCAAGATTATTGTCGATACCTACGGCGGGATGGCTCGTCACGGCGGCGGCGCATTCTCCGGCAAAGATCCCACAAAGGTTGACCGCTCAGGCGCCTACGCCGCCCGTTATGTTGCGAAAAACGTTGTGGCTGCGGGTCTTGCCGATAAATGCGAAATTCAGCTGGCTTATGCCATCGGCGTGTCCCATCCGGTTTCGGTTTTGGTAGAAACCTTTGGGACGGCGAAAGTGGAAGAGGCCCTGATTGCTCAGCTGATTCGGAAGCATTTTGATCTTCGCCCGGCTGGAATTATCAAGATGCTTGATCTTCGCCGTCCGATTTACCGTCAGACCGCGGCTTACGGCCACTTTGGCCGCAGCGATCTGGACCTGCCGTGGGAACGGCTCGACAAAGCCGAACTACTCCGCAGCGAAGCCAAACTTTAACCGTTGTTCTGACCCCGGGACAAATGAAATAAAGCCACTCTGGCAATACTAACACCGCAGGTAGATTGCGAGGAGGTTGGTATTTCCAGATGAGCGTAAAAAGCGGTTTTACAACAACGACCTACCGCGTTGGCGGACTCAAGGGCGATCACTGCCGTGACCGGATTGAACATACCCTTTCCCAGCTCGGCGGTGTCAGTCAGGTTGATGTTGACGTCAGCGCCAAAGCGGTCAAAGTGGCTTATGATCCCACCGTTATTCCCAGCGGCTATATTGAAGAAACCCTGCAGACTCTGGGTTATTCCATCCAAGGGTAGCCGCGCCGGTGAGAAGTCCTTTTTCGCCGCTTGGCAAGCGCCGCCAGGGGAGTTTTCGACCAGTGCTTGCTGAGGAGGATGACTGGGAGAAGGCCATTTTCGACTGGAATGAAGATTCAGCAGGGATTAGTGATTGAAGACACGAATATATTTGAAAAGCCAAGCAGGAGGGACTTAGCCAAGTCCCTCCTATGGTTATTTTGGAAAGTAGATCTGCGCTGCCGCTACCTGACTCGAATTTAGGCGGAGAGCCGGATTTTTTGGTAATAAAAGCAGACTTAGACTGTAAACGGTGGTTGACATGGGACGTATAGCAGAAGTATTAATCAATATACCGGTAAAAAATATTGCCAGGGCTTTTTCTTACGCCGTGCCGGAAGAGTTGGATTACATCACCGGCGGTTGGCGGGTGATGGTGCCTTTCGGTAACCGCAGGGCGGAAGGATTCGTAATCAGCATCGGGCCAGGCAACGATGAAGAGCTGAAGCCGATTCTGGAGGTCATTGATACCCAGCCGTGGTTTACCGACCATATGCTGGCGGTGGCCAAGTGGCTGAGCGACTATTATCTGTGCACCCCAGCTGAGGCCATAAGACTTTTTATTCCCGGCAAAGCCGGTATTAAGACTGGAACGCTTTACCGGGCGTCAGGCCCGGAAGCAGCAGACGATTTTCTGGCAGGGTGTTCTCCGGCTCATCGCCAGCTGTACAATCAGCTGTTGAGCACAGGACCACGGACGCTGGCCCAGCTGACGACCGAATTCGGTCGCGGCGCAGCCGGTATCCTGCGCCGGTTGACAGCAGCAAAACTGGTGACCGCCGAGGCGGTAGTCCGGAAAACGGCGCAAAATCAGTATAAAGCCTTCTGGCACCTGGCTGTAAGCCGCGAGCTTGCCGCCGGCGCCTGCGGGGAATTAAAACGCAAACCGGCCCAGTGCAGGCTGATAGAGGCGTTATTAGAACAGGAAAAACTGACAGCCGAAGATTTGCGGCGTCTTAAAATAAGCGGCAGCGCTGTTAAGGGTTTACTGGCCACCGGCCTGATCGCGGCCGGGCAAACCCATATGTTGAGAGACAGTTATGCGGCGATGGGTGGGGTGGCCCCGGCGATGCAGCTGACCAGCGAGCAAGAGCAGGCGCTGGCTGCAATTCTTCCTTCCATCGACGCCAGGGAATACCGTTCGTTTTTGCTGTACGGTATCACCGGCAGCGGCAAAACCCAGGTTTATATCGAGGCTGTGGCCCAGGCCCGGCAGCTTGGCCGCCAGGCGATTGTCCTTGTGCCGGAAATTGCTCTCACCGGCCAGATCGTCACTCGTTTCAAGGAGAAGTTTGGCGACGATGTGGTGGTTCTGCACAGCAAACTATCGGTGGGAGAACGTTACGATACCTGGCAGAGACTTCGCTCCGGCACGGCCGGCATCGTAATCGGGGCGCGTTCGGCGGTCTTCGCGCCGGTGCCTGATCCCGGAGTATTCATTATTGATGAGGAACACGAATTTACTTATAAACAAGAGGAATCACCTCATTATCATACCAGCCAGGTAGCGCTGAAGCGCGCCCAGCTGGCCGGGGCGGCGGTAGTGCTGGGAAGCGCCACCCCCGCGGTGGAGACGTACTACCAGGCGGCCAAGGGAATCCACCAGCTTATCAATATGCCTTCAAGAATCGACGGAGCGCTGCTGCCAGAAGTTTTGGTTGTCGATATGCGGGAGGAACTTGCGGCAGGAAGGCGCAGCGTCATTTCCAAGCCGCTGGAGGAGCTGCTGGTCTCGACCATCGCCCGGGGCGAGCAGGCCATCATCCTGCTGAACCGTCGCGGGTACGCCACTTTTGTCAACTGCCGCGAATGCGGTCATGTGATGCGTTGTTCGCACTGCGCCGTTTCGCTGGTATATCACGCCTCAGGGAAGATGCTGCGCTGTCACTACTGCCAGGGCAGTCAGCCGACACCGGACGTATGCCCTGCCTGTAGCAGCCGCTATATCCGTTTTTTTGGCACCGGAACCCAGAAGGTGGAGCAGGAACTTGCCGCTCTTTTGCCCCGGGCCAGAGTGGTCAGGATGGATCAGGACACCACCGGCGGCAAGATGGCCCATGACCGGATACTGGGGTCCTTCGCGGCCAGGGAATACGATATTCTGCTTGGCACCCAGATGGTGGCCAAAGGGCATGACATAAAAAATGTAACCGCTGTGGGCGTTGTTTCTGCTGATACGGCTTTGAACCTGCCGGATTTTCGCGCCGCCGAAAGGACCTTTGCCCTGCTTACCCAGGCCGCCGGGCGGGCGGGCCGCGGTGAGCAGCCTGGCAGGGTGGTGGTCCAGACCTATAATCCGGAACACTACGCGGTGCAAGCCGGAGCCCATCACGATTATCCTGCCTTTTACGAACAGGAAACAGCCTTCAGGAGTGAACTGTTCTATCCGCCTTATAGCCAACTGATCAAGCTGACCATACAGGGCAGCGACGAAGCCAAGATCCGGCGGCAGGCCGAACAGATGGCAGCCGAGCTGCGTCCCCGTTTTACAGACTGCGGACCTGTCGTTGTGGGGCCGTTCCCTGCTCCGATAGCCAAGATCAGTGATATTTACCGGATGAACATTCTCATCAAAACCGTTGATATCCTGGCGGCAACCACCGTCCTCAGGGAACTTGAGCTGCCGTCGCGCAGCGATATGGTCATTGATGTCGATCCGCTGAATATCTTATAATAAGTCTTCCTGGAAAGGGTATGTTAGAGCTAGTGATTTTTTTGCGTTTTTATGCTAGAATTGGGGGCAATAGGAGGCTGACCGATGACCGTGATGCATATTAGAAAAGCCGGCGACAAAGTGTTGAAAGAACAGGCGGTGCCTGTGGCTAAAATCGACCGCAGAATTAAGCATCTGCTTGACGATATGGTCCATACCATGTATCAGGCCGAAGGGGTCGGATTAGCCGCGCCGCAGGTCGGTGTTTCCCTGCGTATTATTGTTATTGACGCTGGCGATGGGCTCATCGAACTCATCAACCCGGTACTCAGCGAGTGCGAGGGCAGCGAGTGCTCTACCGAGGGCTGTTTGAGCA
>Ga0316232_1004206_pt1 | contig 12430 bp, 12 predicted proteins | sample TBHtaG_FD_206006 | JGI IMG/M metagenome (GOLD analysis project Ga0316232, IMG submission 206006) | Freshwater microbial communities from Trout Bog Lake, Wisconsin, USA - TBH18025_13 | ecosystem: Environmental > Aquatic > Freshwater > Lake > Hypolimnion/Profundal zone | place: USA: Wisconsin... | reverse complement strand
TAAATGAATTAAAAATTGATGATATTGAAGGAATTAATATTGATAAAGATATGTTAGATAAAATTAATACTGAATTTCAAGTTTTTATCAGTCAAAAAGAATTAATCATATTTAATTTTAAAGAAATGCAAAAAACATTTCTATCTCAATTTGAAGATTTAAATATGCCTAATCTATCTATTTTTTTAAATAGTAAATTCGCATCAATGCAAAATCAAAAATGGACATGTAATATATGTAATGAATCATTTACTAAGAAAAATAGTTTAGCTAGTCATAAAAAAAAACACAAGATTGATAAATCATCTACTCTACTATCTCCTATCTCTCTCTCCAATTTAATAAATTAAATTCACTTATATTATATAACAATTCATATATTAAATATATAATATAAATTATTATATGAATTTTCAACAATTTTCAAAAATACAGTTATTAAATAAATGTCAAGAATTAGGTATTACTAAATGTAAATCTAATACAAAAACCAAATTAATTCAAATACTTAATGATAAATTAATAAGTATTCAAAAATCTAATTATCCAATTATAGAAAATAATTTTATAGAAAATAATTTTACAGAAAAAGAAGAAAATACAAATATTGATATTTTTATTAATAATATTAATGATATGGATATTTCTGATTTATCCAAATATACATTTATTGATTTATTTTGTGGTATCGGCGGATTTCATCAGGCTTTAACTAAAATGGGCGCTAAATGTGTTCTTGCTTGTGATATTGATAAAGATTGCAGAACAGTTTACAAAAATAATTATAATATGGAACCTGTAACTAATATCAAAAATATTAACGAAAAAACAATGCCTGATTTTGATATTTTATGCGGCGGATTCCCTTGTCAATCTTTTAGTAATGGAGGTAACAAAAAATGCTTTAATGATGATAGAGGATTATTATTTGATGAAATAATTAGAATCGCTAAAGAAAAAAAACCACGATTTATGTTTTTAGAAAATGTTAAACATATCTTAAAAGTTAGTAAAGGTCTTGTTCTAGAATATATTAAAAATAAAATCGCATCAATCAATTATACATTACAAATATTTAAAATTTCTCCACATAATTTTGGAATTCCTCAACAAAGAGAACGTGTGTATTTTGTTTGTGTAAGAAATGATTTTTATAATGGCACTAAAATACAATTACCCATTTATACTGGAAAAATTGAATTTAATCAATTCTTAGATAAAAAAGAAAATTTAGATAACAAATATTTTATCAAAGATGATATATTAAATGTATTGACTGTATGGGATGAAATAATTAAACAATTTAAAGTTGGAGAAAAAATATCACCTACTATTATGATTAATTATGCATTTAATCATTCATATTCTCTATCTGATTTCAACTCATTCCCTACTTGGAAACAAGATTATATTACCAAAAATAAACCATTAATTGAAAAATATAAAGAACAATTTGATAAATGGTATCACACTAATTCTACTATTTTACAAAAAAAAGAAATTTTTGGAAAATTAGAATGGCAGGCTGGAATTATACTAAATAAAGACACTATATTTAATCATTTCATTCAAATTAGACAATCTGGAATACGTGTTAAAAAAGCAAACTATTTCCCTACATTGGTCGCTATCTCTCAAATTCCTATTTATGGAAAAGAAAAACGATATATTACACCACGCGAATGCGCCAGATTACAATCTTTCCCTGAATCATTCATATTGTTAGATGATGATAAAAAAAGTTATAAACAATTAGGAAATAGTGTAAATGTTGATAATGTATTTACAGTTATTAATTCAACCTTTCATAATTATATTAAAAAATGAAATGAAAATATATTAAAGATTAATACATTACTAACTAATATGACTGAATTTTTTCAAGATACGTTGTTCTTGAAAAGAATGCAGACACTTTCTTATCCTAATCTAAAAATTAAAATATTAGAGATTATGACTGAAATGAAAAATAAAGACAACCAATTGGATATTCGATGTTTTATTTGTATATTAGAAAAAATAATTGAACCATCAGTATCATACACACATTCAACTAGTACGGTTTATATGTATTCTGTAAAACTATGGAATGACTTTATATATAACAGTAAAAAAGATTTTGATATGTTAATACATTATGATCGAGGAGGAATCTGTTTTTAAAAATATTATATTGATTAATACTAATACATTATTAATTTTTTATTTTTACAATTTATCTTAGAAATTTACAACATTATGATTAGAATATATATAATTATATTTTAGGAATTCATAATAATGTATATATATATATATATATTATATTATGAATTATCAAGATGAATATAATTTAAAATTTCACGATTTATATTTATTATATTTACAAAAATTACAATATCGAAGAAAACAACGACAACTTGAAATAAATAAACAAATGTTTGAACGATTTCAAAAAAATAACCAAATGTTTGAACAAAATAAACAAATGTATAATAAAGACATTTGATTATTATTATTTTATATAAATATTTCAATATTTTTAGAATATTGAAATACTTTTTTATTGTATCAAATATATCAAAATCAGTTCAAGATTCAAGTCCTATTAAAGATATTTAAGTATAACAAATATTATTTTATTTTATTTTATATTTTTTACCACCTTTTTTTACAATTTGTTTTAATGCTGATAATTCACATCCAGTTTTTAGTGCTAATTCCGCATTTGGTGTTATTTTTTCTATATCATATATTTTACGAGCATTTAATATATGATTGGATTTTTTATTTTTATAAGATAAGAGTTTTTTGCGTGTATTATATATATTTTTTTTATATTGTTTTTTTGATTTTATTAACATTTTAAGTTGTGTTTTTTTATCTTTTTTTGTTAAATTTTTTGGTAAATATCTTATTGGAAATTTTATTAATTTCATTTACTTTATATACTTTATATGTATAAAAAATTATATAAAATAAAAAAAATATTTGTTAATAAAGTTTTTTTTAGATATATTAAATTTCTCTTTAAATTGATTTAAAATTATTAAATACAAATTTCTTCTTGTAAATTCGTTCTTTCTTGTATCCACAATGTTTTTTTACAAATAGTATTATTTGGAATTACATCATTTTTATAATGTTTAGAATATTTTGTATAGATTGCTTTTAATGATACATATTGTTTTTGTATTATTGATTTGTTAGAATTTCCAATAATTATATTATCATCTTGTGTATCAATAACTACATATTTATTACCATCAAATAGAATCGTCCATTTTTTATTACCTATATGACCTATAATAAATTTATCTCCAATTTGATAATCCATTGTTTTTGCAGATTTATATTTTTCTATAGGTTGTGATAATATTATAGAAGATTGATCTAGTTGTGATATTATAAGTTGTTCTAGTGATATTATAGGTTTTTCTAATGATGATATTATAGGTTGTTCTTCTATAATTGGTAATGGTTCTATAATTGGTAATGGTTCTATAATTGGTAATGGTTCTATAATTGGTAATGGTTCTATAATTGGTAATGGTTCTATAATTGGTAATGATTCTATAATTGGTAATGATTCTATAATTGGTAATGGTTGTGATATTTGAAGAATTTCTTCATCCGTTTTTATTGTAATATTGTAAATTTTCGATTTTAAAGATTGTTTTAAATATTCAATTTGGTGATTTAATTCTTTAATTTTTAGATTAATTTTTTTTTCTTCTTTTAAAATTAAATCTTTTCTTATTTTTCGCGTCCTTTTTTTGTTTTCATAATTAATCCTTTTTTGTATTATTTGTTCTTCTTGTCTTTTTATTTCTTCTTCTTCTTCTTCTTCTTGTCTTTTTATTTCTATTTCTTCTTCTTCTTCTTCAACTTCAACTTCATCGTCTGATACTGAATCAGCATTTATATACATATATGAATGTGAAACTGAAACGGATTCGGAATTGTCAATAATTGAAGACATTTAATCTTTCTTTGCTTTAAATACATTTACTTTATATTAAATTTTTAATTTCAATTTTTTTATAAAATAAAATATTTAAAAACTTTTTAGAAAGAGAGATATTTACATTTTTATAAAACATCAACAATACCAATTGATTTATCTGTACTATTATAATCAATCACTATTATTTCATCAAACATTTTTTTATGATGATGTAAAAAAAAAGGTAATAAATACTCTTCATTAAAAACATTTGTTAATAAAGTTGTTTTTATAAAAGACATTATATACAAATATTTTTATTTTATTTATTTTATTTCAAACTAGTTTATTTAAATTAATATTACATTCAAGAATTAGAGAGAGATTTAAATTTCTTTAAATAAGTTTTTATAAATATATATATATTTTATATTTAAGAATTTTCAGTCTAAAATATGTTTTTCAGGGTGAAATTCATTCATTCAGTGTGAAAAATATTAATTGTTCTTTAAATAAAATAAATAATATATATTATTTATTTTAAACACTTCTTTTTGCGATAATTGTATTTTGCAACACTTTAAAGATTTATATTTATCTACGTTTGGTTCTTCTATTTTTTTTAGTTTTTTTTACTTTTTTAGTTTTTCTTTTTCTTTTTCTTTTTCTTTTACCACCCCCGTCAATTTCATTATCTTCACCTTCATTTTCATTATCATCACCTTCATCACCTATACTTGGATTACTTTCATTACCAGACTCATCAGAATCAGACTCTTGATGATCAGTATATCCATTGTCTAACTCCATATAACTAGTATAGTTACCTTGATCTACATTATATCGGAAATTACTGGTAGCTGGATGATAACCAGAAAATGTTAGTGTATTACCATTTTTAGATACAAAAAAACCTAGAAATTCCCATCGACCATTATGTAACAACCCAGTATACATTTGGTGTACAACTAAACTATTAGGATCATTAATAATATCAGTCATTATATATATATAATTTTATTATTATATATAATTTTATTATTATATATAATTTTATTATTAATATTTCCTAAATAAAATTTTAAGCAACATAATAATAGGTTTGTTATTTCAAAAATATAAATTTATGTATTTTAAATTAAAAATACCTTATGAGTTAAGATTTTACAGTCTAAAATCTGTTTTTTAAAATGAAAAAATATTAAAATAAGAGTAAAATTTTTAAATTTTCAAATTTACTATTTATTATATTAAATAAATAAAAATGAAATACTTTAATATAATATATAAAATTCACACTTAAAAGCAAAGTAGTAAAACTACAATGAATCTCTCAATTTCAGTCCAAGACGCAAGTTCAGTTTCAGTTCTAGAACTGCAAGTTCCAAAAGAGAAAAAGGATAAAAAAGAAAAAAAAAAGAGAAAAAAGAAATTTATTATAAAAGATATGACATTAATACAAGATTTACAAAAAGTATTTAATTTACAACAATTTAAGTATAATAAGGAAATTCTAAATGATAAAAGTATTAGTGCTTTTAATTTATCAACAAAACAACTTAATGATAAAAACAATAAAACCAGAGAACATATTATTGGTGCTATAATAAATAATAAAGTACCAGAAGATTATTATATACTAAATAAATGGTTGCATATGAAGAAAATTATATTTAATTATCTACAAAAATTAAGTGATAAACTTTATGTAAAAGTAGAATGTATTAATAAAGCAGGACGGAGAAATAATTATGATTTCTTAATTAGAATATTTTACGATGATGGTACAAACGAAGAATTTATGATAGAATTAAAGTTTAATGTTTCTTCGATAAATGACGCACCTCAATTTGTATCACCTATGAAACCAAGTCAATATATGAATAATTCTTATGAAGATTATTATTATGATTATTTTCTTAATAAATTATCAGATATGTTTCAATTAAAAATGCCTACAAAAAAAGAATACTTGACACAGATACATTCGAATAAACCAACTTGTATGAAAGAATACACAAAAATGTATTATGGTGGATGTATTAAAAGTAGTAAATGCACGAATAAAGAAGAAGATCTTAATTTTTATAATTTTGCAAAAGAATTGTCAAACGAGAGTATAAAGTCATTTATAAATAATACAGAATTAAATAGTGAGTTGCTTTCAAATTATTTACATACTACACAAAAAAATAAAATATACATGCTTTATTCAAATAAAGCATTTATTTTACAAAAAATAAATATAGACGATTATACAATAGATAAAGTAGTTAAAAATGCGAATAAATACAGATATGAATGTATTAGTAAAAACGGAAATAAAATGAATATATTATTAAGATGGAAGAATGGAAATGGAATCGCATTTCCAGCATTTCAGATATCTTGATATATTGGAAGTATATCGTTTAATTCAGTAGTATTTATAGCATTGTTTCCGAAATAAATTGTAATAAACTCTATGGTTCTTTTGTCATTTAACGATAATAAAATTTTGTTGTATAATGTAATTAATGTATCGTGTGGTAAATCAGTTGTACACTCTATACAAATTAAATGATTTTCTATTAGATATTCATTTGTTTCATCTATTAAACAATAATTAAACTTATATTCACCTACACCATAACCTCTATTTATAACAATCATTGGTCGTTTAATTCCTTGCTTGTTTATAAAATTTTTTTTGTCTTTATTTTTATATATTTTTTTAATTAATGTATTATTTTCAATATCTGAACTATATATTAATCGTGTTTTTGATTCATCATCTGTTAATAAATGTTTACATTGATTCCAAACAACATTTCCTACACTTACTTTAAATCCTAATTCAAATAATGATTTTGAATTTTTATATAATTCATTAATTTTTTTATTATTGTCTTGATTTAAAAATATAGTATAATTATTAATTTTCAAAATAAAGTCTGTATTATTACTACAACTATGTGTTTTTTGTATTATTAATATTATAGTATCTTGTTGAGTTTCAAGATATTCATCATTACATTCAATAATATTTAAAATTTGAAATTCTTTTTCTATGTATTTTCTTGTTTTATCATAATATAAACAATTTAGAAAGTTCTTTGGTAATATAAAACTTAAAATACCATCATCATTTAACATTTGTATTGATTTAATTATAAATAATATGAATATATTAGGTCTTCCATCGAAATATCTATGATAACTTTTATTAACATCTGTTTTTTTCATTACAAAATAAGGAGGATTACCAATAATAAGATCATATTTTTCATCAGTTTCATATTTTAAATAATCTATATTTTTAAGATTTATGTTTTCATTATTCAGTTGTAAAATAGATTGATAAATGGTTTCATTGTATTCAATACCAGTAATGATTAAATGTGGAAATAATTTATGTAATGCGGTAATATATTCACCTGATCCACACGATGGTTCGAGAACATTTTTAGTGTTGTTTATATAGGGTTGTAATAATTTTAGATTTTTATTCACGCAGGAAGGTGGAGTAAAATAAATACCATTATCTTTTTTAACAATTTTAGATAATTCAAGTGTTAGTTCCTTTGATATTAATGAATATTCCATTTTTGTTATAATATAACTTAATTAATATAATTGTTTTAATTCAATTTTTTATTAAATTATAATTGAAGAGAAAAGTAAAAACGAGGTTAAAATCTAGTTTATAGGTTATAGGTTCATTCGAAGATTTTCCAAAATGTAGGATTTTCTCTCTAATTTTGTTTTAATTAATAAATATTTACATTTTTATAAAACATCAACAATACCATCTTCTAATTCTGTTAATGCTTTCCAACCTAAAATATTATATGCTTCTTTTGGCGATTGTATTATATGTTTTACATCACCTGGTCTATCATCTATATATTACATTCAAGAATTAGAGAGAGATTTAAATTTCTTTAAATAAGTTTTTATAAATATATATATATTATATTTAAGAATTTTCAGTCTAAAATATGTTTTTCAGGGTGAAATTCATTCATTCAGTGTGAAAAATATTAATTGTTCTTTAAATAAAATAAATAATATATATTATTTATTTTAAATTTTACAACATTTTAAGGAATTATATTTATCTACGTGTTCTTCTTCTATTTTTTTTAGTTTTTTTAGTTTTTCTTTTTCTTTTACCACCGCGATTATAATTATTATCATCATCATATTGACTTTGAGAATTACTATTATTATTATTATTATCATAAGAACTTCTCCTAGTATTATTATTATATTGACTTTGATAATTATTATTATTATTATTATTATTATTATTATCATAAGAACTTCTCCTAGTATCATCATTATCTTGACTTTGATAATTATTTCTTTCATAATTACCTCCATATTGTCGTGTGTTATTTCTAGTATTATCATCATCATCATCATTAATTTGTCCTCTGCTATTTCTATCATTATCATTATCATTAGTGTTTCGATTACTATTACTATTATTATTAGCATTATAAATCGACTGCTTTAAATATTTATCATTATCATCTTTTATAGTTAACTTATTATTATAACCTGAAAAATCTAGTTTACCGTCTCCATTATATGAACACTTACCTAGATATTGCCATTCATTATTGTTAAAGATAGAATACACATAATCATTACTAGGATTTATATCTTCATATGAGATAGTAGTAATATTACTACTACTAGATTGATAACTATTGTTATTATCATCTCTTTCACTCATTATTATAATATATATATATATATAAAATTTATTATTATTCGATATATATTTCCTAAACTAAATTTTAAAGTAGTCAAAAAAAAGTAGATAATGTCGTTATTTCAAAAATATTAATTTATGAAATTAAATATTAAATAAAATACGTATTAGGTGTTAAGATTTTTAGTCTATATAATGTTTTTGAGAGTGATTAAATTTTCAAATGTAAAAATTTTTAATTTCAAACGTAGTATTTTTTTTCTCTCTAATTATGTTTTGTTTTCAATAATTTAAAAGTAACTTTCATTTATAAATCTAGTTTATAAATATTTTTTAATAAATCTAATATATATAATAAAACAATATATTTCGGTGAAATGGAGAGAATTAAAAATAAAATTTTCTTTATTTATTTCAAAAGTTTTTTTGAAAAAGTGAAAATGGACAAATATATTTGTCCATTTTTCACTTTTCGTGAAATGATCTTGGAAAAAAAAGTGAATTGACTGCATAAAAGTTTTTATGGTAAGGTCGCATTTTATTTTATTTTATTTTTGTTATGATAAAAAAAAAATAAAAAGTATAAATTTCAAAAATAAATATTATTTTTGAAAAGAAAGTAAAAAGGGAAATATATATAACATAAAAAAGGTTAGAAGGTAATATATATAACATATATAGAGTTATGAAAATTACCTCAAAATTCCCAGTTTATAAATATATTTGTGTAAATTGTGTTTTTAATTCGAATAACATAAAAGATTATAATAAACATCTTGATACGGATAAGCATTATAAAAAAATAAACAATATAATTAAAATAAATCAATGTGAATATTGTGATAAAATATTTAATTCTCAATCGAGTCATTCGAGACACAAAAAGACGTGTAAAATTAAAAAACAACATGAACAATATGAAGAGCAAATAATACAACAAAAACAAGAGTTAGATGAACAACATGTTGAATTAATTAAGCAACAACAACAGTTAATAGAAAAAGAATCAGAATTAATTAAATACAAAGATAAGATTAAATTGTTAGAACTACAAGATAAAGATAATGAAATTCAATTATTAAAAATACAATTACAACAAGCGGAACAAAATAAAACACAACATGTTCAAATAGTGGATGTAAGTAATAATATAATAAATACTGGTAATACTACTAATAATAATACTATAAATAAGACGATATTTAATTTAAATATATTTTTAAACGAAACGTGTAAAGAAGCGATAAGTATTGACAATTTTATGAAGAATTATCAATTTGGTTATGAAGATTTTTTAAAGATAGGAACGGTAGGTTTTACAAAAGCGATTATAAATAGTTTAACTCAGAATTTAGATTTACTAGGTATTTCGAAAAGGCCAATTCACTGTATAGATTTAAAGAGGAATTTGTTCTGTATAAAAGATAAAGATAATAACTGGATAAAAGATAGTTCAAATAATGAAGTAATAAAAAAAACGATAGATATATTAGAAACAAGAGCATTAATATTTGGTCCAGAATATACACAAAAGAATCCAAAAGCCAAGAAAGATAATATTTATTTTTGTCAAGCGATTTTATCTCCGCCGGATAACCCAGTTCAAAAAATTATATTACATTTATCAACGCAATTAAAAATAGATAAATAATGTTTCTTTAAATAGTTTAATAATAATATATGTTTCTTTAAATAGTTTAATAATAATATATGTTTCTTTAAATAGTTTAATAATAATATATGTTTCTTTAAATAGTTTAATAATAATATATGTTTCTTTAAATAGTTTAATAATAATATATGTTTCTTTAAATAGTTTGTTTAAAATATATATTATTTTCTCTCTAATTATTTTTTATTTTTTTATATTTATATTTTTTTTTACTTTTTTCAGTATAAATTATTTTTTTATTTATATTATTTGTTTTTTTTCTAGAACCTCCTGCTGCTACAGTTTGTGTATAGTTTTCTATAGATGGTATATTATTACTACTGTTGAATTGTATGAGTTCATATTTTTTGAGAGGATTTGTTGTATCATCATATGATATATTTACATTTTTAGAATATTTTAATTTATTTTTGTCAATATAGTTTTTTATTATTTCTGAAAGTCCTTCAGGTTGTTTTGTATATAATGATTCATCTGATTTAGTATCAAAAAATACTTCAAACAAATGACTATTAATATCTTCTGGTTTTTTAGAATATTCAATAATCGATGTTTCTGGTTCAAATTCTACCGACTCTGTTTGTTCAAATCCTCCGAATCCAATCCATTCGAGAAATCCAGATGACGTCTGTGACTGTAATGGTAGTTCATTCATATTTATTTCACGATATTTTTTTCGGGTTGTATTATCATAAATATAAAATTTTATTTGACAATTTATATCTCTTGGGTCAAAAATATTAAAACGCATTGGTTTACTAAAATTTTTTATCGATAAAGCCCATTCACCAGGAAATGTGTGACATGTAGTTTTTTGAGGCACATTCTTACATATCCAACCAAGTAAATTTATTTTAACATCATAATCTAGTTGTAAAGGGTCGTGCAAGTTTATAATATCAACAACATCTTTTTTTATAATATTAGTAAAATTATTGATAATTTTTTCAATTAAATTAAAAATTTCAAATAATACGTCTATTTCAATTCTATCTTCATTATAAATACTACTTCTTGTTCCATCAGCATAGTTCCACGATTCTAATAATGTTGCAATCGTTCCTCCTCGATACCGATCATCACAATCATAACCATTTACTGTACGACTCAAATTGATTGTTCCTGCATTTGCTATAATAAACTCATAAGTTAAATCCTCTGGATGAATATCCGAATATGTATTACAATATAACCTAACAATCAAAACTAAAATAACTTTATTTATTGCTGTTTGTAAAGATTTTGATAACAAATAAGATCTAGGTGGTTGTGTATTGCATGTTGGTTCGAGATTTGTACTTAAATTGATAAGAAAATTAATTTTTTTATCAGTAGTAATATCTTTAATCCGTCGACAACTCACTACACCATATTGGTTATTAGGTGTTAAACCTAAATATCCGTGTAGAGGTGTTAATGAAAACCAGATTGGTTCGTTAGGAGTTCCTGGAGTAGGACAATTTGAAGCGACACTTTTACTTACTGGAAAAAATGTTCCATCTACTGTTTCTATTCTTCCTGCTCTATAAATGAATGGAGGATTATTTGTTTGACAAGGTAATTCAAATTTGTTATTAGTTAATAAATATCGTATAAGATTTAATAATTCTTTTTCCATATTTTTAATTTCAGTTGGGTTTAAATAAATATTATATTTATTACAAGTAAGTTCTTCTAAAGGTTTTTGTATCCAAGTATCTATATTTGCAGTATTAAATTTACTTAATAAATTTAAGTTACTAAAATATAAAGACATTATTATATTATAATATAATAATGAAATACTTATATTATACTAAAACTAAATAATGTTCTTTAAATTGTTTAATAATATATATATATTTCTCTCTAATTATTTTATCGTATTTAAAAACTAAAACTAAAACTAAAACTAAAACTAAAACTAAAACTAAAACTAAAAAACTAAAACTAAAACTAAAATAAAGATATTTCAAATATAAAATGAATTAATATATATTAATTCAAATTTTGAAAACAAAATGAAAACAAAATTTGAATTAATATATATTAATTCAAATTTTGAAAACAAAATGAAAACAAAATTTGAATTAATATATATTAATTCAAATTTTGAAAACAAAATGAAAACAAAATTTGAATTAATTAATTA
>Ga0316232_1004201_pt1 | contig 12445 bp, 8 predicted proteins | sample TBHtaG_FD_206006 | JGI IMG/M metagenome (GOLD analysis project Ga0316232, IMG submission 206006) | Freshwater microbial communities from Trout Bog Lake, Wisconsin, USA - TBH18025_13 | ecosystem: Environmental > Aquatic > Freshwater > Lake > Hypolimnion/Profundal zone | place: USA: Wisconsin... | reverse complement strand
CATATGGGAAAGTGGCGGCACCTTGCTGTGCCTGGGTCGTAATCGTATAGGTCAATGATTGAACATTTCCGGTCCAGGCAGTGAAGTCGGACAAATAAAAGTTAAGATCCACCCCCGCCAAAACAGGGCCGACCGCATGATTGCTGACTACCGGTGCACTCGCCTGTGCGTTGCGTGGAAAACAGAGTCCGACGAGGAGGGCAATTAAAGGGATCCATCGCAATGGGCCTGCTTTCATGGTGCGCCTCTTTTCGTGCTCTTTACTGCAAAAACCCAATGATTCGACCGTAGAAAGGCTGACTGCCAAACGCGCTTCTATTTTTTCTGCGCCGGGCAGCGCCAATGAATCCAGCGCACAGACGCTCCGTAATTCTGCGCACTTTTAAATTATGAATTGTTGGCGCTGAATCGGCAATGCACTCCATCGCCAAAATAATGATACTTTTTGGCAAAACAGAGGCGCTAGAGGATGCCGGGAGAAGAACAACGGAAAAACCGGGTGAATCGGCATCACCGCTTGTCCGTTGTTCCATGCAGGGAGCGATATTTACCCGGCGTCATGCCCATCATCCGGCTAAAGGACCGGACCAAATATGGGGTATAGGAAAAACCAGTGCTTTCGGCGATTTTTTCCAAAGACAAGTTGGTCTCCACCAGTAAGATTTTAATTTGCCGCATCTGGACGCGCAGAATCTCATCATGCGGCGAGCGGCCAACGAGTTTCAGGAAACGCTCATCGAACCTCCGGCGTGATTGCTGCACGACCCGGAGAACGTCTTTGACATGGATCCCCTTGCACGCATTTTGCCAGATAAAACGCAACGCCGTCGCCACGTGCGGGTCTGGAATTGCGAACATGTCGGTGGATAGCCGGGCTTCGACGCCCATCGGCGCGACCAGATGCCTGGCGCCGGGTGGATCCGATTGACCCGACATGAGATGGTCCAGCAAAGCCGCGGCTTCCGTGCCGACACGGCGCAGATTCAATCGCACGTACGAGAGGGAAGGGTTTTCGCTCGGATCAGGCGCCTCGCCATTGATTTTCATGGTGACGATGGCCACGTCTTCCGGTACGGTCAGGCCCAGGCAGCGGACAGCGGCCAGCAACTCCTGGGAGTGGTAAGAAGAGACGCTGATGATGCCGATGGGGTGCGGCAACGTTCTCAACCAGCTGGTGAGCGCCGTGATCTGCGTACTCGGTTTCGATTCGGGCTGATCATAAACGGCACAGGAAAAACCGGCCTGCTGCAGGCGGCGAACCGCCGCGTCACAGCGCGCATTTGAGAAATACGCGCCATGCAGGGAGAAAAATCCAAAATGCTGCAAGCCGCGCTCCAGCAGGTGTTCGGCTGCCAGACGGCCGACAGCCGCCTGGTCTACGTCCACCCAGGGCACGGAGGGGAGGCATTGATTGGGCCCCACCACCACGATGGGAATTTTCACGGACTCCACCGGTTGAAGTTCGGCCGGCAGATCGCCACAAACGAGAATGCCGTCCCCCTTCCAGGTGGACAGGTTTTCGTCCGGAATCTCCCATTTGTGAAGGATGCTCCACGGGGAACGCCCGGCGTGGTAGTCCTGCACCCCTGTTAAAATTTCGCCGATATGGGCCGGATCGCGCCCGGTGTCCAGCCAGACAACCTGGCGAAATTGCTGCAGAACCCGGCCTTTTGACGGGCGCCGAGCCGATGGATTTTTCGATCCAGCGTTCGCCATAAAAAAACTCCTAACACTACGCCATGTAGTTTCATCGATGGCGGAAGGTGTGTCAAGGTTCGCGATATCTGAGAAGTTCGGGTATGTGGCAAATTCCGACGGCCCTTTTTTTTCTGCAGCTCCCGCTTGGCTTTGCCGGGTTGCATGCCTAGAATGCTGTCAATGCCAGTCTTTAGAATTGGGAGACTGGAAGTTGAAACCTGCAGCGTCCGGCGGTTCAACTTCACCTGACACACCTCCCATGCAAGGGCGCATTGGAGCAAAGAAGCATGTCGGCGCCCACACCATCTTTTCTCGAACTGGACGTGCCTCCTGCGCCGCCGGACAAGGCGCGTTTCGAGATCATTCCCGTGCCGCTGGAACATACCGTTTCGTACGGGCGCGGCACGGCATCGGGTCCGGCCCGGTTGCTGGAAGCGTCGCTGCAGCTCGAGGCTTACGATGGCGAAAGCGTGCCGGCGTATGCGGGGATTTACACCGGTCCGGCCGTGGACTGCGCGCCCGACACGGCTGACGTGCTGCAGCGCGTCGAAGCGCGAGTGGCCGCGGCGCTCGCGGGCGGACGCGTGCCCATCGTGATCGGCGGCGAGCACACGGTGACGCTGGGCGCGGTCCGGGCCTTTGCCGCGCGCGGCGAAACGTTTGGCGTGGTGCAGTTCGACGCGCATGCGGATCTGCGCGACCAGTATGAAAACAACCCCCACAGCCACGCCTGCGTGATGCGACGGATCGTCGAGCTGGAAGTGCCCGTTTTTCAGCTCGGCGTCCGCAGCCTGTCCGTTGCGGAAGCCGCATTCCGCCAGGCGCGCGCGATTCCGTATTGCGATTCCGAGGCGATCATGCGATCCGATCCGTCGCGACTGGTAGTGCCGGTTGATTTTCCCGCGCGCATCTACATCACGTTCGATGTGGATGCCTTCGATCCGGCGGTCATGCCCGGAACCGGCACGCCCGAACCGGGCGGGTTGTTCTGGCACGATGCCCTGCGTCTGATCGACCGCGTGCTGGAGGGCCGGCGCCTGATCGGGTTCGATGTCACGGAACTCGCGCCGGTCGCCGGAAGCCACATTTCGGAGTTTACCGCCGCCAAACTCGTCTACCGCCTCATGGCCGCGGTGCTGAAATAATCCTGAGAAGGGGTGTTAGGCTGAAGGCTGTTGGGATAATCCGCCTGTTCGATTTTTACGACCGGTGTTACTCTGATCTCTGACCACTGACTTCTTCTCTCCAACGAGGTGCCCATGATCCCCGATCTGCAAACCAGCCTGCTGTGCGATGATGTGCGTCAGGAGCGCAATGGCAAATTCATCCTGATCGGTATTTTTGACGGCCTGTTTCTGGCGCAGTTGCCGGGCGTGTTTCCGCGCCTGTGCCTGGTCAACCGCTGGTGCTGCGGCAAGGGGACGTTTTCGCAACGGTCTCGGCTGATTGGGCCGGACGGCACCAGCGTCATCTGCGAAGGACAGCAGATTTCGATCACGCTGCCGGATGAACATCAGATTGCCACCACCGTGGAAGTTTTCGCGAACGTGCAGTTCCAGGCCACGGGGCCGCACTGGGTGGAAGTTCACCTGGATCAGCAGCTCCGCCTGCGTTACCCGCTGCACGTCCGCCCCGCGCCGCAACCGCCGCCGGCGGCTGCGCAGCAGCAGGGGTGACTCGGAAAAGGTAAGTTAGACTGAAGGCTGTTAGGTGAAAGCGCACCGCGGGGAAATAAGCAATTCCAATGCCGACCGTGCCCGCCATCAGACGCAGACTCTCAAATTCCTAAGTCTTCAGCCGAGCAACCGGCATCCTATGGGATGCTTATTCTCGAATCCTGTTCCACGTATCCACCAGATGCCAGTGTTTGCAGGCCGGGCAGCGTTCGTAACTTTTGTGGATCAGATTCACGCCAAACAGCGTCCGATAGACTGTTTTGCATTCCGGGCAGGTGGCTTTGCCGATGATTTTGTCCAGCCAGCCCTCGCCATAGGCCAGAAAGGCAAGGGCTGCGCTCAGGATGAGCAGGTACGTTGGCGCCCAGAGCGACAGAATTGCCTGCCAGGCGGTTTTTCCAAAGCCCAGGAAGTCCTGTTGCGCGAGAACGATCGGCAGATTGCCAAGAAAATGAAGCAGCATGGCGCAACCGATGCCGGCTACGATCCATCGCCGGACAACGATCAAATACAAGGCGGCGCCGGTGAAGCAGGCGTGCAGCAGACAAACCAGAAACCGCTCGCCGATGAAACCGTTCAGTTGATACCAGGCATATTTTGCGATTGCGGGAATCTTGACCAGAAAGGCGGCGACGGTCCACGCTTCACCCAGGCCGAATCCCAAACCAATTGCGATTGCCACGCGCAAATAATTCTGGGGCGTCATGCGCCGGTAGATCCATGGCAGCAGCAGCGGCCAAAGTTTTGCCGGTTCTTCGGTTAAAGGCGCGTACAGAACATAGACGAGCGCGTACAGCTTTCCTTTGATTCCGAGACCGCCGGAAACCCAGTGATCGAGTGGAATTCTGACGGCATGCAACGCCAGCGCGCACATCGGCAACATCAGCAACGATAACACAATGAAAAGCGAACGATCCGCGGCGCGATCCTTTGGCGGCGTGCGGAAATAAAGGCCGCATCCGATGAGCCCGACCGCCAGGATGTTGGTGACGAGGGTGGCGATGTAGATTTGTGGCATGACGTTCATTTGCGATTAAAACGGATCGTCTTCCAGAAAATCCACGGCCACCGGCGGCGACGTGTCTTCGGATGCAATCGACAATCCAGCAGCCGCCGGAGTCGCTTCCGCTGCGGCTGCCGGCGGTTGGTTCGTGAGGCGGTTGCGTTCGGCGGTGAGCGCGTCGGCGCGTGCCTGCGGCGTTTTCGGTCGCTTCAGCACCTGCAGCACGCCGGTGATCTCCAGGCGGCGGCGCTCTTCCTGCGTGTGGTGGCGTTCGGCCTCCAGCCAGGCGATCCAGATGCGCGAAATAATCTCTCCGGCGGCCTCGCTGGTGGTGGCTTCGCGCGCATGGGCCATGCGCGGATCGCCGCGCGCCAATTTATCCAGCATGTTGCGCACGCTGTCGGCGCCGCCTTCGGAGAGGCGCGTTAGCGCATCCGGCTCGCCATGGCGCGAGCGAAGCCAGGCTTCATACAGCGCGCGGGTATCGGTGTGCCGGAGCAATTGGGTTGGCACAAACGCTTCGGCCAGCGTGGCAATCTCTTGCTCCTCGCCATGGTGGATGAGCAGTTCGCAGAAGCGCAGTTCCACCTCGGACGCGGTGAGCGGTGGGCCGGTGAGACGGTCGGACGGTCCGATGGCGGGTCGGTCCGATGGTGAAGCGGCCTCCCCGGCCGACTGTCCGACCGTCCCATCGTGCGACCGCGAAGCCGCGGGCGGCGGGCGGGCGGCAATCTTTTGACGCAGGGCTTCGAGGTCTTGTTCCAGGGCCTCGGCCGGTAGGTGGAGCAGTTGCGCAGCCTCCTGCAACAGATGACTGCGGAGCACCGCCTGCGGGCAGGTTGCCAGAGTTTCGAACACGGCGCGCGACATGCGGTTGATGGCGTCCACGGCGTGCGGGTCGCGCTCTTCCCCGGACAAGACGCGGATTTGGAAGGCCGTGAGCGACACGGCGGTTTCCAGCACTTCGCGGAAGGCCTCCGGTCCCTTGTCGCGGAGCAGCGAATCCGGATCGTCGCCCGGCGGGAGCGCGGCGACACGCACGGGCAGACCGGCTTCGAGGAACAGATTGCCGGTGCGCAGTGCGGCTTTGCGCCCTGCGGGATCGCCATCGAAGACCAGCAGCACGCTGTCGGCATATTTGCGGAGCAGTTCCACGTGTTCCTTGGTGAACGCGGTGCCTTGCGAAGCCACGGCCGTGTCGAATCCAGCGGAATGGCAGCGGATCACGTCGATCTGGCCTTCGCAAACCAGCGCTTCACGCCGCGGACTCTTGACAATGGCGCTGCGGGCCTTGTCGAGCGCATAGAGCACGCGGCTTTTGACGAAAATGGGCGTTTCAGGGCTGTTGACGTATTTGGCGGGGTGGCTATTGGGATCCAGCACGCGGGCGCTGAACGCCACCACGCGTCCCTGCACGTCGCAGATGGGGAACATCAACCGGCCATGGAAGCGGTCGTAATAATCGTCCGGCCGGTCCGGACTGTTGGGCGGCGCGAGCAGTCCGGCGGCAATGAGTGTTTCCGGCCTGAAACCATGCTTTTCGCCCCAGCGCAACAGCGTGTCCTTTGCCTGCGGTGCATAGCCGATGCCGAAGCGTTCGGCAATTTCGTCGGAGAGCTTGCGGCTGGCGAGATATTCACGCGCCACGGCGGCTTCCGGCGTTTGCCGCAGACAGCGGCGGTAGAAGGCGGCGGCTTCGGCATGGATGGCGAGAAGGATGTTGCGCTCCTCGGCCGCGTAATCGGTTTCAACGGCCAGCGCCACGCCGGCGCGGTCGGCCAGCGTGCGCACGGCGTCCATGAAACTGAGACCGTCCTGGGTCATCAGGAACTTGAACACATCGCCATGCGCGCCGCAGCCAAAGCAGTGGTAGGTCTGGCGTGCGGGATTGACGTGGAAGGAGGGTGTCTTCTCCTTGTGAAACGGACAGCAGGCCTTGAAGGTGCTGCCCATGCGTTTCAGCGGGACGCGGGCGTTGACGAGACCGATAATATCGGTACGGGCGCGGATCTCCTCCAGCACGCGGTCTGTGACTCGTTGGGACATGGGGTTACGGATGCGACGGCGGCTGGTCGAGCAAATCGCCGGGACTTTCCCTGCGGTGAATTTCGAAGTCCGGTTTGAGCTTGTGGATCGCCTTCAGCACATTGTTCGCCCAGGGCGTGAAGAGTCTGCCGGTGCGGGACTGTTTGCAGAAGGCGTCACGGCTGTCTTTCCCGCACGTTTCGGTCAGCATGACGCCGGCTATAATCAGCAGCAGCAGGAATCCCCGGATCATTCCGAACAGCGTGCCCAGCAGGTGGTCGGAAGTCGTATTTTCGATGTGTATTGCGAGCAGGCGCAACCCGTTGGCGGCAAGCGAGGCCACGATCCAGGCCAGCAGCACGATTGTAATGGCCATGCAAACGAACAGCGTTTCCGACTGGCCCTGCAGGAAGCTCAAACCCTTGTAGAACATGAGGAGCGGGGAATAGGCATACCAGGCGGTCAGGATGCCGCAGAACCAGCCCGCGCCAAGCGGCACTTCGGTGGCAAAGCCGCGCTGCGCGCCCAGCCCGATGTTGAACAGGACCACCACGGCGCAGCCGATATCTATCTTGTCGCCGGTCGACAAGGTCGAAAGAAGACTGCCCAGCGGCAGAATCAGTCCTTCGCACATGGTGGGGTCCCTTCAGCTAACGGGGCGCTAGCGCGGCAATGTCCGGGCCCACGCCTCATAGCGGTCGCGATCCGGTCCCGGCGGCGCCAGACGCACGTACTGCTCGGCGTAGACGCGCGCCGCCGCCTTCTGGTTCTGGCTTTGACGCACGATCGCCAGCGAGGCATAGGCCGGCGCGAAAGTCGGGGAGATGGCGATTACGCGGTCCAGCATGCGTCCTGCCGTGGCATAGTCCTTGAGTGCGAGGGCCGTCTGGGCGGCTTCCAGCAGGGTGGTCTGGCGCAGCGGCTCCATATTGGCGGCGCGGAGCAGCAGCTTCATCGCCTCGGGGAGATTGTTCTTCGCCTTGCAGATCAGGGCCAGATTGAAGGCGGCATCCTGGCAAAGCGGATCGGCTGCCAGCGCGTCGCGATACGCTTTTTCAGCCTTGGGCATTTGTTTGGCGGTGCGCTGGCGGTCGCCTTCGGCCACGAGTTTCACGGCTGCGGCCGGATCGCGCTTCACGCCGGCCTGCAACTGCATCGCCTGGCGGCCCACCACCTGCTTCAACTGCAGGATTTTTTCGCGGGCTCCGGCCACATGCGGATCGCGCGGATCGGCCATGCGCAGGAAAGCGTCAAATTGTTCAATGGCCTCCGGCGGCAGCATGTAAACGTCGCGGTAGAGGCAGCCAAGATCGTAATGTGCGGCGGCATAATTCGGATCGGCGCGCAAGGCGCGGATCAGGTAGATGCGTGCGGCATCGGTGCGGCCGGCGCCGCTGGCGGCCTTGGCGAGCGCGGTGAGCAGCAGCGCGTCCGGCGGCATGCCCAGGCTGGCCTTTTCGTACATGGCGGTGGCCTCGTCCCACTTCTGGCGCTTGAGGAGGATTTCGCCGAGGCACATCATGCAGTCGGTGTCGTTCGGCTTCAGGTTCAGCGCGGTTTCGAAGTTTTTCTGCGCCTTGTCCAGGTCGTTGAGCTGCTCGTAGGATTTGGCAAGATTGTAGTAGAGATCCGGCGAGTCCACGATATGGCGGGACGCCTTCTCGAACTGCACAACGGCGGTTTTATAATCGCCCTGCTTCATGGCGGCGACGCCGTGCTCCAGCGCCCGCTTGCTGAGCCACTGCGAGCAACCGCCCGTCAATACCAGCGTTGCCATCAACATCATGCCTGCCGCATTCATCCGCTTCATGGTCTTCAATCCCTTCCTATCGTAACCGGGGCGCCTGGTTCAGGCGCCGCATCCGTCCATGGTTCAATTCGGCAACATGGTACTCCGCAGCGGGCGGGAAGTCACACGGAAAACATTTTACGTTGACTGTGTCTGCGCTGGAGGATGATGATGTTCGCATCGATTTTCAAAGGAGTACCTGCATGAATTTCCGTGCGTCTCTGGTCTCCCTTTTGCTCGGGGTTGCTTTTCTTCAAGCCCAGGAGTTGACGATTGTTCCAGGAAAAGAAAGCTACGACAGTTCCAGGATGCCGGTTCTGGCGGCAGTGGACTGGAATAAACCGGACTGGCGGAACGTGTCGCCGGTGTGGACGGCGGCCACAAATGGGCGGAAATGTGTGGCATGGGTCGGCGCAGCGGATCAGGGGCTGTTACTCAAGGTGATCGTGACCAGTGCGGCGCATACCAATCCCTACGCCGATTGGCTGTTGTGGCGCGGCGCGGCGCTTTTTGTCGGTCTGGATGCCCGGGGTGATACGTCCGCATCGGATGCCAAGGCCAATGTTTTTGGCATGGACGATACGTCCTACATTTTCGGACTGGGCAGGAACGGGCCTGACGCAGGCGTCGAAAAGGCCGGCAATCCGGATGTCACGCGCGCGGATCTCCTCGCCATGATCCGTTCCATGACGCGCGATGAAAACACAAAGACCACCTGCTATGAAATTGCCGTGCCCTGGGATAAGGTCGGCAGCGCAAGAGGTCAGTCCACGTCCATGGGCATTGCTCTGACGGTCAAGGATGATGTCCTTGGCGAGGGCGAGGATCTGAATTGGGGCTCCATCCGGGGGCGGCAAAACCCCAGAATCTTCAATCGTTTTGCGTTGCCGGATGACGGCCGGGAAGTCTTGTCCGCCGTCGCGCTGAAATCCCGGCTGCTGCGGGCGACCGATACGGCGAAGCTGTCGCTGTCCGTGCGATCCGCCAGGGCAACGGAACTCACGGTTTCGATCGGCGCCACGCATCAGGCGATCCATGTGCCGGCATCCACGGCCTTGAATTTCTTCACCGTCGGAATTCCCGCTGGATTGACGGGCCCCGATGCCGATGTCGCGGCTGTGGAATTCAGGCAGGATGGCCAATCCGCGGCGGAAAATGAATTTCCGATCGTCAGCCCGAAGATCATCTACGCGCGATTGGAAAAGAGGATCAACACACTGCTGCAAAATCCGCCGCATCCCCTGGTGAAGGAACATTTGGAATCCACGCGCAAGGTTGTTCGATCGGTTTATGAAAATCTGGAAACACCGGGCGACAGGGGCAAGGGCGTGGACGAACCGGACCAGTTCGTCAAGACGGTTCAGATCATACTCTCCAAGCTTCCCGAAACATGCTTCGACTGGGACAAACATCTTCGCCAGGGATTGCCGCTGGTGATGGCGTTTGTCTCATCGAAGGATTGCACGCTTCAGTTTTATGCGCTGCATCTGCCGTTCAATTGGAAGGAAGCAGAGACCTATCCGCTGACGGTTTATTTGCATGGGATGGGGTCGCCCCTTCCGATCGGCGGGCTTTCGTGGTGTTTCGACTGCCAGGGATACACGACGGTTTTCCAGGAAAAGGATATCGAGCCTGCGAACATTCCCGCCGGCCATACCGGCTTCATTGTGGCGCCATGGGGCAGGGGAAACTCCCACTACAAGGAATATGCGGCGGATGATTTCTGGCAGATCATGGAAATCGTGAAAAAGCGTTTTAAAATCGATACCCGGAGGATGTACATTTCTGGTTTCTCCATGGGGTGCGCCGGCGCCATCGATTTTGCCACGTACCGTCCGGATGTCTGGGCAGGCGCCTGTCTGGCGTCGGGATTCCACGATCCGCACAGCGCTTCATTCGGGGACAAGGTGACGGATCGAAACGACTACTATTACGACAAGCTTGCCGAGAATCTGCGGGGCCTGCCTCTGTATATCTGGGTTGGGGAAGCGGACGCGATGATGCTCGGGGGCGCGAAAAAATTCATGGCCGTGATGGACCGGAAAGGCATCGCCTACGACGCCAAAATTGTCCCCACCATGCCGCATACCTATCCGTTTGCCGAATTCCACGAGGGTCTTCGCACGCTCATGAAAAAGGCGCAGGAACCGACGAACGAGTTTCGTTTTACAACCGACAATCCACGCTACAACGGCATTCGTGGTGTTGAGATGAACGTCAAAGCCCCTGTGAACCCGAACGCCTTGCCGCAGATGTCCTGCCGGATCGCAAATAACGTCATCACCGTCGATACCAGAAATGTGGACGAACTCTGCGTACATGCGGGCGCGGATGGCCTGGCGCTTTCGGGACCGGTGAGGATCGTCTGGAACGGGAAAGAAGCCTACACCGGTGAAGGGAAGACGGTGTCCCTTCCGTCTGCCGCGCCTTGAAATGGCGCAGGCAACCTGCCGTGATTCAGACAAGCGTGTCGTAGCAGGGCGTGACCGCCGGACCCGCCGCCCCTGTAGCCCAAAGGCACAAGCGAGCTTGCCTTTGCATGACGGCGCGTCCGGCTCGTGCTTCGTAGCGAAGGCAGGCTTCGCTGACTTCCCAGAGTAGTACGGCCGCGCCCTGCCGGCCTGCACTCCGCAGCACCCCGTTGCACCTCAGACAACATTTGCGGCGTGGCCTCCGAACAATTATACTGCCGCGCAGGAGGGGCGTGATGCAGGCGGATGTGTATCAAACGCGACGGCCGTTGGTGGGGATCTGCGTGGCATTCGCGGTGGGCGATGGCGTGGGGCTTTCCACCGGACACGGACAGGGTGCGGCGGTGGCCTGGTTGTTGGTGGCGGCGCTCTGGCTGGCAGCGCGGCGGTTGAACGGTCGGGAGCGCTTGCAGCAATTCTGCGCCGTTTTGCTGGTTTTCGCCTCCGGTTGGTTGGTTGCGGCAATTGCGGTCGACCGGCGGAACGCGGAGGTGGCGGAATTGGCGCGCGGTGTGGCCGTGCGCACGGTGACGGTCTGCGGCACCGTGGATGGCGATGTGGAGGTCTTCAGTCGGAAGAACGGCAGCAGCGCCTGCCGTTTTGCCTTGCGCGATGTCGAAGTGTGCGCCGGGACAGGCACGAATCATCTCCGGTCCACGCCGATGCAGGTGACGTGGTATGGCGTTTCGCAGCAATTCGGCGCACGCTGGTATTTGCCGGCCACAGGCGAGCGCTGGCGATTCAACGGCAGCCTGCGGATGAGCGACGGGCTGTTGCGCAAGGCGTGCGCCACGCTGCGGACACGTGCCGGAAGCGCGCAGCGACTGGCGCTGGCGTCGCTGCGTGACGGTCAGACGCTGGCCGACCGTGCGCGTCAGGTCATGGCGCAACGGGTCACGCGTGGCATCAAGGATTGGGGCGCCATGCCGGCGCTCGTGCAGGCGATCTTTCTCGGCATGCGGCATGAAGTTCCCCCGGAACTACAGCAGGTATTTCGCGATTCCGGCATCGTGTATGCCTTTGCCATTGCCGGGCTGCATGTGGCGATCGTGGCGGCCTTTGCGATCGGTTTGTTGTCGATCCTGGGCGTGCCGCGTCCCTGGTGGGTGCTGCCGCTGGCGCCGGTTTTGCTGTTGTATACGGCGGCCACGGGCATGTCGGCGAGCGCCTTGCGTGCTTGTCTGATGGCGGTGCTGTTCTTTGGCGCGCCCTTGATCGGGCGGCGGCCGGACAAGCTTTCAACGCTGGCTGCAGCGGCACTGATGGCCCTGGGCGTTGCGCCATTTCAACTGCAGGACGTGGGATTCTGCCTGTCGTTTGCGGTCATGGGCGGGTTGCTGCTCCTTTACCCTTCGCTGGCAATCATCTTCAAGCGCGCGCTGCGCGTGGATGACGCTGCATGGGAGGAGCATGCCACCAAAGCTTTAGGTGGTGAACTTTCAGATGCCACAAAACGCTGGCGTCATCGACGCGTGCGGGTGCTGCGGGGACTGGCGGAGATGGTGGCTGTGGCACTTGCGGCGTGGCTCAGTTCGTCGCCGCTGACTGCCTATTACTTTGGCCGCTTGACACCTGGATCGTTACTGGCAAGTCTGCCCGTGGCGCCGTTGCTGTTTGGCGTGGGCATTGCGATTTGCTGTGGTTTGATTGTTGGCCTGATATCACCGGGAGCGGAGGCGGTTTTCAATCATGCCGCCGGCGGGCTGGCGCAAGTCATGGTCTGGGTGGCGCAGGCCGCCGCCGCCCTGCCGGGTTGTTCCATGACCATTCCAAAACCATCGGA
>Ga0316232_1004198_pt1 | contig 12451 bp, 16 predicted proteins | sample TBHtaG_FD_206006 | JGI IMG/M metagenome (GOLD analysis project Ga0316232, IMG submission 206006) | Freshwater microbial communities from Trout Bog Lake, Wisconsin, USA - TBH18025_13 | ecosystem: Environmental > Aquatic > Freshwater > Lake > Hypolimnion/Profundal zone | place: USA: Wisconsin... | reverse complement strand
CAAAGATGTAGTCGAGTGCATTATTGCAGGATATGACGGTAAGGGGGGAGGGGCAATTCATCAGTTGAACATGAATGATGAGTTCTACGATATTGTGACAACCACAGGCCTAACCGGTTGCCAAGGAATTGTTTTATTTGGCTGCGATGATATGCGAAATCAATGGAGCTACCAATTCTGCCATACAGCAAGACTCTCCGGCACGGGTTCCTCTAGCTACTTTAGTGGCCATACTGGGACAAATACCGGTGGATACTTGGTGGATCTAGCGAGAAATTTTTCTTACATCTACCTCGAATCAGGCACAGAAACCGTTAAGGGCGGTGCCTTCTCTGGTGCAGGTGGTTCAAAAGCGCAGCTGAATGAATCACTGAATAGCGTAGCGTTAAATCTTGGAGTGGAGCGCTCAGCATTAAACGCTTACAACAGCCAAACACTAACCTTTTTCCCGAGATTGGGCTTAACTTTCCATACAGGCCCTATTCAAGCTTTGAAAACACTTGGGGAGCTTTACAGTGGTGCCGACAAGCTCAACAACCTAAGGGCTCTTATTTACAGTAAGTTGGGGAGAATGACGCGAAGCTCAATGAAAGATGCTGGATTCAAAGAGCAGGTAACTTCACGACGAAACGAGAAAGTTAACCCGCCGAGTTTAGCTGGACCTAGAACTTTCGAAATAGACCAGAATCTCGCTGACCAAGCAGCCGCACATTTGAAATCTAAAAAGTCTAAATGGGGTGCAATAACTGGCAGAAGCAGTCTATCCAGAATGGGTGGAAATTCTTCTAATCTAGACAAACTGATAAAGGCATATAAACAAGGTAACCTCGATGAGGTTGTGAGGTATGTTGACCTTATAGGCGATAATCAAAAAGTCCTGAAAAACGATACAAAACCAAGGTCAAGGCTTACCTCAACCACTTGGAACTTTGGTCAGGGATTAGCCCTTGATTTGGAGCGTCAAGAAGATGCTAAAGTTAAAGAGTTTCACGATCATGAGATGACTATTCATGCAGAAGTACTTAATGTTAGGTCAACTATGACAGAGGGCTGTGAGGGTTTGGGCTTTCTATACCCACATTTAAGGGCAGCATATGCGAGGGATGTCGAGGGGCGTGGTCTTGTCAATGCAGGCGGAGATCCAAACTCTATCGCCCAGTATGATGCTGGTGGTGGAGCAGCTACTTGATCATCAATACACAAGCAGGTTCCTGATGAAGTGTATTTACGCTATCTTCTCACTATGAAAACGCAATGACACACACCACGCTTCCGGCGTATAGAATGACCCATAGACGAATAGGTTCATCATAATTGGCTTTATCAAACGTCCACGGTGGCATCTTGATGGGTGGGAGAACATTCTCCCCTAACGCATGTTAACGGCTATTGTAGGGTAATGGGCTGCACATACCTCTTTGATTGATGAGCTATCAGGGCCCCTCAACCATATCGCCAATATCGATATCAAGGTCTTCGCCCCATACGCCAGTAGTCGATAAATCCTCGTCTTCGACTAAATCGGTATTTAGATCAAAAAAGGACTCTTCGATCTCGTCCAGAGTTTCAGTTTTAGAATCCTTAGGGATCGTCTGCATAACCACCATCCCTCGTGCTTAGACTCATAGTCAAATATGAGCACATCATCCCATCGAAAACACGAATCTAAAAGGGATCTTCTTGAATCCACTTTTATCGAGGTCAGGCCTTCTGAGTCACTTTAGATGACAAACTTGCTCTAGAGCCCACTGAAGAGCTACTCGCACACTGACGTACAGACTTCACAAGTAGATGAATCTCCCCGTCTATAAATCCGTAACCGGCCTACCTATGTTCCATCCAATGAGGGAAAAACGGGTTAAAGTATCATCTCTTAAGATGAATAAGGTTAAAGCCATGGCTCACTCCATCTTCATGTGCCGGAAGTGCGGGCATATCTACGACGAGGCACAGAGCGAACGTGAAGCAGGTATTCCATCGGGGACCGACTTCGATGAGTTACCTGATGACTGGCGTTGCCCTGAGTGTGGGGCTGACAAGGAGCAGTTCGAGAAAATCATCTAAATCAGAACCTGCCATCCTGGAGAATGACTTACCTGGTAACAATGCTAGATCTGAATGGATCGATTTTCTGAATGGTCGAGATCGCATGTTTGTAGAGTGTTCGTCGTTCAATCCCTTTTAGAGTGATGACGTACAGATCATAAGAGTCGATTTGTCCATAAATCCTTACTCCATTGATCAAGTAGATTAAGACCTCAGCGTTTTCTTCGATTAAGGCCTCAAGAAAATAGTTTTGTAATGTGTGTTTTTCTCGCACTAGAGTTCCGCCTTTTGTAGTTGTTATGGTTGGGCGTGTATTTTTCAGTTGCCAATGTACTCCATGTTCTGGTCGTGAGTCTTATATTTTCAACACAGCCTGATCGCTCCGGATATCAATTGGGCTCTTTCTCAGCCAACCATCTCAAGGCGGAAGCAATCACATCCCCATGGCAGGGTGATGGAGCACAGAAACATACCAGACTCAAGCGACCCTCCCCTTTCCACAGTTCTAGCAGCCTATTGAGCTCCGCCATGATGATGGGATCTTCCTTTTTAATCTGCTCCCACAACCAAATCCGATATTTTTCGATAACAGCTGTACGCTTGCCGTGCAGACCAATGTTAAAGGGCGATGCGAGTACGCTCGGTCGGCCTATGAAATAACCATCTAAACCACGGTAAGGGGCGGCAACGACTTGGATCGTCATCTAGTCCTTAATTGCTGAGGTAGCCAACAATCCTGATATCAGAGATAAGGAAAAGGAGGATCTCTCCGAGCTTTGGGTACATACATTTCTATCCCAGGGGCAGCTTTATCTGCTTGGTTATACCCGCGAAGACGGGGTCAGGTTGGTGTGGATAGAGGCGCTGGGTTGCCACGAGAATTTTTATCGGGATCAGAGGCGTTGACTGGAGCCAAGAAGCTGAATCGTGGAATGCGGATAGAGCAAGACGAGTCTATCCCAAGTGAAAACAGGAGACTGCGTTTTGAATTTCTGTGCTTTGATAGGGTTCATGAGCGCCATCAAACCCAGTGGTCACGAAACCCTCTGCTGCATCGAACTTTTGATTTTCGTAGTAGTACTTTTACCGTGCTACCCCAGGTTCAACCAAGTCTACAAACAACGCCATGAGAAGATGAATGGCGCATATTTAGAGGGGCCGGATTTTATTTTCCTGCACCAGTTTTTCGAGTTGGAGTGTAAGGTTCCTATCACCCTTGTCGAGAACGTCGAAAAGTTCTTTTAATTTATGGCGACGACGCGAAACTTCAAATCCGACCCATGTCACGATGAAGAGGCCGGCGAGCGCCGTGAGGGCATTACTGACTTGCTGGTTCATGGGTTTCTTACCTCAGGATTTCTTAAATCACGTTCTTTAGGACTTCAAAGACATTCTGGAATCCTTCCTTCTTGAGCCGTTTCCTGACCTGACGCTCAATGTCAGTTGAGGTCATATGGGTCGCAATAAAACGGGTAAAAGTTTGAAAAATCTCAAGCGCCTCGCTCTTGCTTGTGGCACGACCTAGTGACAGTCTGAATCCATGATAGCCATTGGCACCCTGGCCACCAGAGGCATGTTGGTCGATGAGCAAAAAACACGGATCTGTTCCGATTCTATAGGGGTCTGAGAGTAGAACTTTTCGTGATTGCTCCTTGCTTAGGACGAAGACTGGAACGGGGTCCATTAGCGACTTGAAGTTTTCCATGTTTTCTTCAACCACGGCACTTGCATCTGAATGCCAGCCGGTATTGACGATAAACAGCTGAAATCGAGGTGTTTTTTCCAGATCCTTTGGACTCATCTGGGGCTCCAGCAAGAAGTTTAATCGATGAGGGGTTCCATCGATGTTTCAAAATCTCATCTTAAGTCTAATTGATGTTAGCGCTGGTGTAAAAGCGCGTAATTTCGCGGTTTAAGCACCGGACTAAAAAAGGGGGTCAGTATGACCCGTTGAATCCAAGCATGCCAATAATGGGGTGATTACCGGGGCGACTGCGATCCTTCCATTTGCAGTTGCCCCCAATGCAATCATCGCCCTCTTTTTTAGGACTGGCACTTTCCAGGCCCAGGAGCTTAAGCCACCATCTTCAACCTATAGCCTATTTGGGGAAGTCTACGCATTGACATGGTGCGGGATTCCCGTACACTCAACTCGTATGCGAACAATTATTGAAACTCCTACTTTCCAAAAAAAGCCGAGAAGCTTTGGTCTGAGGATGAACGCTTTGAGTTCATTGAATGGATCGCAGTTAACCCAACAGCCGGGGATGTCATTCCCGGCGCCAACGGAGCGAGAAAGGTCCGCTGGGCTCGTGGCAATCAGGGAAAACGTGGTGGTGTTCGCATCATCTATTTCCACATGAACGAGCATGGCTACATTATTTTAGTGACGATGTATGCCAAAAATGACCAAGAAAATATAAGCCCCGGAGACATTCCCCATGGACATTGAAAAGATAGCCAAGGCCATAGAATCCGATGCAGGGATGCACATCCCAGATATCAGGCAAGCATTGCTGGAAGCAAACTCAGGAATAGGTCGTATTACTACGGCAGAGCAGATTCTTGTTCGTTCCGCTCGAACGAAGACGGGATTGTCTCAACAAGTTTTCGCGGATCTGATCAACACACCAGTTGCCACACTAAGAGACTGGGAACAAGGCCGCTTTGCTCCACCCGGTGGAGTGCTCTGTCTGATGAAACTAATTTTAAGCCACCCTGAACTGGTTCAGGAACTTGAAGTGGCATGATTAGGAATAACTGCTATAGCTGCTGAACTTTTTAGCCTGAAGGCGTGACATGGTTTCGATGCGGCATGGTCGTCCGTACCTCTCAGAACGCTCTTGAACGTTCTGGGAAAAAAACTTTTACAGCAAATAAATTAGGGGGCAACTTTTAACACCCAAAAGTGAGTTGCCCCCAACGCAATCATCCCACCTCTTTTCCAGGACTGGCACTTGCCATGTATCCAGGGAGACTCAATCTAAATCTTCAACTTGTAGTCGATTGGGGGAAGTCTACGAAGGTACAAAAACAGCCGTCCTATAGGCAATGTAGTGCAGTTTAAAAAAGTGGCGTGGCCAACCGTATTAAGTTGCTGGCGTGGTGGTACACCAGAACCATGGGTTGCGTGGGTTGGCCACATTGCTAGTCACAACTGATACATTCTCAGCTTTTAAAATCAGGGCGCCAATCTAGTTTGAATTGAGGTGGTCATGGCATCTACTCCCCGCCCTACCACTTCACCGTGACTCAAACCACTAGAGATCAGCGTTAAATCCTTGGTCTCAATCTATGTTTAAAAAAGGAGCCCAATTTTGACTCATTGGGCTCAGTCTTAGTTAAGAAAGAGAGGTTGAGACGCGATGCCTCGAGAGCGGAAACATAAAAACTCTCGTTGAGGCTGGAAAGATTCTATTTGTCATAACCAACTGTTTCAATGGGGTAAATTGTCGCACCCAATTCGTGTGAATTGACCTGTTTTTCTAAGTGATATGCCATATTTTGGAGTCGTTCCGAATTGGACTCACCTGGATGTTGCTCCAGACGAATACAAGAAGAACAAGCAGAAATGCAAGACAGACAAGCGCTAAGCGAATTGGCGTTACAGGCATAGTGATCTTTAGGTTATGAACGATTGATTGGCTCCCTAGGGTGTCTCGACGGTATCTTAAAAACCGCCAATTATGAGGAGGAATTCCACGTGTAATTGGCGGTGCGTAAACCACGCAATCATTGAGACACCGAAAGTAACGTATGCAAAATAGATGCCAATATGACTCGACCCACTTTGCATGACACCTGTACTGCTCACTACAGCAATAATGAAGCGTCCTCGCCCATCTCACGTCAGTATCTTCGGGGATCTGGAATGCATATATGCGTGTACATCTCAGCTTTGGCCTCAGATTTGCTCTATCAAAATACTGAACGAAATTATGGAGAGCCTATAAGTAAGTCACAGAGTTTATTAATTGGTCAGATGATTGGGGTTTGAAAAATTATCGCCACTCCAGAAAAGGGGAATATGGAATATCGTTATTTCTGCCGCTGCAGTTGCCAGCGTTCCTTGAGGCGGCTCAGGCGGGAATCCACACGACAGCCTGCCGAACTCTCAAAAAGTTCTCTATCAACTTAACCTAATTCAGCTTGGGTATCTTCCGCCAGCGGATCAACTCTTGGACGAAGATGGCTCACCCTCATGGACGCTTGAATCCATCGCCATAATTCTTGGGGTTACCCATGAAGACATGTTGCGAATTCTGGAAAGAGGTTTAGCCAGATTCAAGAGTCCAACATCTGAAAGTGTAGAATCATCTTACTTTGTGTTGAATAGACTGCCGTACACCATTCATGAATCAAAAGCGCTCTCTCTGAAAGTGACTTCAGAGAGAGCGCATTTCGTTTAGCAGCACTCACCCGTACAGGCTTCGCACGCTGCGGCACAGGCCCTGCAGGCATCTGCGCAACTCTTGCAGCAAGCATGATGTGCCGCATGCTTTTCACAAGATTCAGCGCAGGCCTTACAAGCCTTCGCACAAATTTTGCAGATATCGTCACACAGGGCAGATCCGCGAGCCATCAGCGAAATACAAAGACGGCATAGATCAATGCAGTCTAAACAAGTGCGAATGCAGGATCCCATATGCTCTGGATGCTCAAGGCAGCCAGCAATGCAACGCTCACATTCAACGATGCAAGCCTGACAAGCTAGGATGCAGGCTTGGTGCTTATCGTTCATTTCGTTTTCTCCGTTTTATAGGTGGTCAAAAATCACAAGTCGTCGCTAGCCACTGGCAAGCTTGATGCCAACCTTCTCGATGTTAGGTTTGAGGTATGAATTACATAAGTTCAGAGGGATAACACATCCATTTTATCTTGGGGTTATACACATAGGATACCTCATATCACACGGGGCCATGTGATATGACACGCACTTAGTGAGACTAGGAAATGTCCTATCGATACGCCCCTTAGGATTTAGCGCATTCGATAACTGGCATGCGTTGTGCAAAGTAGCAGATATTTCGGCCCTAGTACGACCAACATGGTTAACCCAGCAAAGCAAAACTCTACGCTTCAACTTGAGATCAATGAGAACGGGGAAGTGAGTGCTCTCGCCTTTAACGGGCGGATGTATTCGGTCTCAGTCAAAGACCACGAACACATCATGAACGCGCGAATTCACGACGTCACCGCTCACAGTGGAGCACATCTAAATGAGCATAGGTCGCAAGAGCATCAACCATGCAAAGGATCGACAGCCAGAGACAAAGGGATCTTGGTTAGGCAGTTTTATAACGGGCTGTTTGCCCTTTCATTACTAATAGGGGTTGAGCTCCTTATGGAGTTCTTATTTTTTCGCAATAGCAGCATATTGCTTGAGGCCTATGCCCCTTGGTTCTTCTATCTGGATATTACTGTTGTCTGTCTTGTAGTCACGATCGGCTACCTAAGAAGCTACCGCTACGGCGAAGTGAATCACATGATTAGCATGATGATCGGGATGACCGTTGGAATGCAGGTCGGCATGATGATTGGTGGCGTCATCGGAGCAACAGACGGCTATTTCATCGGAGCATTCGTTGGAGTCGTACTGGGTACATTTTTGGGTGTAGCTACATCCTGGTGTTGCGGGCCTATGGCGATCACTCAGAGTCTAATGTCGGGCGTGATGGGTGGAACAATGGGCGCGATGATTGTGACGATGATGCCAGGGGAAAACTTATCCATATTCATGCCGTTATTCACCTTGATCAACATTGCGGTACTGGGCTGGTTTACATACCTCTTTTTTAGGGACTGTGTTGTTGGCGAACTTTGCCAACTTCATAAACCTACACCGTTATGGATCACTCTCCTGACTTCATTGATTGCTGTGGGATCTCTTGGGGGGCTGATGGTTCTTAATCCAAAACACTCCCTGCACTTCAAAGTAGATGTGGATGATCCGCCTCAAGAGAATCCATTTTCAGCAACCCACATGAAAGAGTCATCGCCCTCGGTACCTGAGATGAATTGCGGCGGAAAAATGTGATTTCGCCTGTAGCAAATAGACGTGTTCCGAATAGATATCTACTCAATTAACTTTGACAGCTCCATCTCATGTACAATTTTAAAAGGAAAGACAAATTAAGTTTTGTCCTTAAAGCAAGCCTAGCACTGCTCGCATTTAGCGCCTCTTTTTTTTCATCAAATGCTTATGCAACAGCAGCCTTCTCAAGACAAACTGGAGAGTCTTGTGCAACCTGTCACATGCAAGGTTATGGCCCGTGGCTTACAGAATATGGAACAAAATTTAAGCTGGATGGTTATGTTGCCGGCGATGCGGCCAAGGTCCCTACACTACTCAACAATTTCTCAGCTGAAATTGTCTCCTCAGTTACAAACGTAGCCAGCGCAGTTCCTCAGGGAACTTATTTCCAGAATTCAAAATACGCGTCCAATGCTCAAACCAACGTTTTGAACGATTGGGACGCAATTTACTACACGGGGCGGGTCTTACCAAAAGTTGGCGTTTACTTCCAAATTAACTTTACCCCCCAAACCAGTCGGAGCATCAGTCTTTCAATGGCGGATATGCGGTTCGCAGATCATTTCAGCTTTGAAGGGCACAACGTTCAATATGGCATCACAGCCAATAACGCACCTACGATGTCCGATACTTGGATGACGAGCTTCGCTTGGATGTATATCCCTACACCACCTCTTCTGGGGCAGTGGCCCCAAACGCAACGCCCTGGTTGCAGCAGCTTATGGCGTCCCCAACTTCTGTTGGTATGACGGCCTATACAAAAATTGATAATCACTGGTATTTCGAGGCAGGCGGTTACAGCAATCAGTCCATTGCGATGGGGCAGGGTTTTGGTCAGGCCATGAATCTGGGTGCCAATGACGCGATCGTCGGTGGTGCTGGCTATTGGCGCGTGTATTGGGATCAGGTCTTTGGCGCTCACCACATCATGTTCGGATCATATGGATTGACCGGTAATGTCGCTCCAAATATCGCGGGTCAGATTCCAGGCCAGAATTACAGCGTGGCTACCACAGGGACTAGTAGCAAACAGGAAGTCAATCTCGACAGCAACTATTCCTACATGATGGATGAGAAAAACATGTTCATGGTCATGTGGCGGTATACCCATGACAGCATCAAGAATGCAGCCTACCTTCAAACCAATAATGGCGTGAATGCTTCAGACGCCCTAAACAACGACATGCTGATGGGCATGTGGACGTACGAAAAGACCTATAACTTGGCATTTGCGTGGAATCACCAGTGGGGTACAGCAGACATGGCGCTCTACAATAACGGAAGTCCCATCACGGGTAGTGCAAACGGTTCACCTAATAGCAACAGTTTCTTGGTGGAGGTGGACTACATCCCATTCGGCAAAGGGAAATTTCTGACGGACCCCTACTTCAACATGCGCCTCTCCCTTCAGTATTGGGCCTACACCCAGTTCAATGGAGCCACTACCAATTACGACGGCTTTGGAAGAAATGCAGGTCAAAACAACACGACCTATTTCGTGACCAACATCAACTTCTAAGAGGTCATCACAACATGCAGATGACCCCACACAATACGATCCAGAGAACACTCATAATGTCCCAGAAGCTCAAGCGCCAAACCTCACTTTGGATGTTCCTCTTCTCAGGAATATTCACTGGCCCACTTCAGGCGGATGTCGATACCCCGGTTGAAGACACCGCCTATCTTCTCTGCGGTGGCTGCCACGGACCAAACAATATCCGTACTATGGAAGATATGGGACCCAACATCATCGGACAAAAGAAGGGATACATCTCGAAACAACTCAGGGCTTTCCGAGATGGTAAACGAAGCCATCCATCGATGAACGGAGCCATGGAGCCTTACTCTGACAAAAATATCGATGACCTAGCTAGTTTCTTCGCCAACGCTACTGTAGATCTCCCCGGCAGCCAGTCAACAAATAAAAATAGTGATCCGACCGATCCATCGCCTCAAAAACACGAGCATTAAGGCGTCTCACAACTCCATCGATATCACTGATATGAACACTCCAGCCAAACTGAGCTTACTTCTAGTATTCTTGTCCCTAATGGGCATCACACTCCCGGTTTTTGCCATCAAAGCCACAGTTGAATGCCCCCTGCCTCATGTACATATGGGCCACGGAGAGGATATGGGATCAGAAAATATGGATATGAGTAAGATGCATCAGATGAGTGCAGCCACTCTTAAATACGTACAGCAGGAATGTGCTAGCTGTCATGGCCTCCATGGAATGAGCCACGCTCAAGATGTCCCAAATCTTGCAGGACAAGATCAAACCTATTTATGCCAGTGGTTAACGGCTTGTCGGGAGGAAGGGAAAACTTGCGAGAGTCATGAGGACCTTTCTTGGAAGTGGACCAATCAGGAAATTAGTGACCTGTCTGAGTTCTATTCGCATATGCATGATTTCGGCAAAAAGTAACAATCACCTTAAGCGAAGGATGACCATGACTAATCTTATGCTTCCAATATTACTCATAACCGTGTGGTTTCTTTGCACAGACGCTGCGAGGGCGGAAACCGCACAGGATTTCCTTAATAAATATACCACTCAGGCCAAACAGGAAGATCCCGGATTCACAGGCTGTGACCCTAAGCGAGGTGCCATGTTCTATAAGGAGCCTCATGGGGGGGAGTGGAACTGTGCGACCTGCCATACAGAGGACCCCAAATCAGTTGGCAAACATGCCGAAACTCAGAAGATTATTGATCCTTTGGCTCCCTCCGTTAACGCAGAGCGATTCACAGATCCGTTAAAAGTGGAGAAATGGTTCAAGAGAAGCTGTAAGGATGTTCTGGGACGAGAGTGTACTCCCCAAGAGAAAGGCGATTTTCTCGCCTATGTCATATCAGTAAAGTAGGTTGACGGTGTTACAAAAAAGTATAGAAAGGCTGATCTGGGATCTCCCCATACGCGCATTCCATTGGTCCTTGGTATTAAGTTTTGCCGGAGCCTATTTAACGGGAGACAACGACCACTATGCTTTTCTACATATAACCTGTGGATTCACGGTGCTAGGACTCATTTTTTTCCGCTTCATATGGGGATTCATGGGTTCTCGTTATGCGCGCTTCAAGAATTTCATTGCGGATCTACCAGAGATATTCACCTATCTTAAAAGCCTCCTATCACGCTCGCCGAGACACTATGTTGGGCATAACCCAGCAGGTGGAGTGGCTATCATCGTAATACTGATTCTCGGATTAACCACTACGATATCCGGATGGATGGAATATGAAGACCTCGATATCGCCTATATTGAGGTGATCCATGAGCTATCAGCTGATGCGATGATTGGGTTGGTATTCGTTCATGTGGCTGCAGTGCTTTTTAGCTCATTTCTCCACCGAGAGAATCTACTTCGAGCAATGCTGACAGGCTGTAAAGCATGCCGAGATAGCGAGTGCATCCAAAAAAGCCACCCCTCGGTCGCAGTGTTTATCCTCGTCTCAATAGGGGTCTTTTGGGCATGGATGTACCGTTCGAAATGGCTGGCCTTGATATGAGTAATATAGGTCACCGTGGAAAGTCCATTAGACTTACTTTTGGCTCAGCAATCGCCATTCTCTAGCGTCCATTTGCTCTGCTACACAAAGGAAACGGGTATCAGCAGATGAAAATCGACACTGGTTCCGCTTGTTGAGTACCAATAACAAAATCAGTTCACTTTTAACCAAGAGCGGAGCAACCATGAGCATCTTTGCAAAACATCCATTAGCCCTATTTGTGACAGGCGTTGCTGTTGGGTTCTACGCGCACAAATATCGTAAGGAGCTTATAGAGAGTGCAGAACATCTGGGTGACCTAGGTAAAGGATTTGTAATGCATCAAGGGGAAAACGACATTAAAGTCGAGACGAGTACCCCCTCTGCCGCTGCAAAACCATCAAGTAAATCCTCAAAGTCGACGCGATGAGTGCAAGGTGGACCTAGATATCCTGGAAAAGTGGATTAATAACAATGACCCGTAAGCCTTGGCTTACGGGCTTTTAGGAATCACAGGCGCATTCCCTAGTCTTTTCGAGTAGAAACCTAGACGGGAGAATTTGTCTTGAGCCAGTCCTTTAAGGCCGCATCTACACGAGTTTGCCAACCTGCGCCGCTCGCCCGGAAACTCTCTAACACATCAGGCGATAGACGGATGGTGATACGTTCTTTGGTCATGGGCAGCTTAGGGCGCCCACGCAACTTGGCTTGAAGCGCTACGGGTAGTTCGTTAAAACTTACCGAATGCGCGATCATCTCATCAGTCCACTCTGGATTTTCCTCGTCGATCATCTCAGGATTTGATTTTTTGCTCATAACTATTAATCTCGCGTTTGTTTGCTTTTCGAAAGCTGATAACTCGGATGCCAATCTCGG
>Ga0316232_1004185_pt1 | contig 12485 bp, 4 predicted proteins | sample TBHtaG_FD_206006 | JGI IMG/M metagenome (GOLD analysis project Ga0316232, IMG submission 206006) | Freshwater microbial communities from Trout Bog Lake, Wisconsin, USA - TBH18025_13 | ecosystem: Environmental > Aquatic > Freshwater > Lake > Hypolimnion/Profundal zone | place: USA: Wisconsin... | reverse complement strand
CATAATGCCGGTCTTGGCGTTGGCGTTGGTCGTGCCATCGCTGATGATCGCGCCGGATGTCACCCGTGCCACCAAGCTGCCGTTGTCGGAGAAATTCGTATAAGCGAACTGAAACTGATCCGCCGCGAGCCAGATATCCGCGCCGCCGCCGCCCAAGCTCCAAGTTCCGGTGTTGGTGGCGTAAAAGGAATAGCCCGGAGAGGCCGGAGCACCCACATCCGCATTCGTCCAGGGCGCAGGTAGCGGCTGGGGCGAAACCAGCGCGCTGATCTGGCTGGCATTCAGCTGATAATTATACAGGCGCACGTCATCCAGTGTCCCGGAAAATAGTCCGCCGCCGGATTGGATTCCGCCAAGCCGCAGCCCGGTGGGTGCGGAACAGACGTTGGTCGGGCCGGCGGTGGTGTATTGGAGATTGCCATCCACGTACAGCTTCATTAGCCCGGTGGCATTAAGCCGCATGGCCGCGATATGGTGCCAGTTGCCGTCGTTGATGCTCAATCCAGACGTGACGGTGGTATCCGGATTGCCCACGCCAAACGCCGCGTGCGAGCCGAGCAACGAGGTGCCAAAATCCGCCGCCGTGCCCGGCGCGTCGCCATCCACCATGCCCATTCCGCTCCACCATTGGCCCGAACCGCCCGTGGCGGTCGTCTTCATCCAATAAGCGATGCTGAAATCACTGGCAACGGCCACCGGAATCTCAATATAACTGCTCGCTCCGTCAAATTGCGCGGCCTGCGAGCCCACCTTGCCGGCCACAAAGCTTACGCCGCCGTTGGTGTAGCCGGTGTTGCCAAACCCGCTGCTGTCTTGCGCGTTTCCCTCCAGATTGTAATAAGCCACCAGCGTAGACGCCGGCGTGGCCAGCGCCGTGACTTGCGCGGCATTGAGGGCCGTATTGTAGAGGCGTACTTCATCAATCGAACCGGCGAAATAATCCAGGCCGGACTGAAGATTGCCCAGGTGCAGGGCAACGGGGGTGGAATGCGTGCCGGTGGCGCCAGTGCCCGAGGCCCGCAAGATTCCATCCACATATAAGAGCATCGCGCCCGAAATCGAAGTCCGCACGGCGGCAATATGATGCCAGGCCCCGTCGCTCACGCCCACGGAGGAAGTAATGGTGGTATCAGGATTGCCCACGCCAAAAGCCACGTTGGTGCCAATCAGGGAAACGCCGAAGTCATTCGTCGCGCCGGGCACTTCCCCATCCACCAAGCCTTTCCCGGAGTACCATTGGCCGGTGCCGCCCGTGGCGGTCGTGTTCAGCCAAAAGGAAATCGTGAAATCATTTCCCAGCGGGTTGGGAATTTCCACGTATGAATCATCGCCGCCGGTAAAATTGATCGCCGAACCATCCACCACTCCGGCCACGGTGCTAGTGATGCCGTTGATGCTCCCAGAGAAACCATTACCGCTGCTGTCCTGTGCGCCATTTTCAAATTTGTATTCCGCCACCAATCCCAGGTTCAATCCGCTCGCCGGAGCCGCCGCCACCTGCGTGGAATAGCCCGATTCATTTTCGAGGCTGTCCAGTGAAGCGACAACATAGAAGTACTTCGTGCCGTTCACCGCCGTGTTGTCGGTGTAATAATTGCGTTTGATCTCCCCATTGATCTTGGCATAGCCGCTGCCGGAAATCGTGCTGCGGTAAATATTATAGCGCGGCGCGCCGCCGGACCAGCGCAGGGTCACACTTCGGTCGGCGGGCGTGGCGGCCAGCGCCGTGGGTATCGCGACGGCGGCCAGCGACACTGGATAATACGGTTTCACAAAGCGCCAGCGCGTATTGTCCGACGGTGACCCGGAAGCCACGGCCCCAAAAAAGACTCCGGCAGCCCCTGAGCCACTGCCGCTCAAGCTCACACTGCCATTGGGATTGTCTATGTAATAATAGCCGTTCGCGTCGGGTCCGTTGAAACTCCATTCCAACGTTGCACCGGTGGTGCCGGGGGCCGCCAAGTCGAGCACGCTGCTGCTGTAGCGCAAACGCCGGCCATCCCCCAACGACTGGATATAATAATGTCCCGACGTGGGCGCGTTGGTGATGATCCATTGCATGGTCGCGTCCTCATGCCGGATGGAGTAGGCCGAAAGTCCGTTGGCATTCCGCGCCGCCGACATGCGAAAACAGGTCGCGCAGTTGTGGATAAAATAGGGCGTCTGCGGGTGCAATGTCAGATCCGCATCCCAGCCGGCATACAGTTCGCCCAAGGGCGTGAACGTATAGTTGTCGGCCAGAAACACATCACTGCGATGACCATTGCCATCCCACGGGTTGACCGATGGCGTGCCGGCAAAGAGGAAAAGCGAATACCGTTTCAACCACTCATTACCACCGCCTTCGGCCTGCCACATGAATTCCGCCAGGAACCGATAATTGTCCTGTTCCGACCAGGTGTGCGTGCCAGCCCAGTCCACCACCGAGAATTCCGTCAGCCAAACTGAACGCCCCCAAGTGCTGTAAGCGCTGTAGAGCGTGCTCATCAAGTCGCTGGCGCTGGTATCCGACGGATAATCGTGAATGGCCGTGTAATCCACGCGATAGCCGTTGGCGCTGATTTGGTTGTAAAAATCCGCCAGCCAACCCCCAAAGAGGCTAGCCGGAGCCGGACTGAGCAGCGGCAGGTTCAAGGCCTGCAACTGCGGCCAGAGAGCAATGGCTTGTGCCGTGGTCATATCCGCCTGCCCCGATCCATCTGGCTCGTTAAAGGTGAGCACTTCAAACGGCTTCTCCGTCACGTTATTGAGTGTACCCACGCCCCAGTTGCCCCATTGCATCGGGGCAAAGACTTGCGATTCCGACAGGGCTTCGCCAGTGCTCCAGCCCCAGTTGTACAACCAGCTCGCATTGAACCGTGGCAGCGAGCTGTCCCAGCCGGCCAGACCTTTCTTGGGATAATGCGTCTGGAAGGCAAAATGCCAGTACTGGTAGCTATTGGCCGCCACCGGTTGCAGCGTCACCTTCGCCGGCGAACCGTTGTCCGTCTGCAAGGCCAGCCCGCTGGCCACGTTCACGAGCTGATACACCCCGCTGCTCACCGTCACGAAATTCCATTTCTGCGACGTGGCCGCGGTATAAGTCGCCACCGTTACCACTGGCGTGCCGTTGGCGGTGGCGCCGTTGAGTGCGCCGATGCACAGCCAACTGTCGTGGTTGCGCACGCGGAAAGTGCCGTCCTCTTCATTGTAAAGCAGCTCGAATTGCTGCTGAAAGGCCGAGTTTGTGGCCACGGCCTGGCTCGCCCCGGTGGCATTCACCACGAGGTTGTTGGCGTTGCCATTGTTGATGATCGTCCAAAAACCGTCGCCAAAAGTGTCAAAAATAAACGCCTGCACCGGCGCAGCAAGCGTCAGCACCGACCACACCGTGGCGAGACTGCACAATGCAGAAATGCTTTTCAATTTCACAACTAGGGGATGAAACAATACGACGATTTGCACGGATGTCATGTGACATGAAATGGCCACAAGGGGCAGACCCAACTGATGTCGCGTGCCAGACTTTTCCCACGTTCAGGGTGACAGCACAACCCGATAAAAACGCGACTCTGAATTGCTGCCGGCGGTGTCGGTCCAGTAAAACGGCGGCACCGGCGCGCGGTTGGTGAACACGGAAATCCAGTTGCTCGCACGACTCAAGTTCGTCGAAACCTGAATGACATAGTCCGGGCCGGTAGCGCCGCGGACCAACAACTGCGGCCAGGAATTGGTAAAGGCAACCGCGCTGAGTTGCGGCTGGGCGATGGGCGAAACCGTGACGTAAAAACTCTGGGTTGCACTCAGGCTGGGCGTTTCGCTGTCGGCCACTTGCACCGTAAAAAGATTGGTTGAATTCGCCTGAGCCGCCGCCGGACGCCAGGTGAGTACTCCGGCCAGCGGATCAATCGCCGCACCAGCGGGCGCGCTGGCCAGACTCCAAACCAGAGTGGCGGGCGGTACGTAAGGATCCGCGACTGAAATGGACAGCGCCCAGGGTTGACCGGCGGTCAAATTGGTATTGGGGATCGGATTCAGCGTCAGGGCTTGGTTCATTGCGGCGGAAATTTCCGGGGCGCTCAACACGCGGTTAAAGATGTGTATGTCGGCAATGGCGCCAGCCAGGAAACCTCCGGAGACACCTGTCTGGATACTCCCAATACGCAAGCCGGGCGGCGAGGTTTTGGGGCCGAATGGACCGTTGGTGCTGGCCTGCAAACTGCCGTCCACATAAAGTTGCATGAATCCGGTGGCGGCGCTGCGCGCCGCGGCGATATGGTGCCATTGTCCGTCGTTAATGGCAGTCGTGGAGGTGATGGTGGTGTCGGGATTGCCCACGCCGAAGGCCGCTCTATTGCCTACCAGCGAGGTGCCGAAGTCATCCACCACACCGGACACTTCGCCGTCCACCAACCCCTTGCCGTTGTACCATTGGCTGGTGCCGCCGGTGGCCGTGGTTTTGACCCAATAAGCGATGGTCCAATCCATGCAGTTTGGCCGGGGAATGACCGCATAGTTGGTGCTGGTGCCATTGAATTGCAGCGCCCTGCCCGCGATACCAAACCGGTCAGGCACGTAAGTGCCACCATAGAGCGCCCCGGTTTGTGATGAAACCGCGTCGTTCAAATTGCTGGCTAGCAAATAACGGGTGGCTAGCGCCGCCACCGGCTCGGCGGGGACCTGCCATTCCAGAATGCCGCCCGAGTAGCCGCTCTTGAGCTGGACATTCAACCGGATCGCAGTCGTTTGCACGGGGTTAAATTGCATCGTATTGAATTGGTTGCTGGCCACGCCGAAACCACTCGCGCCGGACACTGGCACCCAGTTAGTGCCCGCGAGGTACTGGACCGACCATGATTGCGGCACCCGGCACTGGCCAAACCCAGTGTCGTCATACCAATACACCGAAACCTGGCTGACCAGGCACAGTCCGTTGAACCTGGCTCCAACCCATTCCGCAGTGCCCAGATGGTTCCACCACGTCAGGCGCGGAATGGTGGTGTCGCTGGAACTGGCGGGCTCCAAGGCATCGTTCATGGCGAAAACGGTGTCGGTGGAATTGGTCCAGGATGCGCTCGGCGCGTAGGGGGCGCTCCAACGAGTCGCGCTGGAATTGGTGGTGACAGTGGGCATGGCGGAGACGCGCAGCCGGGCCGCCCCCATTGGCACCAAGGTCACCGTCTCTTCGGTCTGCGTGCTAAAAATCGGACTCGGTTGAACCGGGCCGACAGCGTATAGGCTGTCCAGCGTCCAAGCGGGAATTCTACGTGCCTTGGCCTGCAACTGAATGGGCGCCGTTGCCAGCGAAAACGGATACGCCGCCATCGGCCCGGAATTCGTGACCACGGTGAAAGAGGCGGCGGGGTTGGTGGCATTGATTTCGAGGCCATAGTTCCAAGGCGACGCCGGATAAGCCTCCATTTCCGTCCACGGTGCGGCGTTGCCTCCATAGGACTGCCAGTCCTCATTGATTTGCAACGAGAAGGTCAGCGGCCCGTAGTTCACGGACACGCAATTGTTGTTGGTACTCCAAGTCTGTACCGTGATTCGACGTGGAAGATGCAGGAGGATCTGGTCGCCGTTGCTCCAAGCCCGCTGGAGGCAGACATAAGAATGCGGCTGACTGTTTGTGGCCACAGTCTGGCCATTGAGCTGAATCCAACTATTCGAACACCACTGCGGCACACGCAAGTATAACGGGAAACCGACACTGTTGGTGACCGCGAGGCTAAACTGCACCGTCTCGCTGAAAGGATAGCCGGTCGTTTCCGTGACGCTGACGGAGCTGCCGGCAGCGACTTGCGCGCGCACCGTGGTGGGGGCATACAGGGAAGCGCACAACCCATTGTCCCAAGTGGCCAGCCAGGTTTCCTCGCAGAAATACGGCCAGCCCATGCCGTGGTTGTGCTCGCAGCAATAAAAATTAGGTTCGGAAGGGCTGAATGAAAACCACGGAGAGCCACCATTGTTGATGTCGGGCGCCTTGTTTTCATCATCCGATTCCGGCTGGTTGGGCGCAGTCAGGTAGCGCAGTTCCATCATGTTTGTCGTCAGTGCGGCTGGAAACGAGTTGGCAGCGACGTCCTCGCAGCGTTCTGCCCAAACAGGATTGCCCGTGACCCGGGTGAGAATCTCGAAACTCCGCATGAACTCTACCCACCCACAAGTCTCGAACGCCTGGCGGGGACCGTAATAACCCGACCGACAGATTTCATCCCCGCCAAACGCGCCGCCGGGCACCTGGCCATACTTCTGCTTAACGACTTGATAGTTGTTTTCCGCGAATTGCAGCAGGGTCGGACTACCGGATTGTTGCCAGAAGACGGTGGGGGCGCGAAAACACTCGGCAATGTTGACATTATGCCAGTTGGGCAACGTGTTGGGAGTGTCCCAGCGCGCCATGTTGGCGTAAATATTCGTGGCCAGTGTCAACAGTCGGGAATCTCCCACCCGGTTGTAAAGCCAATAAATGCTGTCAATGTTATCGCCCATGCGCATCATCGGCCAGTAACCCGCGCCGAAATTGGTGGCCGGCAAGCGATATTGCCAAAGGGCGTATTTCCACATCAGCGACATGGCGTTGGTATCGCCCGTGAACTCGTAATAAGACCGGAGGGCATCCAGCATCGGCATGGCCGGCCATAGATCCGGTGCGTTGATCCCCAGATCCGAGGCGGTGGTCGCGTCGCCATAATCCGTCGCCGGGCCGAAATAGCCGTTGGTGCGCTGCGAGACCATGACGCCTTTGATCCAGCGTGTGGCGTTGCTGATGACCGTCGCGTCTTGCAGGCAACAGCCCAAGTCCATGTACCCCCGTAGCCAATATGGCACGCGTTCCCACCCCTGCGTCGAGCCAGAACCGTTCGTCGTGGTCCAATCGCTGGTGGCGAATTGCAGGAATGGCGAAATTTGCTCCTGCAAGCCGTTCAGTCCGTTGCGCTGGGTTTGCAGCATCGTGAGCAGCCAGCCTTGGGGCTGGATGCTGCCGGGCGGCAACCGGATGAGCGGACTCGGTTGCAGCGGCTCCAAGTTGCCGACGTACAGAGTTCCGCGCGCGCCCGCCTGAATGTCGGTAACGTCCGTGATCGTGTCCGCCGAGGCACCGGCGAGGAGGCAACCAAGGACGGCAATCAATAAAGCCTCAAGTCCGAAGCCCGAAATCCAAAATCCGAAAGAAGTCCGAAGCCCGAATTCCGAATCAGAGGGTTGGTATTGGCCAGGCATTGTACAAAGAGACATTACCACAATATCCATCCGTTTCATGTGGCATGAAAAGGCCACACGCCAATTCCAAAATCCGAAGCCTTGAAATCTGAAAGAAGTCTGACATCAGAACCCCGAGGTGAGTTCTCCGCCGCTCTGGAAAAGGAGGACTGAATTTCCTTCGCCAACCCTCTGGTCATTTGATTCGGATTTAGGATTTTGGACTTCTGTCAGATTTCAGATTTCGAACTTCGAGTCCATGAACCTTGTCGGATGCGAACGCCATGCCAGGAAATCAAGGCGGCAATCTGGTTCGTACCAGTTTCGTAGATCGCCGGCCAAGTGAAAATTTTGCCCGGGCCGACGTCCCAAGGTGGCGGTTCCGCCCAATTCCACGTCGCACCAAAATCCCGGCTAAATGACACCCGGTTGGCGCAGGAAGTCACCAACAGTTCACCATCCGCAAGGGAAAGCACCCAAGGTCCGGCATGGTGGCCCTCGATGCGAATGCCCAAGCCCGGCGGCCAATGTTCGCCATCGGCGGAAACCTTGCTATATACATCCGCGTCACCCTTGCCTACGATCTCATAAACGGCGAGGTACTTACCATTGGTCATGCGCGCGACCACCGGCATGCCCGGTCGCAGCGTGCCGCCACCGGGTTCGGCAGCCAAAATGATTTCATCGCCCCAATTTTTGCCCTCGTCCGGAGAAATGCGTTCGGAGCAAACCTGACTGAAGGAAGGTTGTTCCCCTGCATGTTTTTCGCTGGCGTAGGCTACCGCCAGACGTCCATCCGCCAGCGGGAAAAAATGCGGCTCCCACAGTCCACGCTGTTTTAGCGATCCAGGCGGACCCTCGTTGGTATCAGTGTTGCCGAAGGCAACCCAGCTTTGACCGCCGTCCATGCTGCGATAAACCGGCAGGCGATAGGACTGTTCGTGAATCAAGGAACGGCCCGTAAGCAAGATGTTGCCGTTGTTCAGCCTGACCAACTCACCGTTGTCCAAATAACGACCCGGCTCGCCAATTTCCGCCCGCAAATCCCAAGTGCCGGAGAAATTCCGGCAATGACGAATTTGCAACGCGCTTTCACCGCGCGCGAAACGGGTATTGACGGAGAGCCATTCGTCGTTCGTCAAGCGAATCAATCTGCCCCAGCCGCCCCGGGCCACGAGATTGGTTTCGCCCCAATGGAATTGGAAGCCTGTGGAATGCGGAGCCGCGGGCGTCTGGCCGGCGGTATTCAGGGCCAAGAAACAAGCAGCCGCCAACTCGGCCACGCAAACAGAGACGGATCGGCGTAACCCTTGTATGAATCGGGGCCCTGTGGGCGAGCGGCGCCCAACTTCGGCCAAGGGGACGCCGGCTGCGGACAGCCGGCCTACAAATGCAGGTGCAAATGCGCGGTGTTCGTTCATGTAGCAGGCGGGTGCATAGACCTGGCGTTCACCTTAACGTCGGGGTTGCAATTGGCTGGATCGAAAATGAATCAAAGCTGCCTTCGGCATTGAGGATGCCGCCGACGGTCAAGGCCACGCGCACGCTGCGGTCCCACGGCGGCAGCTCCTTGGCATCCGCTGCCGCCCCGCAAGGCTGCCACTGTGCGCCATCGGGGCTTACCTCGGGTTGAAAGCGGTAGCCTTGGCGCGCGGTCAGCCGCAAATAAAGTTTGGCGGCGGCGGGCGCGGTTTGTCCATCCAGTTCGCGGGCATGTCCCCGATCCCGTCTCCAAGTGATGATCCGGCCATCGCAAAACGCCACGCCAAAGGCGTTTTCCGAATCGCCAAACGCACACAACCCAACGGCACATCCAGGCTTCAGGGAGGCGGTTTCGAAGGCGGCGGTCACCGCATAATCGGTGGTGGTCGTGGATCGTGCCAGCACGGCGGCCAGGAAATTGGTTTCGGTTCCACGGGCCGCGAGCCGCAATCGCCCCTGCTGCAATTCATGCGCGGGCTCGCGCTGCTGCGGCCATTGCCAGCCGCTGTCCAGATGTTCGCCTGTGAAATCATCGGTAAAGCCGGCGCCGGCATTCTTCTGGACGGCCCCATAAGGTGAAGGCGCATGCACACTCGGGCCGTTGCCATGATTGAGGGTCGGCCAATCATCCAAACCGAACGTCACCTCGTCCAGCATGCCCTCGCGACCGGTAAAAACGGTTCCCGCCGCGGAATAGGCGTGATAGAGGAAGAAATAGCGGCCGCGTTCATCTTCGACGACGCTGCCGTGCCCCGGGCATTTCCACGCTTCGTTGGCCGCGAGAATCGGGTTCAGCGGATTCTTCTCCCACGGTCCAAACAACGATCGGGAGCGCGCCACGCCCAGCGCGTAATGGCAGCCGGTGCCGCAACAGCCGTTGCCCGAGTAGAACAGATAAAACCAACCGTTGCGGCGCAGCACGTATGGGCCCTCCACCAGGCCACCTTCCCACTCAGCGTCGTTGTGAATCAGCTCATGCGGCTGATCCAGCAGTTGCGTGCCATCGTCACTTAGGCGCTGCGCCCAAATCGGCGTGGGGTGGCCACGGCTGTTGCCGTCCTCCTTCCAAATCAGATAGCGCACGCCATTGGTATCCGCGACCGGAGCCGGATCAATCGAGCCGTCTTCCTGGGCCACGATGGGACCGTGGTCGGTGTACGGCCCGCCGGGGTGGCTAGCCGTGGCCACCGCCACGGCCAGACGGCCATCGGTTTGCCGGCCCACGTAATACACAAAAAACTTCCCGTTAAACTCGGAAATCTCCGGCGCCCAAAAATCGCCCGTGGCCCAAGCGGGCCGATGCGGCAATACCGCGCCGGTCTGCTCCCAATTGACCAGATCGGTGGAATGCAGCAGTGGAAACAGTGGTCCCCACGCGGATGAAGTGGACGAAGCCCAATAATCCCGGCCCACACGAATGATGGAGGGATCGGGGTGGTCGCCAGGTATGACCGGATTTTGATAGAGGACTTCGGCCCGGGTGCCGTCTGCGGCGAGGCAGAACAAAAGCACTGGCAATAGGAGAAAACGGCTCATACGGCGAATCGTATCAAAACGGTTTGGCATGAAGCAATGGCATGAAATGGCCACAGGAGGCAGGCTGGGGATTGGATTGATGGTGGCTCGTTGAGACCGCCTTTGCCTGGCGGCACTGGCTTGGCGTCAGGGTTGAGTACGTACCATCTTGTCAATGCGCTCATAACAGCCTTGAAATGAGCCACAGCCGGTCTCTGGCGTTGACCGCGTGGCGGAAGTACAGTCATCAATGGCGGATGGCTCCAGAAAATTTATTGGGTGCCAAAAACATCATGTCTCAAGGTGGCATGGCCGGCTCAACCTTCCCTTCGGCGTCGCGCACGCTCAACACCAGTTGCGTAGCATTCGTGGAAGTGACAAATATCTTCCCATCCGTGTTTGTCCTGACAGACGAAACTCCATAAACACCCTTTTGAACCTGCAAAGAACACCGGCTGACCTGCCATATTTTGAAAGCTTGGCGTGGCTAACGTCTCAACGACCCCGGAAGAATTAGTCTCCATTATGGCAATGGTTAGTCCAACGCTGCCGTTCGTGAAAACGGTGGGCGTGATGACACAAGCTCTGCTGCCGCCCAAAGGGCGGCTGCCTGCTGGATGCCGGCAAACATTCCCAGCACCACAAAGACCACCCAGTTGCAGGCTGCGTGCCCGCCTGTGGCGGTTGGCCGCTGGTGCGCTCGCAGTGTGGAAAACGCAGGTTTGCGGGTGGCCATTTCATGTCACAAGACTTTTGCGTCCAAAAATGCTAAATTGGTTAAATATCCGATCACGATCCATTTTGAATTACATCGCATGAGTCAAATCAAGCACTGCGCACATCTGCTCGCCTGGCTGTTCCTACTGAACGGAGGGGCTTCGGCGTTCGCCTTTTCGGCCGCGGATGCCAACGCTCTTTCCAGCGCCTACATCTCCGATTTTTACGTCCAAAGCGGCACCAATGGCTGGTTCAAGAACAACCAGACGGGCGGCGTTACTTACTTCTGGGGCCAGGCCGAGGAAATTGAATGTGTCATTGATGCCTACGAGTGGACCACCAACGCGGTTTACAAGAGCATGATCACCAATCTGCTGAACGGTTTCATGACCGACAATGGCTCGAGTTGGTATGGCAACAACGGCTATAACGACGACAACCTGTGGGCGATCATGGCGTTTGCCCGGGGCGGAGTTGACACCGGCATGACCAATTATTGCAACCTGGCAAAGGCTGATTTCGACGCGATTTATGCGCGCGCATGGAGCACCAATTTGGGCGGCGGCTTGTACTGGCAATATCCCGAAAATGCCAGCAAAAATGCCTGTGTCAACGGGCCGGGAGCCATCGCCGCGTATTTGCTTTATCAAATCTATGGGGACACCAATTATTTGAACAAGGCCACGAATATTTATTATTGGGAGCGTTCGGTGCTGTTCAACACCGGCAACGGCGCGATCGCGGATAATATTGGCACCAATGGCACGGTGAATGGAGGCGCCACCACCTATAACCAGGGCACTTTCATTGGGGCGGCCGATTTCCTCGGGCTGACGAACGACGCCGCGCTGACCGCGGCGTTCACCATGGCCAGCATGACCTCCAGCGAGACTTTGCCGCAATATGGCATTGCGGGGAACAACTCGGGGTTTAACGCCATTTTCCTGCGGTGGATGGCCCGGTTCATGCGCAACCACAATTCGCAAAATCTCTACGAGCCTTGGTTGCAAGCGAATGCCACCGCCGCTTGGAACATGCGGCGAACCGCAGACAACCTGTCCTGGTGTCAATGGCGGCAAGCGAGTCCGGTCGGCACCAATTTCTATTCTTGGGACTGCATTTCCTCCTTCGAGGCCATCCTCGCGGCAAATCCCACGCAAATTGACCCACCGCTTCCGGTGCCGGCGGTAGGCGTGGGCTATTGGCCACTGGATTCGACAAGTGGAACCTCGGCTATTGACCTCTCGGGGAATGGCAACAATGGGGTGGTGAACGGAGCTACTTGGAATGCGAGCGGCCGGGTCAACGGCTGTCTGAGCTTCAATGGCGTCAATAATTCTGTGCAGATCACCAACCCGGTCTGCAATGATTTCAGCATCGCTTTCTGGGTCAAAACCACCCAGACCGGTGGCACGCCCCAATGGTATAACGGTGCCGGGTTGGTGGATGGGGATGCCTCCGGCACCGCCAACGATTTCGGCACCGCCCTGGTGAGCGGCAAGTTCGCGTTTGGCGTGGGAAATCCAGATACCACCGTTCTTTCCACCACTGCGATCAATGATGGCGCGTGGCATCACTGCGTGGCGACC
>Ga0316232_1004184_pt1 | contig 12486 bp, 15 predicted proteins | sample TBHtaG_FD_206006 | JGI IMG/M metagenome (GOLD analysis project Ga0316232, IMG submission 206006) | Freshwater microbial communities from Trout Bog Lake, Wisconsin, USA - TBH18025_13 | ecosystem: Environmental > Aquatic > Freshwater > Lake > Hypolimnion/Profundal zone | place: USA: Wisconsin... | reverse complement strand
GAGGCGCTGGGCTATAAGTTTCGCGGGCTCGCCTACCTTTTGGAGCATCGCTACGAGAAGGCGGAGGAAGACTTTCATACCGCCGTCAGGATTGAGCCGAAGGACGCCGAGAACCAGGCCGGTTATGCCCAGTCCCTTTCGGGCCAGGGCCGCTTCGCCGAAGCCATTCCCGGCTTCGAGGTCGCCTTGCGCATCGCGCCCAAGGACATCCGCTACCTGGCGGCCAGTTGCTGGGCCCGCGCCGGGGACGGCCATCGTCTCGACCTGGCACTGCGCGATTGCAACACGGCCGTGGAAATATCGCCGCAATATGCCACCGCACTGCAGAATCGCGGCCTGGTGCGGCTGAAGCAGAAGAACTGGAACGCCGCGATAAAGGATTATTCCGCGGCCCTTTCCCAGGATGGCCAGCGCCCCGCGGCTCTGTTCGGCCGCGGCTTCGCCAGTTTGCAGATCGGCGAAACCGGCAAGGCGAAAGCCGATATCAAGGCGGCGCGACAGATCGACCGCGAGATCGACGATCTCTATATCCTGCAAAATGTCCTGCCAGCGAGCTGCCGCGACGCCAGCGGGGCGTGCCCGCTTCCCGACGACCTGCGCCAGCCTTCCCCCGCCCAATCCCCTATGCTGGCGGTCAGTCATCAAGATGGGCCGCGCTATAATCGCTCCGGCACCGAAGAAATGGATGAAATGCTGCGCAGCATCGAGCTGGGGCGGCTGGATGCCATGCTGGATCGCACCGCCAAGCTGCTGGGCGTTACGCTCCCACCCTCCTTCTCCATCGGCTGGCAGGACGCCAGGCTCTCGGGCGCGCGCCGGCATCTGATGGAGGTCCGGCTGGAATATGGCCGTCAGCAGCGACTGGCCTGCGGCCGCCAGCTTGTCGGCGCAGACCTGTGCAGGACCCCAAGGTACGGAACCGCCGTCCCCTTCATCGAGGATTCCTCTTCGATGCAGCAGGAAATCGACCAGACTTATGGACAGGTGCGGCCCTTCTGGCAGGCGGTCTGTCTTGCCGGCCATGAACGGGGTGAGCCGTGCGAGATCGAGTGATCCGGAAGCGTCCATGACGGCCCTTTCCGAGACCAAGAAGGCCCAGCTTGTCGAATTCATTCGCAAACGTCGCCTTGGCGTCATCACCACCATCGGGCCGGAAGGCCAGCCGCAGGCGGCCCTGATCAACGTCGCTGTCCTGCCGGACCTGTCGCTGGTGTTCGAAACGACCAGTGAAACCCGGAAGTTCGCCAATATTGAGCGCGATCCGCGCGTGGCCCTGGTCATGGGCTGGGATGGTCAGGAAACGCTGCAATATGAGGGCTTGGCGGCTATCCCGGACGGCAGGCTTCTGGAGGTCGCGCGCAATGCCTTCATCGGGACGTTCCCCTTGAAGACGCCGGACGAGCATTGGCCGGGGAACAACTATTACGTCGTCGCGCCATGCTGGCTGCGCTTCAGCAGCTATTACCGGCCGCGTTTCATCGAGGAATACCGGCTGGCGGAGCAGCCGGCGCCGGTGACGCCGGGCTGGCGTGGATGGCTGCGGCGGCTGTCCGAAAAATAGCTTTTACGTTTGATTCCGCGCAACGCGCTTGCCGCGTGGAAAAGCGAAAATGCTCCATCATCACGGAATTACCACCATGACAACGACGATGAAGGCCGCCGTCGTGCGCCAGCTGGGCAAGCCCCTGGCCATCGAGCAAGTGCCTGTTCCCGTACCCGGCGCCGGCGAAGTGCTGGTCAGGATCATGGCCTCCGGTGTCTGCCACACCGACCTGCACGCGGCCGAAGGCGACTGGCCGGTCAAGCCGCAACCGCCCTTCATTCCCGGGCACGAAGGCGCCGGCTATGTTGTCGCGGTCGGCCCGGGTGTAACCCATCTGCGGGAAGGCGACGCCGTGGGCATCGCCTGGCTGCATGACGCCTGCAGCTGCTGTGAATATTGTATCACCGGCTGGGAAACGCTGTGCGAGAGCCAGCACAACAGCGGCTATGGTGTGAACGGCACGTTCGCCGAATACGCCATTGGCGCAGCCGAATATGTCGCTCGCCTGCCCGATGGCAGCGATTTCGTGGCCATGGCGCCCATCCTCTGCGCCGGGGTCACGACCTACAAAGGCATCAAGGAAACCGAGGCCCGGCCCGGCGAATGGCTGGCGATTTCCGGCATCGGCGGACTGGGGCACATGGCCATCCAGTATGCGAAGGCCATGGGCCTGCATGTCGCCGCCCTGGACGTGGAGGAAGACAAGCTGACGCTGGCCAAGGAGCTGGGTGCCGATATCGCCGTCGACGCGCGGCTGCCGGATGCGGTGGAACAGATCGTGCGCGCAACAGGCGGGGGCGCCCATGGCGTCCTGGTCACGGCGGTGTCGCCGCCAGCCTTTTCGCAAGCCATCGCCATGGCGCGGCGGCGCGGCACGGTCAGCCTGGTCGGCCTGCCGCCCGGCACCTTTCCCACGCCCATTTTCGACGTGGTGCTGAAGCGCATCACAGTCCGCGGCTCCATTGTGGGCACGCGGCACGATCTGGCCGAGGCGATCGCCTTTGCCGCCGAAGGCAAGGTGAAGGCGCACATTCACAAGCGCCCGCTGGAAAGCATCAACGAAGTCTTTGCCGACCTCAAGCGCGGCCAGGTCGATGGCCGCATCGTCATTCCCTTCCATCCCTGAAAACGGAGAGAAAACATGGATCACCCGACCCTGCTGTGCCACATGGAAACCGACGGCGCCAACAAGGCGGTACTGGCCGTCACGGCGGATCTTGCCGCCACGCTGAGTGCCTCCGCCATCGGCATCGCCGCCTGCCAGCCGATTCAGCCATTTGCCGAAGCGCCATATGCCGGCGACCTGGTGGAAGCCGACATTGCCGAAATCCGCCGCGAGACGAAGGCATGCGAGCAGGTCTTCCGGCATTATCTCGAAGGCAAGATAAGCCGCCTCTCCTTCCGCTCGGCAGCCAGCTACCAGGAGATCGCGGACTTCATCGCCGGACAGGCCCGGGCGGCGGACTTCATCGTCACGGCGCCAGACATTGGCGGCGCCCTGATTGGCGAGACACGCCGCACCAACATCGGCGACCTGGTGATGAATGCCGGCAGGCCGGTCATTCTCGTGCCCAAGGATGCCGCAGAATGCCTGCTCGGCCATGTCGTGATTGCCTGGAAGGACCAGCGCGAATCCCGCCGGGCTGTGGCGGACGCCCTGCCGATCCTGCGTCATGCGGTGAAGGTCACGGTCGCTGAGGTTGCCCGCGAAGCCGATACCGACAACGCAGCGCGGCGCACCCATGATGTCGCCGCCTGGCTTCAGGGACACGGCATTGCCGCAACGTCCCTGGTCAGGGCATCCGAAGGATCGGATATCGAATGCCTTCACCGGTTGCTGGATGAGCAGAACTGCGATTTTCTGGTGGCGGGCGCCTATGGCCGCAGCCGCATCGGCGAATGGGTGTTCGGCGGCGTCACCACCGATCTGCTGCTGTCGCCCGACCGCTGCACGCTGGTTTCACACTGAAGGGGATTTCCGGCCGCGGGTCAGCGCGCGGCCGGCAACATCCGGTCGGCGGCCTTGAAGAAGCGGTGCGCCTCCTTCACCAGCTCTTCATCGGAATGATATTCCCAAGCCCTGTTCTCGAGGATATGACGCGCCTGGTCGGGGTGATGCGCCTTCAGCCAGGTCAGGAAGTCGATGCGGCCCGGACCGGCACCAAGAAGCAGAACCTCCGGCGTCTGGCCCAGCATGTCCGCTATCGCCGAAAAATAGACGCGGTCGTGCTCGGTGCGGGACCCCAGGGAATCGCGGTCGCGGTGCTCATGGTGATCATTGCGGACCAGCTTGCGTTGGCTCGGATCTCGCGCGAGGCCGATAAGCAATGCCTGCCGATGGTCCATCCAGAGAACGGCATGTTGGAAAGTCATGTGGCAGTCTCCACGGTCGCGAGTTGAACGGACACCACCCGGTACGGCAGCGTCGTGCCGTTGGGCTCCCGGATTGAAACATAGCAGCCCGGCGCCAGAACATGGCGGTCCAGCCTGAAGAAGGCTTCGTCATCCTGGCTGGACATATGATCATAATCGAAACGCCAGCCCTGCCCGACATGCCGGACCAGACCGCGGCGGACCACGAAACCGGCCTCGAACCGCTGTACCGTGCAGGCGGATTTGGCCTTGCGCCACGCCTCGGCATCGATCCGTCCATTCCCGTCGAGAGGTGCCACGAATTCGTAGCCTTGCCCGGCATCTCCTTCCGGATACCCCTCCGTACGTGCCAGCTCCAGGCGAATGCGCATCATCGTCATTTGTTTCTCCCGAATTTCCTGCGGATGGTTTCCGCCACCTCATTGGCCATGCGTTGCACGGCATCGTCGCGGATGCCCGGAACGATGCCGCCGAAATGCAGATGATCGACCAGGGTCAGGCCGCAGAGCTCGGCAAAATAGCGGTCAAACAGGGTGCGAATGGCATCCAGGGCGCCGGTTTCCTGCACCCAGTGGGTGGGCGCCCCCGAAGTGGTGATGCTGATCAGCTTCCTGCCGGTGAGCAGCGGTTCCGAACTGCGGCCGCCCCGGCCATAGGCGAAGCCGAAGCCAAAAACCCGCTCCAGATAGCCCTTCAACATCGCCGGCGGCGCGTTGAGCCATAACGGATAGACCAGGGCGAAAACATCGGCATCGGCAAGCAGGGCGCGCTCGGCAATGACATCGTCGCCAGGATGGAAGTTGGGACTGAGCGGCATCTCGCCCTGTTGCAGGACCGGCTTGAAGTCGAGGCCGTACAGATCCCGCAACAGAACCTGGTCGCCCAGCAACTTCGCCGCCGTGGCATAGGCCGCGGACAAGGTGGCGTTAAAGCTGTGCCGGTTGGGATGCGCCAGAATGATAACGTGCTTCAAAGTCACCTCCGCCCCGATCTTCGGCGGATTGTCGATGGCCGTAATTGCGCCAAGTCAAACGGACCGGCCGCGCCGCGCCAAAGCCGCACCGGGACGGTCGCCGGCCTGCCAGCGCCGCAATGGGCCAGGAGGGGAAAGCAGCCCAATCAGGGCAGCTTGTCGTGGATCACCGCTGCCGCCACCGGTTCCGGGGCAAGGCGGGAGCACCGTCCCTCCTTTTATATGTTCGCGCCGCGGCGCCCCGAAATTTCCTCGACAAAAATCCGGAAATAGACGGGATCGGCAGGGCGAAGGTGGCCCAGGATCGTGGTTTTCACATATCCCGGTTCCCACCAGGCGGCTGACTCCAGGGCCCGATGGGCTTCGTCCTGGCCCTGCGCATCCAAAAGCTCTTCGAATTGCCCGTATGCGATCACGCTGGTCCAGGATTGCGGGGAGTTTATTTCGTCGAACTGGACGCAGGCAGACGGGTTGGCTCTCAGATAATCGATTTTTTGACCGAACGTCGTGAACGCAACCAGATACGGGTTGCGCATGGCGAAGCCGATCGGGACGATGTAAGGCTTGTTGTCCCGCGCGCAACCAAGCCTTCCCAGCCGACGCGCACCCAGGAAGTCCCAGCAAGCCGTCCCGTTCAAATCATGTATTTCCATGTTGTTGAAATCCCATGGCGCCGATGCAGGATCGCCGCGCTCGCCATTGGACACTATCATGCCCGCCCGGGATTGATCCGGAACAATGCTTCAGATCGCCCCCCTCAATATTAATGTTCCCGCCGCCTCTTTCGTGGGACATCCGCATGAAGCACCTTCCCCGAATGACCGGCAACCCCGCCTGAACCCGCCATGTTGCCCAATCTCCTTGTCGGAACGGCACTGGTGGCGCTTACGGTGCTCATTCACACGGGTGGACTGCTGGTGCTGGCGCGCCTGACGCCGCTTCTGGCGCGCTGCCTGGGTTTCCATAGCCACGATTTCGGCCGCACCCTGGTAATGATGGGCTCGGTTCTGGGCATTTTCCTGCTGCACACCTGCGAAATCTGGCTGTGGGCCTGGGGTTACCTTCAAATCGGCGCTTCCATGCGCTTCGCCGATGCGCTGGATCTTTCCACGGCCATGTTCTCCACCCTGGGCTATGGCGGCGGCGTCGCGGTTGCCCGGAACTGGCATCTTCTCAGTGCGCTGGAGGGCATCAATGGCTTCATTTTGATCGGCTGGTCGACGGCCTATCTGGTGGGCGCCTCTACCCGGCACGGGCCATTTCGCGCCCAGGAGCATTTCTGATTGATCCGGCGCAAGGCGCCCTTTGGGCACGGCTTTGTAGATTGGCATGAACACATGGAGGCACTCCAATGCGTCAAACGCTCCTACCCATCGCTCTGCTGTCCATTTGCCTGGCCCCATGGCCGGCCTTGGCCCAGAGCCCGGCGACATCGCCTGCGGGGCTGGCAGCGTCCTGCGAAGGGTGCCATGGCAGCCAGGGCGATACGCGCTCGCCGCAGACGCCGCGCCTGAACGGCCAGACCCGCGAATATCTGCTGGCGCGGCTTAAGGGTTTGCGCAATCCGACCAACCAGACCATCAACGCCATCCACAACATGCTGGGCCCGGTCAGCTCCGTGACCGATGCCCAGATGTCGGCGCTGGCAGACCATTTCGCGGCTCAGGCGCCCACGCAACCCAACCAGCGCGGACCGGCGCATGATCGCGGCGCACAGCTCTTTGCCAAGGGCCGGGGCGAAGTGATTCCGCCCTGCGCCAGCTGCCATGGCGACAAGGGACAGGGCGTGGGCGAAGCGGCGCGTCTGGCCGGCCAGCATGGCGTCTACCTGCAGGACCAGATGGAAGCCCTCATGATCGCCGCGCGCGTGCAGGGCGACATGAACAAGCATGTCTGGAACCTGACCCAGGATGAAGTACGGGCCCTGGCCGCCTATCTCGGCAACGATTAGGGCTGGTCGGCCGGATCGTCGGTGAGGATACGGCAGGCATCGCCTTCCATGTCCTCATACTGGCCATTGGACAATGCCCAGAGCAGCACGCCCAGGCCGCCAAGGCCCATCAGCAACGCCGCGGCGATAACCACCACCATGCCGTTCATGGCCGCACCAGCCTGAGAGCATTGAGCGTCACCAGCAGCGACGATCCGGCCATGGTGGCGGCAGCCACCAGCGGCGAGACCATGCCCAGCGCCGCCAGGGGAATCGCTGTCACGTTGTAGAGGGCCGCCAGCCCAAAATTCTGAAGCACCAGGCGCCTGGCCTTGCGCGCGACATCGACCGCCTCGATCAACGCCCCCAGGTCATCGCCGCGCAAAACCAGGTCGGCGGCGAGCTGGCTGACATCCGTGGCCGAGCCGGGCGCCGCCGAGACATGCGCCAGCGCCAGCGCGCCGGCATCGTTAAGGCCATCGCCCACCATCAGGGTCCGCAGGCCGCGCGCACGATACGATTTCAGGTGAAGCGCCTTGTCGGTGGGGCTGACCTGCGACTGCCAAAGGGAGATTCCGGCTTCGCGCGCGATTTCCCCGGCAGGACCGGCGAGATCGCCCGTGAGCATTTCGACCGCGATCTTCCGCGCCTTCAATCCCGTTATCAGCGCCTTCGCCTCCGGCCTGATCTGATCCTTGAACCGGAAGTGGATGGGGGGCGCATCCCCTTCGCGGAACCAGAGGCCGCTGCCCTGGCCCGCATCGCCTGCGCCGCACCATGCCGCGCTGCCGAGCCGCCGCCCATCGGCCTCCAGTCCCGCGCCAGGATATTCCGTCACGTTTGCGGCCATTGGTCCGGATCCCGCCGCGTCCGCCAGCGCCCGTGCCAGTGGATGGCGGCTCCCCCGCGCCAGCAGCGCCGCCCGCTGCAGGACATCCGGCGCAATCGCCGCGCCATTCTCCAGCACCGGCCGTCCCAGCGTCAGCGTGCCGGTCTTGTCGAAGATCGCCACATCGACTTCCGCCAGGCGCTCCAGCGCGTTGCCGGACTTGACGAAGACACCCTTGCGGAAAAGGCGGCTGGTGGCGGCCACCTGCACGGCGGGCACTGCCAATCCAAGGGCGCAGGGACAGGTGATGATCAGCACCGTGATTGCGTTGGTCACGGCATGGGCCATGCCAGCTCCTGCCAGCAGCCATCCGGCCAACACCAGCGCGGCAAGGCCGGTCACCAGCGGCACATAGGCGCGAGCCGCCTTTTCCGCCAGGTTGACATAGCGGTTGCGTGTCTGCTGTCCGGCTTCAAGCAGCCGCGCCAGGTCAGCGACCAGCGAGTCTTCGACCCGGGCTGTAACAAGCAGCGTCGCAGGCGCACCGGTGATGATGCTGCCCGCCTGCAAACTGGCGCCGGCAGCCAGCGCTACCGGCAGGGTCTCGCCTGTCACCAGTGAGAGATCGGCTTCCGAGCCGCGCGCCAGCAGCGTGCCATTCACCGGCAGGCGCTCACCCGTCGCCAGGAAGATGCGGTCGCCCGGCGCCAGTTCCCGCGCCGCCACCGTCTCCATGCTGCCATCCGGCTTGAAGCGCCGCGCCAGCAGGGATTGCATGGCCAGAAGGTGCTGGGCGGCGCCCCGGGCGCGGTCGCGCAGCCGGAAATCCAGATAGCGCCCCACCAGCAGCAGGAAGGTCAGCATCACCGCCGCATCGAAATAGGTATCCTGGGCGTGTTGCGCGGTCTGGTAGAGGCTCAGGCCCAGCGCCAGCACGAGCGCCAGGCTGATCGGCACATCCATGTTCGTGCGCCAATGGCGCAACACCGACCAGGCCGAGCGGAAGAAAGGCTGCCCGGCGTAAAACGTCACCGGCACCGACACGACAGCCGCCAGCCAGAAGAAACCCTCCCGCAGCGCGGGTGAAAGATCGGCGCCGTACCAGACGGCGTCGGTCAGCCCCATGATGAAGACCGTTCCGAATCCCGCGACTGCCAGGCAACGCAACAGCACACGGCCTTCACGGGCATCGGCGTCCAGCAGGGCCGGTGCCTCGAAGGGTTGTGCCGCATAGCCCAAATCGCGCACCCGGCGCAGAATGCCCTGTGGTTGCACGGTGTCGCCATGCCAGGCAACGGAAAGCTTGCCCGTGGAAAGATTGAGCCTGGCGTCGGAGACGCCCGCTATCGCCTTGACCCCGCCTTCAATCTTGGCAATGCATCCCGCGCAGCGGGCGCCTTTTATGGCAATCTCGAAACGGCGCTCGTCGCCCGCAGCGGCATGAATGTAGCGCGAGAGATCGTCCGCGACATCCCCCGATGACAGGCTCAGCGCAGCCATAGCCGCTGCACCACTTCAAACGGCGCCCCGCCCTCCGTATGCAGCACTGCGTCCCAGGCGCCGGGCGCAATCTTGTCGATGTCCGCCTGGTAAAGCCCCGGCGCGACAGCCTTCATCGCCAGAGGCCGGTCGCGGTTCTCATCCGCCGGATGCCGCAGCTCGCCCTTGACGACAAGTCCCTCCAGGGGTCGGCCACCGGCATCGCGTATCGCCAGCTGCAGCCGCGCCGAACCGGAAGGCAGGCGAACGATCGTAACGGTTCCCTTCCAGCCCAGCGCCCTCTGCTCGGTCCGCTCCGCAAGCATGTGGTTGTAGTTGATGCCCTGCAGGTAGGGCAGCTGCTCGTCCTCGCCGCGGAATGTCTTCACCGACATGGTGACGAAATAGGCATTGGTGGCAAAGATGATGGCGAAGAAGCCGCCCAGCCAAAGCAGCACACCGCGCCCCGTCAAAGAATATGTCATTGTCTTCCTCCCACGAATATCGCATTTGCGGTGCGATTTTCCCTGCCCGCCGCGTCGCTGAGCGTGAAACGGACCGGCTGCGGACCGGAAAGAAAGTCTCCGCGCGCCACAGTCACAAGGACACGCACCGTGCGAACGGCGTCGCCTTCGAGTGCCACCGTGGCGGGAAGCGATGTGTCGGGCAGCCCGATCACAACGACCTTGCGCGGCGAAATCCCCGCAAGGTTCAGCCGCAGCTGCCGTGCCGCACCCTGACGGTTCATCAGCTTCAGGGTGTAGCCATTGCGGATGGCGCCGTCGGCCAGGGTGACGAAATCGGGATTGCGGTCGCGGATCACGTCAAGCGCCAGGGTCTGCCGGTTGACGAAGGTGAAGAGCATGACGGCGCCAACGATCGCAATCACGGCGCCATAAAGGATGGTGCGCGGGCGGATAAAGCGAAACCGCTGTCTTTCGCCCTTGATGCGGCGCTCGACATTGGCTTCGGTGTCATAGGCAATCAGGCCGAGCGGGCGCCCGATCTTGGCCATCACATCGTCGCAGGCATCGATGCAAAGAGCGCAGTTGATGCACTCCAGCTGGGCGCCATCGCGGATGTCGATTCCCATGGGGCAGGCAGCGACGCATTGCTTGCAGTCTATGCAATCGCCCCGCCCGTCCCAGGGTTCGCCCTTCTTGTGGGGACCGCGCGTCTCCCCGCGATCGCGGCGGTAGGTGACCGACAGCGCTTCGCGGTCGGTCATGGCGGCCTGGATGCGCGGCCAGGGGCACATGTAGGTGCAGACCTGCTCGCGCATCAGCCCGCCAAAACAATAAGTCGTCAGCGTCAGGATGGCGATGAAGGCATAGTTGCCGATGCTGGCGGTGCCGGTCAGCAATTGGTGCAACAAGGTCGGCGCATCGGCAAAATAGAAGACCCAGGCGCCGCCCGTGGCGACGGCGAAAGTCAGCCAGATCACGTGCTTGGCAACCCGCTTGGCCACCTTGGAGGCCGTCCAGGGCGCGGCGGCCAGGCGGATGCGGGCACCACGGTCACCCTCGATCTTTGTTTCAACCCAGATGAACAGGTCGGTCCAGACCGTCTGGGGACAGGAATAGCCGCACCACAGGCGGCCAAACAGCGCGTTGATGAGGAACAGGGACACGGCCGCCAGGATCAGCAGGCCGGTGATGTAGTAGACCTCCTGCGGCCACAGCTCGATGAAGAAGAAATAGAACCGCTCATGCGCCATGTCGACCAGCACGGCCTGGTCCGGCGCCCCGGGGCCGCGATCCCAGCGGATCCATGGCACCAGGTAGTAGATGCTGAGCGTGATCGCCATCATCGCCCATTTGATCTGGCGATAAAGACCATCCATTTCCTTCGGATAGATCGGCACCCGCGACTTGTATAACTTCCGGTACGACGCACTGTTGCTAGCCTCGGCGTCGGAGCGCGCGACACCGTCCGCAGCCTGCACGGGAAGGGGTTGGGCTGCTTCCGGCGCAATGCGGATCGGCGCCGTCATTCCCCGCCGCCGAGGCTATGCACGTAGACGGCGAGTGCCTTGATGGTGGCCGGCGTCAGCCGCCCGCCCCAGGTCGGCATCACGCCGCCATGACCGTTCCAGATCTGGTCGTAGATTGCGTCCCGGCTGCCGCCATACAGCCATTCATTGTCCGTCAGATTGGGGGCACCGTCCTTGCGCTGGCCGCGCCCCTCCGGGCCGTGGCAGGAGGCGCAATTGTCCTTGAACAGCTTGGCCGCGCGGGCCACGGCGGCATGGTCCGCCGGCCGGTGCGACAGGTTCACCACATATTCCGTCAGGTCGATGATCTGATGCGGCGTCAGGATATTGCTGCGGCCCCAGGACGGCATCTGCGACTGGCGGGTTTGCGGGCTGGTCGAGCGCACGCCGACCGTGATGGTGTGCTGGATATCCTCGAGCTTGCCGCCCCAGAGCCAGACATCGTCATTGAGGTTGGGGTAGCCCTTGGCCCCCTGTCCGCCCGCGCCATGGCAGCCGGCGCAATTGTCGCCGAAAGCCGCCTTGCCTTCGGCCATGGCGAATTGGAGCAGCTTGGGATCGGCCTGAATCTGCTCCAGGCTCGCATTGGCCAATACGGTTTCGCGCGCGGCCCGCGCCCGCTTCAGGTCATTGACGGCGGCGGTGACGCTGTCGCGCTGGGAATGATTCAGCAGGCCATGGGTGTAGCCATTGATGGTCGGCCAGGCCGGCATCACGACCCAATAGCCCACCGCCCAGAGAATGCACGCATAGAAGATGTTGATCCACCAGCGTGGCAGCGGCGTGTTCAATTCCTTGATGCCGTCCCATTCATGGCCGGTGGTTTCGGTGCCGGTGACCTTGTCGATTTCCTTGTCAGACATCAGGCTTCGTCGTCCTTGAAAGGGATTTGGGCGGCGGCTTCGAAGCGCGCCTTGTTCCGCGGCCAGAGGGCGTAGGCGAGCGCCACCAGGAACATGACGGTGAAATAGACGACGTCCCAGCTGCGGGTGAAGGCGAGCACTTCTTCATAGGCCCAGCGTTCCATGGCTACCTCCTGTTCTCTGGGGCATCGGCATGATAGGTGCGGAAATCCACCAGCGTGCCGAGCATCTGCAGATAGGCGATCAGGGCGTCCGCCTCGCTGACTTGTTCCTTGTTGCCGTCGAAGTCACGTGCCACCGCCTTGGGATAGCGCTTCTGCATCGCCTCGACACCATCGCTGTCGGGATCGGCTTGCGCCTCCAGATCGGCCTTGGCGTTGGCAATCTGCTCGTCCGTGTAGGGCACGCCAACCGCGCGGTTCGTCTTCAGGATCTTTTCGATGTCGCGATAGTCCAGCGGCGTCTTTTCCAGGAAGGCGTAGGGTGGCATCACCGATTCCGGC
>Ga0316232_1004158_pt1 | contig 12531 bp, 10 predicted proteins | sample TBHtaG_FD_206006 | JGI IMG/M metagenome (GOLD analysis project Ga0316232, IMG submission 206006) | Freshwater microbial communities from Trout Bog Lake, Wisconsin, USA - TBH18025_13 | ecosystem: Environmental > Aquatic > Freshwater > Lake > Hypolimnion/Profundal zone | place: USA: Wisconsin... | reverse complement strand
GATGCCTATTCGCTCAGCGACGGAAATGTGGACGCGGCGATTGAGCAACTTGAACTCTTCCGGCCGCTGTATCTGCATGGATATGTCTCCGCCTTGTACACGCTGGCGCGCCGGCTTCAGAGCCTGGGCCGGACGTTCACCTTTAAGTTGCGAGCCGTCTTCACCGAAAGCGAAAGGCTTTATCCTTTTCAGCGACAGGCCATGGAGCAGGTTTGGGGTTGTCCGATCCACGAGCATTACGGATCGGTGGAAATCGGCAACATGGCCGAGGCCGATCCGGAGGGGCGTCTGCGGATTAACGAAGACTTTTGTGTATTGGAGGTTTTGTCCTCCGGCGAGGGACTGGCGACGAACCTGTTTTCCAACGCCTATCCGTTCATTCGCTATCGCCAGGGGGATATCATCAAACTCGGCAGTGGCGCTGCCGGGCCGCTGCCTTATGCCGTGCTGGAGCAGGTAATCGGGCGGACCGTGGACCTGATCCCTGTAAGTAGGGGTGGCTTTGTTCATGGCGTGGCTTTGGCGCATGTCATCGATCCTCATCTGGCGATTGTCCGCAAGTTTCAGGTTCGCCAGCAGGCCCTGGGGCGCTTTCTTGTCCGGGTCGTCGTCAGCGAGCCGTTATCGACACAGGTGCGACAGTGCATCGAGCGGGGGTTTCGCCTGGTGGCCGGCCAGGACGTGCTGGTAACCATCGAGGAGGTGGATAACATCGCGCCCGATCCCAGCGGCAAATTCCGGGTGGTTGTCTCCGAGATATCGGGACCGACCGGGCAGATTTTGCCGGAGAGTCACCCGACATGATCCTTGGCGGCGACTATGTTCCCCGGACGCTAGCCGCCCGCATCGAACTGGGCGAGGGGCTGTTGCTGTGCAACCTGGAAGGGCCGATCCTGCCGCCCGACCATGGTTTGCCGTCGTCACCCAAGGCGGGCATCAGTCTGTTTTCGCAATCGCTGCCGCAGCGCCGGGGCCAGACGGTTTTTGCCCTGGCCAATAACCACATGATGGATTTCGGCCCGCCGGGGTTAAAGCTTACGCGTGACGCTTTGGCTGAAGCGGGAATGGTTGCCGCGGGAGCCGGTCTGGACCGGGACGAAGCGCGCCGGCCCATAATCGTGGAAGAGTCGGGGGTTCGGATCGGAATTATCTCTTGTTGTGAAGCGCAGTTTGGCGTTGCCGGACCGGGCCGAGCCGGGGTCGCGGAGGCAGGACCATGGCTTCATGATGCGATACGCGAATTGAGACAGCACGCCGATCATGTGGTCGTAAGCGTGCATGCAGCCGTCGAAATGTCCTGCTGGCCCAGCCCTCGATTACAGGAGTTGTACCGATGCCTGGTGGAGTCCGGCGCATCGGTGGTGCATGGACATCATGCGCACGTGCCCCAGGGTTTCGAGGCATATCGCGGCGGCTTGATCCTTTATGGCATGGGCAATTGCATTGTCGATCCCGCCGAATGGTCCCGTTGGCCGCAGACGCTGTGGTCGCTTGCCGCGCGGATCGACTGGCGGCGTGGTTCGCCAGGTTCGTCATTCAGTTGGGAGGTCTTTCCGGTGGAGTTGCGGCTGGACGGGAATCAATTGTTGGCCCAAGCCGCCTTGCCTGATGAGTTCCAGAGCCATCGGACATATCTGGAAGCGTGCAATAGTCCACTGGAAGATCCCAAGTTGCTGGAAGCGCTGTGGCAGGAAACCTCGCTCCGCGCATTCGCCAGTCTGTATGCATCTCCGTTGCGCGCGCCGTCCCTGTATCGAGATCGTCTGGGGCTGCGTGATCGGGTCCGTGCTCTGCGGGCGGCGGGGAAGGAATTGTTGCGCGGAATGCTAGGCTACCAGTGGCCCACGGCTCAGTCGCTCCGGCAGGGCCGATGCTGGCATCACTTCTTTGGCTGTGACAGCCACCGCGACGCAATCGCGACCGCTACTGGTGTTTTGGTGGGAGAACTTCCCGATCTACGCACTCCGCGCACCCGCCAAATGGCCGATGAGATGCTCTGCTCGTTTCGCCGGGTTGTCGCTATGGGGCGTCACGCGTGATTTGCGGACAGGCGCAGCGGATACTAGTTCTCCAATCTTGTCAACCATACTCCGCTTCCGGTGTAAGGCCCGCCACGGATTCTTCTTCGGCAGCGTAAACGGCGTCAACGGCCTGCTGCTGCTGGGCGTCGGCCGTGGCGACGCGGATACGATCCAGCAGAAACGTCATCAGCCCCACGTAGACGTATAATCCGAACATCGGACAGGTGAAGGTGCCGTAGAGGAATCCTTCAAACATTCCCCCGACGAACAAAGAGGTCAGTCCGCCGAGAACCAGGTCCGCCATTGCCGTATCGGCCCCGGGACAACTCCGCTGTCGAGCCAGCCGCAGCATGTCCCGGATGATCAGCCCGATGGCGGTCAGGAAGGGGACCAGTCCCAGGCACCCCACGCGCGAAGCTACGAAAAGATAGGAGTTTTCGGACCATCCTCCCATGCCCGCTTTGCCGATCAACGGCGCCTCGCAAAAATCGTTCCACATACCAAGCCATGCGCCAGTGCGGGTATCTTCGGTCCGGAACGCCTGTTGCACCGCATCCTGATTCTCTGCAAAAAACTGTATGCCGATCAGCACCAGCACGCTGCATAACGCAGCGCCGAGGAGGAAACTGCCCATGCGGCGGCGGAACATCACCAATACCCCGGCGATGATCATGACCAGTCCGGTGCGCGACGCGGCCCAGAGAGCCAGCAACAGGATCAGCACCATCAAAACGTACAGGAAAGTTCGGGCCAGCGCCCTGGCTTGCGGCCGCAACGCCAGATAGCAGACCGGCAGAAACACTGTAGCCAGGAACGCTCCACAGTGATTGGCATTGTTGGTCGTGCCTATGAAACGCCCCGCCGAAAAAACGGCCGCTCTGTTTATGCCCATCTGCATAAATGAGAAGACAATGAAGAGAATTGCCGTCCAGACTAGACACCGGACGAGATTGGTGGCATCCTCCATCTGCTGCATCCAGCGTCCCATCCCGATCCCGAAAACCATGAACATGAGCGTGAAGACAATTGCGCCGAAGAAACCACGATCAAAATTACCCGAGCCCAGCCACCTCAGCGAGCTGACGATCTGAAAGAGATAGTAGAGGACATAGCCGGCGCTGAGCGTGCGCAAACGCCACCCATTGTGTTCGCGAAGCGTCGGCGCCAGCAGTATGAGAAGCAGGACAACGCAAACAACGCGGCCATAGGAGCGGATTTGTTCGAGCGGCGAAAAAAACTGCGATGTTGGTTTGGTGACGTCCCAGGAGCCCAGTGCCGAGACGTAGATGAGCAAGGCCACGGAAATCCAGCGGAAAGGCTTGTACGCCATCGATCCGATGAGCAGAGCCGCCAGGAACAACGTCCCGACAGCGCCAGCGGGGCTCGACAGTAGATCGGATAGCTGCTTGATCTGAAACTGGCTGAAGTCCATTGCTTAATCCTGGGGATGCCGGAGGCTCATCCTGTTGTCATGTATCGGACAGTAGCGGCGCAGTTCTCCCAGTCTATACGCCCGCACTCTGCAATGGATCATAAATTCCTCAAGAGGGGCTGTCCACGGGATAGTGCGACATTCCGGGCATGCGCCATCCACTCTGGTGGTGCCAACGCCGGTACTGACCGAGGAAATCTATCAAGAGGTGCCTTGTCAGGCGCGTTTTGCGGGGTTAATATGCCTCCGTTATGTCATTTCTGAACCGGGCCTCCGCCACATCAGGCCGCATCACGTCGCGGTTGCGTTTTTATGCTCAGCCGCGGGATTGGCTGTGGTTCGCTTATAGTCGCCTGCTGATGCGTCGCTTTCCGCTGCCCGGACGCGGGCGCATTTGCGGCATACGTTTACGACGCGAGGCGAAGCGGTTCTACCTGCGTCTGGGAACCTCCGACTGGAATGTCATCGAGGAAATTTTTCAGTCCGGCGAGTACGGTCCGATCACTAGCCACGTGTGCGATCCCCGCCTCATCCTCGACCTGGGCGCCAACGTGGGCATATCCGTTCGCCTCTGGCAAAAACTATATCCTTCCACCACCATTGTTGCTGTCGAGCCCGATGCCCGGAACCTGGCCATGCTTAAACGCAACGCATTGCCCGCCACAGGCGTCATAACCATGCTGGCTTGCGTGGCCGGGGCTCCTGGAACGGTTTATCTTGATCGTTCTGGAGGCGAATGGGGCTTTCGTAAGCAGGAGCAGCCGTGCGGTGAGCCCGTCCGCGCCGTGACCATACAACAAATCCTTGAGGAACACGCCCTGACCGGCGACATCGACCTGCTGAAATGTGATATTGAGGGCGCGGAGGAGGAGGTCTTCGCACACTGCGCCGCGTGGATTCACAGGGTACGGAGCATGGTCGTCGAACTGCATCCTCCGTACACGCAGGAACGGTTCCTGGCCCACCTTGCCGCCGCCGGGAGTTCTCTGCGGCCATGTGAGGTCATAGAAAAGGGCGGCATGTGTGTGATCTGCATGATCCGGCCATGAATAGCCTGCTGCCATGATTGTATGAATAAGCAACTGCCAAGCTCAGCACCTTCCAACAAGCTTCTGCATTTGGAATCCATACGTGGCCTGGCGGCGCTATCGGTGGTGTTCTCGCACCTGGTGAACATGTTTTGCCAACAGCTCATGGCCGTCGATGCCCCGACGCGCCAGGCCCATCCAGCCTGGATGACGGTCATCGCCTGCTCTCCGCTAAATCTGGCTTACAATGGACATTTCGCGGTGGTGCTCTTTTTCGTCTTGAGCGGCTTCGTGCTGTCCTATTCATTCTTGAGGTCCGGCAACCAGGCCGCTCTTACCTCCGCGGCCATTCGCCGCTATTCCCGCCTTATGATTCCTATCCTGGTATCAACGCTGCTCATTTACGCCTTGAGCGCCCTGGGGCTGTTGTATAATCAGCAGGCAGCGGCCTTAATGTCTGACGAGTCTTGGATAGGCACCCACAACCGGTTTGGGCTTGGCTTCCTGGCGGCCGTGCGTGAAGGAGCTTATGGCGCCTTGCTGGACTTCGATCCGGCCAATACCTGCAATGCCGCGTTGTGGACCATGTCGATCGAACTGCTCGGGTCGTTCTTCGTGTTTGCTTTTCTGGCCTTGTTTGGCCGGTTGCAACGCCGATGGCTTGTTTATCTGGCCATGAGTGCCGTCCTGTTGCTTATCAAGAAGCCCTTTATATTTGATTTTCTTGCAGGACTGGTGTTGTGCGACTATTACGTCCAGCATGAAAAGGCCCAGGGGCGGCGCCGCCCTCCGCGCGGCTTCTTCCTGGCGGGTATGCTGGTACTGGGGTTGTTCTTGGGCGCACAGCAAGGCGATGCGTTGCTCCTGCCGGGAATATCGGTGCATGTCAGGGCCATGACCCTTGTGAATTCGATAGGCGTGCTGCTGGTTCTCGTCGCGGTGCTCTGGTCAACAAAACTGAAAATGGTGTTGCACACCAGGCCCTGCGTCTTCCTGGGGGCGATGTCGTTTCCGCTGTATCTGACACACCTTGCCATCATCTGCTCCGTAGGATGTTTCGTGTACGTCCGTCTGCGCCTCCAGACGGGCTGTTCGCAGACGGCGGCAGCCTGGATAACTTCGGCATCTGTCACCTGTGTGTGCCTGGTGGTCGCTTGGATTTTGCACTTGGCGGTTGATCGTCCGGCCATCGGATTCGGGAAATGGGTGGAGAGGCGTCTGTTGGGGCCGGTTGGAGCAAATACTGCCGCCGCGCGGGCCGGATGATCGCTGTTGGTGCGGCAAGGCAATGCGCACTGGTTTGGGCCTGTCCATAGGAGCAATGTCAAATACCGCCCGGCGAAGCGCCTCTTGCATCGGGCTACAATGCGCGTAGACTGCGTGCATCCGGTCCGAGCTCGGTTCTTTCAGGCTCTGGTTGAGCTTACATGAAGATCACAGCTTTTTTGGAACCTGGTCTTGCGGCTGTCAAGACCAGGATTCTTCAGCATCCTCTTTTGAGCAAATGGCTCAGGCCGCTCATCTCTTCACCTACGCGCCGCCGGATGTCGACCGGAGCGTTCTGGGGCGGCCTGGGGGGTGTGGTGACGCGCCTGGTGCTGCTGGGGTCATCGTTCTTGCTGGCCCGCATCCTGGGTAGGGAGGTGCTCGGTGAATACGGCGTTGTGAACACCACGGCACTTATGGTCGGAGGGCTGGCCGGCCTGGGTATTGGCAATACGGTGACCAAATATGTTGCGGAGTTGCGCAACCACGATCCTGATCGGGCCAGTCGTATCCTGGCGTTGACCTCGGTCGTCACCTGGGTGAGCGCCGGAATATATGCTGTTCTATTCTTAACTCTGGCGCCGTGGCTGGCGAGCACCACCTTGGCGGCGCCGAAGCTGGCGCCGATGTTGCGGGTGAGCGCAATCACGGTGGTCTTTCAGGTGGTCAACATCGTGCAGTTGAGTTCTCTGAGCGGTTGCGAAGCATTCAGCAAAGCTTCTTACGCGAGCATGGCCAACGGATTGTTTCAGGCGGTGCTGGTGGTCCTGGGCGCCTGGCGCTGGCAGCTTCGCGGGGCGGTGTGGGGCATGGCTCTATGCACCACGATGACAGTGGTAGTCACATGGTGGTTGTCCCGGGACGTCTGGTCTATGTACAACCTGCGCCGGCTCTGGCAAGGGGCAATGTCGGAATGGCCGGTGTTGGCTGGATTCAGCCTGCCAACTCTCCTGTGCAGTCTGTCCGTGGGTCCAGTTCTCTGGGGCTGCAATGCCTTTCTGGCTCACCAGAAATACGGATATGGTCAACTCGGCATCTTCAACGCAGCCAACCAGTGGTTTAGCGCCATTCAGTTCCTGCCCTACCTGCTGAGCATGGCCGCCCTGCCCGTCATGGCCGAGCGGCACAGCGTCGGAGACGGGCGCAGCAGCGTTCGCGTCATGTTGGGTATGATCGTTGCCTCGCTGCTGCTGGTGGTGCCGATCGGTATTGTTCTGTCCCTGGCAGGTTCCATGGTGATGTCCGGTTACGGGGCCGATTTTCGAAGCGGTCATTGGGTATTGGTCATGAGCGTCTGGACCGGCGCGCTGGTGGTCTCAATGGCTCCGTTACAGACCTATCTTGCCGCCGCCGGACGTATGTGGAGCGTCCTGGCTCTGAACATGGCTTGGGCCGTCGTCATGGTCCTGGCCAGCTGGTTGATGGTGTCTTGGAGGGCTTGGGGGGCGGAGGGCTTGGCCGGCGCCAGGTTGATTGCGTGGGCTGTCCACTCGGCTCTGACAGCGGCATTATGCGTCCATATCGTGCGCCATTCACGTAAAACGCAGGATCAGAACGCGACGGATGGGACGCCACAAGCTCAAGAATTAAGTGAATGACTCATGAAAATCTATGCCTACAGGCAATACTATACTTTTGTTTTCGACAGTCCTACAGGTGTGGCCAGCCCCCTCCCCAACCCCTACAGAATCTTCGGCCTTGGTGCTGACGAGGGCATGGCGGCGGGAACGCCGGTGATGGCCACGAATTACACCGCCTTACTCGAAGTCAGGGCGGATGCTGGGCTGATTGTGGATGTGCCGCGAACTGTGAGTATGCGACGGAGGTATATTGTCTCAGCGTTGTTGCGGGCGCGCTGGGCATGCCGGCGCATGAATTTGTTATTCGCCTGACGATACCGTGCTTTGCAAGTTTTACCGGAGTTTGCGCTATGGGTCAGGATGTCCAACCGAACGCGACCGTGGTGATCACCACGAAGAATCGCAAAGACGATCTCCGTCGCGCCGTTGCTTCCGTGATCGCGCAGACCGTTCCCGTTGAGCTGATTGTCATCGACGACGGCTCGACCGATGGCACCTCGGAACTGATACGGTCCGAGTTCCCGCAGGTCCGTCTGGTGCGCTCGGAGAAATCCCAAGGGTTGATGCCCCAGCGCAACCGGGGAGCGCAATTGGCGCGGGGTTCGATTATTTTCTCCCTCGACGATGACGCGGAGATGTCGCCGACGACCGTGGCCCAGACGCTGGCAGACTTCAATCATCCGCGCGTGGGGGCGGTTGCCATCCCTTGGATCGACGTCCCGCGAAACCGTCCAATGAGCCATCCGCCGGATGCCAGGACCATCTATGCGACAGGATGGTTTATCGGAACCTCGCACGCCGTGCGGCGGGATATTTTCCTGAAACTCGGCGGCTATGAAGAATTGATCAAAATATGCGAAGAAGCATGCTTCTGCATGCGGATGCTGAATGCCGGCTATGTCGTGCGTCTTGGCAACGCTGCCGTCATTCATCATTACGAATCGCCGCTGCGCGACCTTCGCAAGCAGCACGTCAAGCAGGCACGCTATGTGGTCATGACAACGTGGCTGAATGTTCCCCTGCCGCGGATGGCCATCCAACTGCCCGGCACGATGTTCAATGTGCTGCGCTACCGCATCCGCGAAGGGTACGCTATTTGCGCGATCAAAGGGCTGTCCTTGGGACTGTGGGATTGCCTGCGCCACATCGGGGCGCGTCGCCCGGTCACGCGCCGCGCCTATCGTCTGTACCGGGAGTTGGTGCGGCGCAACGCGATACCGCTGGAGGAGATCGAGGGTTGCCTGGTGCCGCTGTGAACTAAACGGCGGTCTTGATCAGGTACATGGCGGTGAACGAGAAATGGATTCGCAAAATGACCAGGTGCAGGTCGGGCGTGTCAATACAAGGTACCGGTCACTAGTTAGCCATGTTCATTTTCCAAACCGGGAAAGAGCCAAGCTGGAATGGTGTGCCAGAGGTTATCCAATTCCGCCAGCCACTGCATGGCAGTTCTTCTGGGTGGCGGGCGTTATTCGTCCGAAGACGAGGACTATATCATAAGGTCTTAAACATAATATATGTATTGACAATGATTTACGGAATTTTTGGGAAAATAATCATATTGACAAATTGGACGAAAGTGTTATCGTTAGGCATTCGTACGATGCCTTGCTGAAGACCCAAGCGTCGGACGTCCCCCGAACTTCAGGGGAGGCAAAAGGTTCATGAGACAAAGTTTGGCGTTGGAGGAGAAGTTCATATATGGATTTGCGAATCAATATCGGATGTGGTCAATCCCCGATCCAGGGATGGAACAATGTTGATAACTCCATAAGCCTCCGTATTGCGAAGATTCCGCTTCTTCCAGGTATTCTGCGGAAGTTGGGGTTGCTTGAAGACGCTCAATACAAATTCATCCAGTTTGCCCGCGAACATCATATTGAATATGGAGATGCCACCAAAGGATTAGCTCTTCCAGACGCGTCTGTTGGTGTTGTTTACAGCTCACATATGCTGGAACATCTCGACAGAATCGAGGCGGATCGATTTCTCAAGGAGGCCTTTCGGCTGCTCCGCCCAGGCGGCGTTCTCAGAATGTCGGTTCCGGATCTCAAAAAACAGGTAGCTCAATACAACCTGGCCGGTGATGCCGATGCGTTCATCGCCGGGACCGTATTATGTGTGGCCCGGCCACGTTCGCTGGCACAACGGATGGGAATGCTCTTGATGGGAACTCGTCACCACCAATGGATGTACGATGGCGGATCGCTGTGCAGCCTGTTGCAAAAGCATGGTTTCACTAAAGTTCAAGTGGTGTCTCCCGGGCAAACAAGAATTGCCGACCACCAACCGCTGAATCTTCAGGAGAGGGTCTTGGAAAGCGTTTATGTTGAAGCCCAGAAACCAGGCACCTGATATTTCCGTCGCCGTCACGTCAAGATCCGTTTCCATGAAAATTTTCGCCTACACACAACTGCATGGTTTTTATTCCAGGCCAACCGGCGTGGCCAAACATGCGGCACAGATGTTCCACGGGCTGGCCCGTTCGCCCGGGTGCAACCTGACGGTTTTGACCACGCAGGATCAGCTTGATGACCAGGGGAATATGGCGTCCGATCACCCGCTTGCCGATTTGCCTGTGGCGGCAATCAGGCGCAATCGCTGGCCGATGGAAAGAGTGTGGGATTTCGTGTCATGGCCCAGCGTTGATGCCTTCACGCCGGATGCGGACTGGATTTACGCGCCTTACGAGAGAGCGATTCCCACAAAAAAGGCGCTGGCGGTCACCATACATGCGCTTTACTACTGGGACGCAGAAATGCCCGGGCAATCCCCTCTGCTGCGATGGCGCGGCCGGATAGCGGCGGCGCGTCGTTTTGCCAGGGTAGCATCCCGCAGCGACTTGGTTTTGACGGTTTCGGAGTTTCTCAAGAAACAGATTATCCATCGCTATCATCTGGAGGAGAAGAAAGTCATTATCGTCGGCAACGGAGTTGAACAGTTCTATTTTGACGCTGGCGCGGCGCCGCAGGCGCGGATAGGCGCTGATGGAACCAAGCCGTATGTGGTATGCATGAGCGGGCTTAGCGACCTCGATGGGGCCCCCTATGTATTGGACACGGCCCGCGCGCTAGCAGCGTTGGACAGTAATATCGAAATTCTCGTGGCAGGGCATCAGCATCAGAAGAAGTATCTTCAGCAGGCGGCAGACCACAAAAATCTGAGATTGTTGGGGTATGTGCCGGCGGAAAAACTGGCGGGTTTGCTGCATGGTGCGGTCGCTCTCCTGTTCTTGAACCGGTACGAGACGTTTGGCCTTGGCGCTGCCGAAGGGATGGCCGCGGGAACTCCGGTCATCGGCACCAATTTTACCGCTGTTCCAGAGGTGGTGGGTGACGCAGGCTGGACTGCCGACACACGGCGACCGCAGGACATAGCTCAATTCATCGTCGATTTGAGCCGTAGCCCCGATCTGCGAGCTAACTACATTGCCAGAGGCCGCCGACGAGCTGCAATGTTCACGTGGGATGCCTGCGTAAGCCGGTTGCTCGATGCGCTCAAAACGGCGTGATGCGTGGCACGGTAATTAAGTAGCGTCGTGGATCAACTGGCCGGCGGGACCGTTGCCGGCTGGGTTGCCGCAGGTGTGTGGTAGTAAACGCGCGTTCCCTGGCCGCGGGCATTGAGCCATTGGGCGACCGGTTGGCCGAGGTCTTTGGGAACCGGAGAATCGGGGTAACCGCGCCAGATGACCGCGCCGCCGGTGCGCAGGAACTCGGGCCCCAGGTCATTTATGAAGGAATCGGGCGAGCTGTTGTAGATGCGGATATCATACCGTGGCCGTTTTGTCTGGCCCCCGCCGAGTATGAACCATCGGCGCGCGAATGCCTCCTCGATCTGGATGACATCTTGGGAAAGGGCACGTGGCAACGATTGCCGCGCATCATAAAGTTTTCCGCCGCGTTCGAATTTGCGCCGCCAGAGATCCAGGCTGGACTCGGAGTTCCAGATGGCCATGCTCGAATCCGAAGTTGGCAACGGCGGACGGCACGCCCACGGCATCTGCAGATAAACGATGGTTCCCGCCGGGACATTCTGTTCAACCCATTCCGTCGCCTTATCAGTGACATAAGCGTGGCGGTCATACCAGACCAGGCGGGCGCATTGCGCCATCGGCAGCGCCAGGGCTGTCAGTACCGCGACCACGGCTACCCGCGGCGCGCTCAAGAGAGGTTTGAGGAAGATTATCGCCGTGGTCAACAGAACGATAACGAAACCAATGTGGTGACGCGGATCCTGATCCAGCGCCTCCAGCGAGCCGAGCAGCAGCGCCGCCGTGAAGGCCGCCAACGCCCAGTGCCGGAATCGCCATTGGCGCATTCCTAACAGAAAGCCCGTGCCCGCTAGAATCATGAGCACGGCCAGACCATTGGTCCAGGCGAAGGCGCAAAACATGGCCCATGGTTTGGCTGCTTGACTCTGTCCGGCGCCCATGATGCGGATTTTGGCCACAAGCATGAGGCAGCCGATGAATCCGGTGAAAAACCATGGGGCCGCTGCCACGAACGTCGCCAGGGAAACGACGATCAGATTGCAGGCCGCCAGCCACGGCCGTTTTGGCTCGGGCCGGTCCCACAACTGCCAGAGAACCATGGGTCCGACCATCAACATGTCCAGACGCGACGCCACCGCCAGTCCGCTCAGAATACCGGCGAGGATGACGCGGCGGGCGCCCGAAAAGGCGGCGGCCGCGTAAATGGCCATGAAAGCGAACGACCATGCGTCACAGTAGCATCGGGGCGAGGCGGAATACCAGACGAACACGGGCAAGAACGCCATCATGCCGCCCAGGAGGCTGCCGCCGGCCAGCCCACCGCGCAGGCGACCAAACTGAAAGGCGCAATAGGTGGCCAGCGACGCCAGCACGATCGAAATCAACACCATGGTCCGGCACAGCGGGCTGATGTCGGAATAGATGGCAAAAAGAGCGTTATCCATGGCGACGAAGGGCCTGATTTTCCAGGATAGCGGAACGCCGCCGCCGGTGCTGGGATGAATCACTTCCCTGGCGAAGTTTACGGCCCCGTAGATGCACTGTATCCAGGTTTGCGGCCCGGCGGGCGAAGCCTTGGTGGTAGGCACCATTCCTTCCAAAGCAACCAGTCCGCTGCTCGTGTAAACTATCTCGTCGCAGTCGCGAAGTTCATGCAGCGCCGGCATGTTGAGGAGACGGATCCCCGCCGCCAGTACAACCAGGGTGATCA
>Ga0316232_1004156_pt1 | contig 12537 bp, 9 predicted proteins | sample TBHtaG_FD_206006 | JGI IMG/M metagenome (GOLD analysis project Ga0316232, IMG submission 206006) | Freshwater microbial communities from Trout Bog Lake, Wisconsin, USA - TBH18025_13 | ecosystem: Environmental > Aquatic > Freshwater > Lake > Hypolimnion/Profundal zone | place: USA: Wisconsin... | reverse complement strand
CAACGCAAACTACACTAGCCGTTCATCGCGTCCTGCCAGGGGAAACTTCCTATGAAACTTCATCCGCCGATCCTTGCCGCCATCCTCACATGCGCCAATTTCACTGCGCAAGCCATCGACCTGCCGCCGGAACTCGCCATGGGCCCACTGCTTGATGCCACGCAGGTGCTGGCACGTGCCGCCCAGGCCACCACCAACCGCTTCCCCAACGCCGATACCGTGCTCGTGGATGATCTGGTCCGCGAAGCCTATCACCCGGATGGCACGTCGGTGATGATCGACGACGAGTACACCAGGATCCTCACCGAAAAAGGCCGTCGCGAACGTTCCGTGCGCTCGTTCTCCTTCGATGTCGCCTACGACACCACCACCGTGGTTTGCGCGGAGATGATCAAGCCGGATGGTTCGCGCGTCTCCATCGACCCCGCGCGCAACGGCCGCGTCATGGTTAATCCCGGTCAGATGGGCGCGAATATTTACGATCCGAACGAGAAGATTCTCCAACTCGCCATTCCCAATCTCGAAATCGGCGATCTCCTTCACGTGACGGCACAGCAGACCACCTACAAGGTGCGCGTGCCCGACACGTGGGCTGATTTCAACACCCTCGAAGACACATCGCCCATCATGGCGTACACCTACGAAGTCATCGCTCCCACCAATCGCCCGCTGCTGCACAATCACCTGCGGGCGCCGGTGGACAATACGGTCGCGTATGCCACCAACACTTTGCCGGATGGCCGGCTGCTCCATTGCTGGAGCGTTCACGACGTGCCGCAAATGTTCCCCGAACCGGAAATGCCCGGCATGGAAACCGTGGTTCAGCGCATCCTGCTCAGCACCGCCCCGGACTGGCCCGCCATTTCGCGGTGGTACGCCGGTATCTGCCAGCCGCACCTCGACGCCGTCAGCCCGGAAATGCGCGCCACAGTCTCCAATCTGGTGGCCGGCATCACGGACCGCGACGAACAAATCCGCGCGCTGTTCAAATTCGTCTCGCAGGACATCCGCTACATGGGCATCACCACGGAAACCGTGGCCCCTGGAAACGAACCGCATGATGTCTGCATGACCTTCAGCAACCGTTATGGCGTCTGCCGCGACAAGGCGGCCCTGCTGGTCGCCATGCTGCGGCTGGCGGGCTTCGATGCCCACCCGGTGCTGATCATGGTCGGTTCCAAGATCGACGCCGAAACGCCGCTTCCCTGGTTCAACCACGCGATTGTCGGCATCGCCAAACCCGGCGGCGGCTACCTGCTGATTGACCCCACCAACGAAAGCACGCGCGATCTCTTCCCCGCCTACCTCTGCAACCGCAGTTATCTCGTGGCCAACCCCACCGGCGATGTGCTGCGCGTCTCGGAAGTGCCCCCCGCCGAACAACAGCTCGTGCGCATCCGCACACACGGCACACTGGATCCGACCGGCACACTCGCGCTCGACATCGCCATCAACTTTGACGGCATCAACGACACCGCCTACCGCGGCAAATTTCTGCATGAAAAACCCGAGGAACGCAGGCGGTTCTTTGAAGGACTGCTCAAGGCGCGCCTTGCCGGCGCTGAAATCACGGCCTTTCGCCTCACCCCCGAGCAACTCCAGAACACCGCCGAGCCGCTGGTGGCCACGATCTCCTGCCGCGTCAAGGATTACCCGGTCACCGGCGCAGGCGTCACCCTGCTGAATCTGCCGTGGCTCGGCACAGCGGTCGGCTATGTGAATTTCCTGGCCAACGGCGCCACCCTCGAAAAACGCAAATACCCGTTTGTCACGGAACTGGCCTGCGGCGTCGATGAAACCATCGCCATGACCTGCGACCGCGCTCTCGGCACGCCGCGACAATTGCCGCCCGAAGCCCACATCCAGCGCTCCGGCGTTGAATTTCTCATGACCACGGCCATGACCAACCGCACGCTGACCGGCCAGTTTCGCTACCTGCTGACACAACCCGAATACACCCCGGCCGAATATGCGGACCTGAAACAAGCGCTCCGCGACATCGAGTTTGCCGTACGCCACGTCCCCATCTTCACCACCACGGCAGGCGCGGCGCAGCCGGATGTGCGCGTGCTCTCCGACAACACCCGCATCGAACTCACCTCGCCCCAGGCCTGGACCTCCACGCGCACCATGGTGCGGCAGGTGCTGACCTACGCCGGCAAAACCCGCTTTTCCGAGATCAAGATGCCGTTTAATCCTGCCTGGCAAACCGCCGAACTCATCGAAGCCACGGTCTCCAACCGCAATGGCACCGTGCGCACCGTGGCGCCGCAGGAGATCAACCTGATGGATGCCAACTGGGTCGCCAGCGCAGCGCGTTATCCGGCAGCCAAAATCCGCGTCATCAGCCTCCCGGGCGTCGAGATCGGCAGCGTCATCCGCACCGTGGTCCGCCGCACGCAACAGAACGCCCCGTTCTTCTCGTACGAACAGGATTTCGGCGGCTTTGATCCCGTGGATTCGTCCGCGCTGGAAATCGTCACCCCCGGAAACCTGCCCCTGCGGACCAGCGTATATCATGGCGATGAGCTGTCGCTGTCCTGCACAACGAACAAAGACACCATCACCCAACGCTGGGAAGCAGGTCCATTGCCGGCGGTCAAACCCGAGGACAACCTGCCGCCCTGGCCAACTTTCCGTCCCACCGTTTTGATTTCCGCCGGCGACTGGTCCACCTACAGCAAGGACCTGCGACGCGCGTTTACTGCCGCCATGCGCAGCGATCCAGCCGTGCAGGCGCAAGCCCGTGACATCACGCGCGGACTCCATGCGCCCGAAGAACGCCTCAAGGCCATCCGTGACGAACTTGCCAAATCCATCCGCGACGATGGCCCGTCATTCCTGGAACTGCCGCTGACCTGCCTCACGCCTGCGGCACGCACACTCACGGATGGCTATGGCCATGCCGCCGATCAAGCCATTCTGCTGGCAGCCATGCTGCGCGCCGCGGACATCGATGCCGAACCCGTGCTGGTCTCCGGACAAGCGCGCCTCGCGCCGGCGCTGTTGGACCCCTTCGTAACCACGCCACAGATCAACTTGTATGATCAGGTGCTGGTGAAGGTCACGCAAGATCACAAGATCCTGTTCTTGAATGACAGCGATCAATATGCCGAGCCCGGCACCACGCCAAACAACCGTCATCCATTCTTCACGCTGGATGGCGGCACCGGACGCGTCGCCGTGGCCTCGCAGTATCGCGACCGCAACCGCACCGAATGGAACATCACGCTCGATCCCGACGGCCAGGCCACGATCACCACGACCAACTGGTATTTCGGCAGCGCCTGCGATGGCTTCCGCAAGGAATACGAAGAAATGCAACCGGAGGAACGCAGCCGCCATTTCCAGGGGCTGGTGTCGGAAGTCTCGCAATCCGCCAAGGCAGTCGGCGATCTGGTCACAGCCACGGATGTCTATCCGGGCTTCTGCAGCTTCACCGTGAAGGCTGAACGCTATGCCGTACGTGAAGGCAAGATGCTCAGCCTCAGGCTGCCCGATGCCGGCGCACCGGCGATCACGCTGCGCGCCGATCAGCGCGCCAATCCCTTGCTGATCGCACAACCGCGCGAAATCGAATGGGTCTGCCGCGTGATCCTGCCAGCCGGCGTGCGCAATCTGCCCGTGCTGCCGCCGGAAGTGGACGAAGCGCTGCCGGACGGGCTGGGCCGCGTGCAACTCCGCGTGCACCGCGCCACGCTGGACGACGGACGCACGGAAGTCATGATCCAACGCACCACCACCATCGAATCCGCCATGCTCCCGGCCGATATCTATCCTGCGCTCCTGGAAATCAACCGCCGCCTCACGCACCCGCAAATGCACACGCTGCTGGTGGAGTTTTAAGCCCGCAATCGATCTAAAACTTGTACTGCACGCCCAGCGAGACGACCTGATCGTCGAACTCGCGCTTGGTGGCCGGCAATTGACTGCCCGATGCCTGTGACAGATCCGCGTCACCCTGCGCGTTGCGACCCAGTGTCGCCGCATACGCCAGATCCAGCGTGATGCGGGAGGTGAGCGCATACTGCACGCCGGCCGCGGCGGTATACATCCAGTCGTTGCGATAATTCGGAATCGGGGTCGCGGAAATGACTTCGCCGACATTGTAGTCCGACGATTGCACGCAGAACCCGAGCCGGCCCATCAACCGGTCGGTGAATTGATGCTTGTAGGTGAGGCCGAACGTGTTGTCGTTATAGGGCACACAGCCGGTGCTGGAAACCCACCGCCACTGCCGGTAGTTGAATGCGATCGTATCGTACGCGGATGCGATTGCCGTCAGCACGCCCTCGCCGTAGAAGGTGACAGGATCGTGCTCGCGCACCGGCGCCGCCGCATCGTAGCTGCGGAAATCCGGACCTGCCTGAAGCTTGCCGCTCAACCAGCTCGTCAGCTTGCCCTCGATGCCCAGCAACACCCGCTGGTAATCATTGTCGGAGGTCTGGCCATAAGGATCGATCGCAAACGGCAGGCGCTGCTGGTATTGCTCGCCCGCGCGATAACCCAGCGTGACCGCCAGATCCTTGTTCAACTTGTAGCCCAGATCGGCGCCGCCATTGAGGTCGGAACGGTCGACGTAATTCAGATACCCGTAATTCACGGAGGATGAGGGGATGGCAATCAGATCCGTGTGCAGATCGTAACCCAGCAGCGAGGCTGTCGGCCGGAAGAACCAGGACTCCTGGTCATACGTCAGCGTGGCGGTGGTGCGATCCTGAAATTGATCCCGACGTTCGCGCACAAACCCATGCCCGTAGGAACTAAAGTATTTTCCGGGATAGGTTGCCGCGTACTTGCGGCCCTCGATGTCGGTGAATCCCTCGTCCAACGCGAACGCAAGGTCATGGCATTTCAAGACGATCGTGGCGGCCAGGCGGTGGGCAATGTAATCCTCCGAGGGGGCGTCGTCATAGGCGACAAAATCCGGCGCATAGCTGAAGGTCAGGGTCTGCACGAGATTGTCGCCGCCCAGCAGCTTTGCGAAATCAGCCGCCACCTTGGGTGTGAGCATCTCGAAGAACGAACCGTGATTCTTCTCCGCCGTCACGCTTCCCGGAACCGGGCCGGCATAGACGGGCAAGTACCGCGGGTCGCAGCCGCTCATGAAGACGTTGTTGTCATAGCCGCCCCGGATGGCGATGGATGCCTCGGTCAGCCAGGCGGGCTGGTTGGTCTGCGCAAAAGCTGCGGCCACGGTGGAGAACAGGAGGATTGCCGTCGTGCGTGCATTCCGTGCCAATTGATTCTGCATGCGGTACGTCATCTTTCCGGTAATATCGGTTCGTTCGGTTGAATTCGGACTCGAATCACGCAAGGCCTTATCGGGCGGATGCAGCCGTGCAGCGGAATAATGAGCGCACCTACCGCGCCTGCGGCAGATCCCAGCCGTGCTTCGCATAGCAGGCCCGCGATGCGGGCGTGATCAGGAAATCCATCAGTTTTCTGGCCAGCGCCGGATTCTTCGAGGTCGAGAGCAGCGCCACGCCGGTGCCGCGCATCACCCGGTGTTCCAGCGGCGGCTCGACAACCTCGATGCGTCCCGGCGCCAGATGCGCAAAGGCGCTCCAGCCAAAGGCCGCATCCACCTTGCCCTGCGCCACGGCTTCGACAATCGCCACGCAGCCATTGGCCTTGAACGTGATGTTGGGGCGGATGGCCTCGCACAAGTTCAAGCGCCCGGCCACGTCCTCCCACTGCCCCTTCAGGCAGTCGAGCACGGAGATGGCCACGCGCATACCGGGGCGCGCAAGGTCCGCATAGCCTTTGATTCCGGCCGGATTGCCCGCGGGAACCGCAATGGCCGAATGCCGGTAGGCGATGAGCCGCCGCTCGCCCTGACAGACGATGCCGCGCACTTCGCCGTCGTCCAGCAGGTATTCCGCGCCGCTGATCGCCAGATCGTAGATGCCATCTTCCGCAATCTCGACCAGAAAGTCATGGTTGCCGTGCTGCGCCGCCGCCTCCTCGGCCACGGGTGCGGCGCAATGCCGGTTGCAGACGGAAATTTCAACCGGAATGCCGGTCGCAGTTTGAAACAGACGGGCGGCATCCTCCAGCGGCGCAGCACAGGCGCGGGCACTGAAGATCTTGATGGATTGCGGTCCCTTGGCGTTCATTCCAGTTATTTCCTTATTTTCCAACATCGGCGATCCCGGCCTGCGCACGCAGGCCCGGCGGCGGCCGTTTGACGGTTCCGGTCCAGAGCATGCGCACGGCCACCACCAGCAAAAATACGGCAAACGCACGCTGCAACGAGGCATCGGGCACACGCGCCATGAGCCGCGTGCCGGCCAACACGCCGATCGCAGCGCCTGCCATCAGCAGCGCAATGGGCCCCCACTGCAACAAAACACCCGGTGTGCGCGCATACTGAACCACGCCCAGCGCCGCCATGGGGACCATCAGCGCCAACGCCATCCCCTGCGCGGATTTTTGCGGGCAGGCCAGCAACAGCACCAACGCCGGCACGACGATAATCCCGCTGCCAACCCCCAGGCTGCCGCTGAGAGCGCCGGCCAGCAGCCCGACCAGCACAAACAACCACCAGGAATGAGCAAGGGCTATCGCCATATTTCATTACTATAGCGTAATTATGGCGGGAAGGTCATGCCTTTGTTGCGACAACGTGTCGAACATACCTGCGCGAGACATGCGCTGAGCACGGTGCCGCCGACGCGGCACCCTCCAGTTTCTTTAGCTGCCTGTCAGTGGCTATACGCTGGAGGGCGGCGCGCCGTCGCCGCCGATACCTTTTGTTGTTCGTAATTGTTCGTTTGGATCTGCCGCCACGTTCGGTTCCGGCAATGGCCAGGGATAGGCCTGCAAAAGAACCAGCGCCTGCCCTGCCAGAAAGAGCGAACCGCAGACCAGCACCAGGCCGCCTTCCGCACGCGCCCAAACCTGTGCGGCGGCCAGCGCCACCGCCACATCCGCCACTTCGACCCGGGAAATGCCAGCCGCGCGCATCAAATCCGCCGTGGCTGCAGCCGGACGTGAACGCGGCGATGGCACGGAAACCGCCCAGGCGCGCCGGACACCGGAGGCCAGCAGCCGCAGAAAACCGGGCGTATCCTTGTCGTCGCAAAACCCCGCCACCAGCGCCACCGGCCCGCGAAACTTCGCCCGACGCAAGGCTTCGCGCACCGCCCGGGCGCCATCGGGATTGTGCGCGCCATCCACGATCACCGGCGGTTCGCGCACCGCAAGCTGAAAACGGCCGGGCCAGCAAACGCGCTGCAATCCTGCGTGAATAGCCGCATCCTCCAGCGACACCTGCAAGACCGTGGCCACGGTCTCCAGCGTGGCCACGGCGGTGGCAATGTTTTCGGCCTGATACGCGCCAGCCAGGGGGGTCCGCACCTTGCCCAGATCGCGCGCCGCGGTTGCGATCCGCACGGTCAGACCGTCCAGCGCCACCGCAACCGCCGTGACGTTCACCTCTTCCGCAGCATCGACAAATGCGCAACCGTGTTCCGCCGCCGTCTGCCGGATCACCGCCCGTGCTTCCCCGGGCATGGCGCCGCAGATCACGGGACGGCCGGGCTTGATGATGCCGGCTTTCTCCGCGGCAATGACCTCGATGGTGTCGCCGAGTTGCTCGCAGTGGTCCAGCCCGATGCGCGTGATCACCGAGACCAGCGGCGTCAGCACGTTGGTCGCGTCCAGCCGGCCGCCCAGCCCGGTTTCGATCACCGCCAAGCGGATGCCGGCGCGTTGAAAGAGCACAAAAGCCACGGCAGTGGCGCATTCGAAGAAGGTCGCCGCCAACCCGCCCCCCTGCTCCACCGCCAGCGCCGCCGCTTCGACTTCAGCCGCCGCCGTCGCCAGCGCCGCATCGTCCACCGGCTGACCGGCCAGCCAGAACCGCTCCTGAAAGCGCACCAGATGCGGCGAGGTGTAGCGCCCCACGCGCAAACCGGCGGCAGCAAGCATCTCCGCCACCAGCGCGGCCACCGACCCCTTGCCGTTGGTGCCGGCCACATGCACCGTAGCCAGGCCAGCCTCCGGGTTTCCCAGTCGCGCCAGCACGGCGCGCATGGTTTCAAGCCCCGGACGCATGCCAAAGCGCCGCCGCGCGTAAAGTCGTTCGAGACAAGGATTCATGTTCGCCATAAGGTTAGTTGTACACACGGGTCACAGCGTATGCGCTGCAACCAGATTTTACCTCTGTGCGCTCTTTATCTCTGCGCCCTCTGTGTCCGCATGCCCACAGTTACCGAAAGTTCTGCATTTTCCGCACCCGCCGTTATAATCGGCTTGAGCCGTTCAGATCAATGCGTTAAAAGAACATTGTGAGAGCGTTGCTTCTGTTTGTTGATGGTTTTGGCGTGCGCGAACCGGCTCCGGATAATCCTGTCACGGCGGCGGTCTGTCCGACGCTTTGTCGTCTTCTGTCCGGGAATTCCGTGTCGATTGACGCCTGTCTCGGCGTGCCGGGATTGCCGCAGAGCGCAACCGGACAGACCACTTTGTTCACCGGCGTCAATGCGCCGCACTACATGGGACGCCATGTGGAAGGTTTTCCGGGGCCTTCGCTGCGCAACCTGATCGTCGAAGGCAACCTGCTGCTCAATCTGACCCGGCGTGGCCAGCGCGCCCGTTTTGCCAACGGCTATCTCGCGGAAAGCACCGAGGAGATCCGCGCCCGCCGCTTCAAATCCGTCACCACCGTGGCGTCGCTCACCTGCCCGGAAACTTTCTGTCTGCGCGAGCATCTGCTGGCCAACCAGGCGGTATTCCACGACATCACGCGCGCCACCATGCGTCAGCGCGGCTACACCGGACCGCTGGTTACACCGCAGCAAGCCGCGGAGCACCTGATCCAGGTGGCCCTGGCCAACGATTTCACGCTGTTCGAGTTTTTCCTAACCGATCTGGCGGGCCACTCCCGAAAATTGTCGGAAGCCGTCGAGACACTCACCCTGTTGGATGCCTTTCTGGAACCCGTTTTCTCCATGGCCGCAGAACAGGAGATCCTGGTGGTCCTGACCAGCGACCACGGCAACATCGAGTCCATGGATGCGCACGGCCACACCACCAATGCAGTGCCGCTGATCGCCACCGGCCCCGGCGCGGAGATCATGCAGCGCGACGCCGTTTCGCTGATGGACATCACGCCGCGCCTGATGAACCTGCTGGCGTAAAGCCTGCACTGCGGCGCGCCGACCTCCCGTGCAATCGCAATCGAATGTGATACCGGAACTGGAGAGTGCCGCGCCGTCAGCACCGTGCCCAGAGCATGTATCGCACAACTTGGCGCCAAATCCGGCGGGCCAGTGTCCTTGCGCACCTCGATTTCGAAACAAATGTTACGCCAACTGTTGCGCAATCTGCGCCAATTCCGCGGAACTTAGTTTGGCGGCAAACGACTCGTCCGATCCGCTGACAATCGCGCGCACATCGTCCGACTTGCCGGCCGCCGCAGCAATCGCAGCCACCTCATCCGGCATCAAATCCACCTTGGTGTTGTCCGCGCGGATGATGGAACAGATTCCAGTTTCCGGGCAGCGTTCGATCTGCAGCGTGGCGCTCATATTTTCTTCCTTTTGTTGGCTTGTGCTTTGGCGTCAACGCGTGATTGCGTTAACGCATCGAAAGTAATCGTGGCCAGCCCCTGCCAGAGGTCCTGCTGCACACGTGCGAGCGCCTCGTGCACGGTGCACTGTCGCAGTCGGGAGCAGGACCCATCCTTTCGAAGACAGGCATTCAGCGTGACCGCATGCGGATCAATGGCCCGCGCCACATCCAGCAGCGAGATCTCCCTTGCAGGCCGCACCAGCTGCACACCACCGCTGCGCCCCCGCGAACTCCTGACTAGTTTGGCAGCAGTCAATTTCCCCAACACACGCCGCATAAATGGATACGGCACCCGCGTGGCGCGCGCCAGTTCGGCGGCGGAACGTCCGCGCGCGCGGGAAACCAGCTCCAACACCGCCCGAATCGCATAATCCGTCTCGCGTGTGATCATCGCAGGCGCTCCAGGATAAATGACACGGTTTTTGTACCATTTTAGCCCCGGCCGCGCAACAGGGAAAATCAGGCCGTGTACTGTCTCATGAAAGATGGCCCGGGACGCCAAAAGCAGTCCAGCGCACGCAGGTAAGGCGGGCCCGCTGGGCCCGCCGTGTTCCTGTCACACGACGGCAAGCCGCGCTTGCCGTCGCGGACGGCGCGTGCAGCGCCCGCGCCCTACCCATCACCGCGCCAGCGGCGCCAGCGCATGGTTCAGCGCCAGATATTCGGCGTAGATCGTCTCGTAATCCCGGGCGCGTGCCGCATCCGGTTCGGCGCGCGAAGCCGGATCGAGCTGCACGCAATGCGCGGTGAATGCCGTAAGCGCCGCATGACCGCCCGCCGCATGATCCGCGCACCACATGGCCTGGATCACCGCGCCCATGGCGCCGGCTTCGGCGCTGATTGGGCAGACCACCGGACAATTGAACACGTCGGCCACGATCTGACGCCACGTGCGGCTCTTGGAGCCTCCGCCCACCAGGCGAATCTCGGAGGGCGTCACCCCCTGCTGCTTGAGCAGATCCAAGCCGTAGCGCAAGCCCAGCGTGGCGCCTTCCATGGCGGCGCGGCAGACATTGGGGCGCGTGAAATTCGTGCTGGAGATGCCGGAGAGCGTGGCGCGGGCACGCGGCAACGGCGGCGTGCGCTCACCATTGAAGTAGGGCAGCAAGCGCAAGCCACCCGCCCCCACCGGCGCCCGGGCTACTTCATCGTCAAAGGCCGTCAAATCCTGACCGAACAACTCGCGCGTCAGTTCTGTCGCCACGGTCACATTCATGGTGCAGATCAGCGGCAGCCAGCCGCCGGTACTGGAACAGAACGCCGCCAGTTCGCCATGCGGATCGATCACCGGTTGGTCGGCATAAGAATAGATCGTGCCGGAGGTACCGAGGCTGGTGGTCACCATGCCCGGCGTGACATTGCCGGTGCCAATGGCGGCCATCATGTTGTCGCCGCCGCCGGAGGAAACCGGAATCCCTGACGGCAGACCGAATTGCGCAGCAATGGCCGACAACAGCTTCCCGTGCGGCGCATCCGACGCGATGACCTTGGGCAGACATGCCGCCAGACGGCCGCTGTCATCAATCGCCTGCAGCAGCTTGCGCGACCATTTGCGTTTGCGCACATCGAAATATGCTGTGCCCGAGGCATCGCCGCATTCGGTGCGGTATTTGCCGGTCAGCCAGAAGTTCAAATAATCGTGCGGCAACAGCACATGCGCCAGACGCTCATAGAGCGCCGGTTCGTTCTGTTTCAGCCAGAGCACCTTTGAGGCCGTGAACCCTGCGGCCACCGTATTGCCGATGGCGGCGATGACTTTCTTCGGACCGCCAACCGCGGCCGTGATCTGCTCGCACTGCGGCACGGTTTCCGTATCGCACCAGAGCTTGGCGGCACGCAGGACCTTGCCATCCTGGTCCAGCGGCACGCAACCATGCTGCTGGCCGGAAACGCCGATCCCGGCCACCTGACGCCGATCCACGCCCGGCGCGGCCAGACACTTCTGCAACGCCGTGGTGGCGGCATCAATCCACCATTGCGGTTCCTGTTCGCGGCGACCCGCATCGTTCTCGATCAATGCGTGCGGCGCGGAAGCGGATGCGAGAATCTTGTTCTGCTCGCGACTAAACACCACCACCTTCGTGCTCTGCGTGCCATTGTCAATGCCGATGAAAAGCTGGTCAGCCATGGGGAACTCCTTTTGCCAAGATGATGCGAAGCGCAAACACCGCGAACGTAACAAAACCGGTGCGGCGGGACAAGCGGATGCATTTGGAAGATACGTCAGATTGCGGCGCCGACGGCGCGGCGCCCTCCATTATGAATATCAACAGCGCCATACCAGTGCTGGAGGGCATGGCTCCGCCGGCGCCGTTTCCTGTGCTGCGATCTGTGGTGTCAGGCGCGGTTGCCAAGCCACCCACGCCATTGCTACTATGACCGCCAACGCAAAACCCATTGGCAAACCCATGCGCCGCTGGCTCAAAATAACACTGTCCTGCCTCGGCTTGCTCATCGCCCTTGTTGCGATCTGGCTCTGGATCGCCTCGCGCGACATCCCGCCGCAGGATTTCAGTGATCTGACATTCCCCTATCAAAATATCCCCGCTGAAGAGAATGCCCACACCTGGTTCAAGGCCGCCGCAGAGAAAGTGGTCTGGGGCGAGCGCGAAAAGAACGTCTACGGCCGGTTACGCACGGGCGGCGCCGTTGACGTGACGGAGGTGGAATCCATCCTCGCCACCAACGCGCCGGCGCTGGCGCTGCTGCGCCGGGGTCTGGCGTGTGCAGCCTGCCAGCCGCCGTTGGCGACAAACTTGACGACATATAACACAATCAACATTGGGCGGTTTATTAACACTGCGGACGTGTTGGCACTGGACACGCGCTGGAAGATTCGTAATGGCAACTTTACCATCGCGTTCAGCAATTGCCTTGCTTTGATGCGTTACGGCGATCTGGAATCCCGACAGGCCACCACTTTTATAACGTACCTCGCGTCGCAAATTACAATCGAAA
>Ga0316232_1004154_pt1 | contig 12542 bp, 15 predicted proteins | sample TBHtaG_FD_206006 | JGI IMG/M metagenome (GOLD analysis project Ga0316232, IMG submission 206006) | Freshwater microbial communities from Trout Bog Lake, Wisconsin, USA - TBH18025_13 | ecosystem: Environmental > Aquatic > Freshwater > Lake > Hypolimnion/Profundal zone | place: USA: Wisconsin... | reverse complement strand
GAGGGATGAGCATGGTATTCCCGAAATAGAGACTATCAACATGTTCAAACGACATGCAACTGAAATTAACGAGCATGTTTTTGGGGAACTAAAAAAGCTTTTGAAAAGTAAAAAAACCCGCTTGTTGACTCAGAAACGGCATCTAAAAGGTGATGAAAAAGCACCTTTACTGAACTAAAGGGGGCATAACCTTGGCAAACAGTAACCAAACACAATTAATTATACAAGCCGTAGACCAGGCATCGGCAATATTTCAGGCAATCGGTCTGTCGTCTGACGGCATGAGCAAAGACATGCAAAAAGCCCTTGCGGACTCCACCAAGAGCCTGCAGATGGGTCAAACTGCACTGGTCGGATTCAAGGACTCTATGACCAGCACGATTGGCAGCATGAAAGGGCTTGTGGCGGACTTCGGCATGGTCGGCATCGGCGCCGGAATTATCAAGCAAACAAAAGATTGGTCAGAGTCTGTTTATGATTTAAAGAGGGCTCTGGGTAGTTCGGCCGAGGACGCAAGCAAAATGCTGGTCGTAGGTCAAGCCACGGGAATCAGCGCTGATGAGGCTGGTGCCAGGTTCGCCAAGTTTGGCCGGGCTATCAGTACGGCTAAAGACGAAATGGTCAAAGCTGATGCGGCCGGCAAACAGTCAAACGATATGTTTACCCGGCTGGGGATTTCGTACGATCAGTTAAACGGCAAGAACGTTGCACAGGTATTTTCTGTAGTCGCCGACAAAATGCGGAACATGGCTGACGGTGCGGAAAAGGATGCCGTGGCTATGGCACTATTTGGCCGGGCTGGATTTCAGGTTACTGAAATGATGAACCTGACGAAGGCGCAGATTGATGAGATCACGCAGAGGGCGCAGCAGCAGGGGTTAATTTTAAACGATGAAACTACTGAGGCGTGGCATCATCTCGGATTAGAAATGGGACAGGTCATGAATACCATGAAAGGTTTCGCCGTCCAGATCGGATCTGATATGCTACCGGCGCTCCAACGGAAAGCCGACGCGATAAAAGATGTGGCTGATAAGTACAATCAACTATCGCCGACCGTGAGAGCGGTTATCGGTGAGACTGCAGAGGCTGCCGCCGAGTTTGCTGCGCTTCAGTTAACATTGAAAGGGCTTTCGTTGTTTATCGGCATGGCTTCTCCCGCATGGGCGGCGATGTTGTGTAATCCATGGACGGCTGCTGCATTGGCGATTGGGCTTGCAATAGATAAGGTTTGGGAATATTCCAGCGCTATGAATAAGCAGCAAATTGACAGGGCTAATTCTCGCAGCGATAATCCGACCTTCGATGAGAATGGGAATGTTATTCCGATGTATGCTGGTGCGCGTGGACATCGTGACGATTACGCGCCGGAGCAATATAAGTCGGAAGATAAGTCTCCTGGCTTGGCCCCTCCATATACCGGGGGCGGGACTGCTGCGGCGAATAAATATGAGAATGCGCTGGCGTCGGCGAATGCTCTTATGGCGCAACTACAAGAAAAAATTGCTTCACAGTCAGGCGGCAGTGCGTTTGAAGTTTCCATGGCTCAACTTGCCAAGCAAGATGCTGACTGGAAAAAGCAGACTACTCATTTAGGACAGGATGGCATTGATACCACTGACCTTGAAAAGATGGTCAAGCAGTACGACACCGAATTTACTGCCAAAATCACAAAAAACTATACTGACGCTTGGATTGACGCAAAAGACCAAGCGGCATTGATAAATGATCAGATTCTGGGTGACAAAAACAAAGAAGCTGACGACGAATACCAAATCACTCTTAGAAAGATTGAGAAAGAGCGCCTGGCGGAAATTAAAGCAATAGGAAAAACCAGCAAGGACCCCAAGGCAATAGCTCAGGCGGATGCGGATGCTGCCAGCAAGACTACCTTAGCCGGTAAAAAACGCGATGACACAAAAGATAATAACGGCGCACAGGCATTCCAGCAACAAATTGCCTATGCGAACGAATTGGTTACATTGACCGGGGCTACTACTGACCAAGTTGATGCAATCAAAGAAGCTGCCAATGCCAAGGAAAAAGCGCGATTAACAAATCTTATAGCGGCAGAAAAACAAGGATCAGATGATTGGTATAAGTACAACAGCATGCTAGCCGCTGTAGAAGTCCAGCAAAACGACCTTGCCGCCACCCATTTGGAAACATCTTTTGGAGTCGCCTATACCGCAATTAGCCATCAAACGCACAATTACGCCAACGATGTTATTCAAACATTCAACGAAATAAACGGACAGATTACCGATAACTTGACAAAAATGCTCCAAGGAACCGAAACTTTCAGTCAAGGGATGCGAAACGTCTTCCAGAGCATGACTAATGATATCATCGCTATGTTTGTGAAGATGTGGGAAAGTAAATATGTTCAGCCGTGGTTGCAGACTATATTTAATGGCTTAACGGGCGGAAGTACCAGTGGAACAGGAGCGCCAACACCGATACAATCTGCACCAACACCGATGCAAGATGCGGTTCCCCACGCTGCCGGCGGTGTTGCCTCCGGCTGGTCCCTCGTCGGAGAACAAGGACCAGAACTTGCCTATTTCGGCGACCCGGCGCAGATATACACTGCTGGACAATCTCAGCGGATGATGAGTCCTGGCTCAGGTGGAACGACAAGCCCCAATGTTAATGTTACTGTCATCAATAAATCCGGGCAGCAGGTCAATGTATCGCAGCAAGCCATCTATGACCCACAGACTCACACTATGTTAATGAACATGTTCGTCGATGGCATCCAGAACAATATTGGCGGGGCGCGTGATGCGCTGTTTGGGAGGGGCTAATGACGAAGCCCCCATCTCTTTGCGGAGGTGGGGGCGTCTTAATTAGGGGAGTAGTTTTGGGACTAGAACTTTGGTTACTGCCTCTTTGTACATTGACATTACCGAATCAGTTATTGAGTCGAACGGACCAAATGAATCAGTGAATTTACCATTATATAGGTATGTATTATTATTTACATCAATTAGCTTTAATTGCGCCAAGATTGATTCCGATGCAGTAAATAAAGACGTAGCTATCACTGCAGGCTCCATCTCAAAAATGACTACATATGAGATGTTTTGGTTCTTAAAAAAAGGAAGAATATCAGCACGTTCCGATGAAGATAGGTCGTTCATTCCTGCATCATGCATTTGCCTTAAGTACTTATCATCAATAATAATGTTGTATGTCGGCGAAAACGATTTTGTAAATCTTTCGTACAATTTCTTCTTTATAGAGTCGTCATAATTCGGACCTGGACTTGTTTTTCCCATATTGTTCGCATAAATAAAAACAAGAGTAGGTTTCTCAGCACTTTCGGATGCAAATACATGACCGGAAAACAAAATTAAAAAAGTAATCATTACTGTTAATATCTTTTTCATACTAACCATCTCCTAAAGGAATTTTCTGCCTCCATAATACCACTCTGGAAATATTTGGACAAGCATAATGTCCGGCTAAATATTTGACCTCCTAGGATGCCCCAGGACGCGACGAAAAAGAAAGTTGGTATGATTGGGTGGGGTGGCATGGCAAGAGGCCTATGGGCAGCGGTGGCCCGTCCACCTAAGAATATAGCGTATAGGGGGTGAATGATAAATAGCCATAGGGTCGACCACAATCAAGTAATAAAAAAATGACCACGAGAAGTGGCCAAAAATAAGGAGCCATTGTGCAATCCTAGCATAACCCGTCATGTTCAGCATTATTCAGGATAGCGAAGGGCCGACCACAATCCCGTAAACCAACCTGTGGGGAAGTCGGTCAAGGGACCATGATTAGCCCTCATTACAGTATATTCTATTTGCGGGGAAAAAATACACCTAAAGCAGTCTATTAAGGCAGGGGGATAGGGAAGGACCACGACCTACCCCCCTGCTGGAGGAACGATAGGCTGACACTGCTCGCTAGGGGTGCAAGCCTATCTGGCAATATCCTTTCCGGTAATTGATTAATTATACATCAAAACCAAAAGCCCGACTAAAGCAGCCAGGATAGGTAAGGGGACTGGTAGCCCCAGTCTTTTCGTTTCCGCATTGTAAACAAGGTTTCCAATATGTGATTGACAAGAATGATATAATAATGTAAGATTTTGTCGAAAGACGTTGTGTTAGGAGTTGACCATGTGAAGTCATTAGTTGTCGTAAGAAAATTAGATGGTGTAGGTAGGATCACTTTGCCTAAAAAGATATTACGTAGTTGGGGCATTGAGCACAATGATGGTCTTGAAATTGCTGTTGACGGCAATTATATTATTCTGAGTAAGTATCGACCTGTCTGTATTTTTTGTGGAAGTGCAGACGGCATAACTGAGATTAAGAACAAGTATATATGTGAGGATTGTATCTCTTCTATAAGCGGCAAGCACGATGAGTGAGCCGCGTACGATGGAACAGAGAGTAACTGATATTTTGCGTAAAATTGGTATCCCGGCCCGGCGCAAAGGTTATTTTTATGTACGGGATGCTATATTGTTGATCGTTGAAAATGAAAATTTCATAGGATTCGCTGAAAAAGAGTTATATCCGGTGATTGCCAAGAGTCATAATACTACCCCAGCCCGGTTAGGAAAAGCTATTTATAATTGTCTCGTTGCTACATGTATCCGAGGCAATAAGCCCCTTATCAACCAGCTGTTTGGTCCGGGCGCAGCGGAGCGGGGCATTGCCAATAAGGAGTTTATTGTAACGATTGCGGATTTACTGAAAATCGGATATTTAGACGTTCTAATTGGTGAGGACACCCCTACCACAAACCTAGCTGAGCCGTAAGGCTCTTTTCTTTTGCAGGAATTTATTTCCTTTTGACGAAGTGTGGAAGAAAACGGAAAAGGGGATAGATATTATGAGTGACCAGGAAAAATATATTCTTAAGTTTTCACTAAGAACAAATCCAAATACACCAGGCGACATAATTGACGGGTTGTGGAGTTCGTTATCCCAATTCAGCGACAAAGTATTTGGCCACGATATTCCTGCTGATAATGAGAATGAATTTATGATTGATGTTTTTATTATTAAAGACACTGACGAAATTGAAGTATGCAAGACAATGAATGGACTTGCGCAGCAATTAAATTTCGAGATTGTTAGTGGACCAGAAAAAATTATAAGAAAAAACGAGTAGGAGCCTCGGGGCTCTTTTTCTTTTGCCGGCGGGGTCAAGCGAAAACCATCGACAAAACTTAGATTAATGGAATTTACTGGTTGACATAGCGACATTGATGAATTAAAATGAACTTAGATGTACATAATAAGCCAGTGAGGGGGTGGATGGATGACGCCAAAAGAGTGGCCGGATGTCATGACGCCGGAGCAGGTCGCCGAATATTTGCAGGTTGTTACAAGAACGATCTATAGAATGATAGAACGAGGTGACCTGAAGGCCACTAAAATTGGCCGCGTATATCGGATCAGGAAGGAGGATGTAGATTCTTACTTACGTGAAACCAGCAGCTAACGAAAATTAAAAGCCCCTAGCCTGCGGCAAACAGGCTAGGAGCCGGTGACAAGTATGGACTAGTGGAGTCTTTTCCTGTCGGTATTATTATATCACACCGCCGGCAGGGAGCAAATCAAAAAAATGCTGGAGGGTAAAATAATGACTGAGAAAAAAATATCCTGGGATGACATCATTAGAGTTACGAGGAGAAAGTATGGCCCTCTTGTGGCGATCTTATCAAATGCTGCATTGTATCATGTGATTTTGAATGCTGTAGTTGAGGCTGATAAGGAGGGCAGCGGTCTTGAGGAAGCAGATGACCGGCTCGCCAGAGTTATCAGGGATTCAGATAGTTTCATTGATCTGGTTTTTGAAGATGAAATTTACAATAGTGAAGGAATTCCAAAAAGAACAAGCATGAAAAAGTTTTTAAATGAAATCGCTCCTCATCGGCGGGAACAATTCCGGCAATCTTTGAAAAACGGCGAGAAGATCAGCTTTGAACGTTTACTGAAAACAGCCCAAAAGGTGATGGATAGATTCGGAAGATATCCGGCCATAATCTTCAGCCTTTATCACATTGGGGTCGCTGACATCTCTGGTATTCCGACCAGCGGAAAGACACACAGTGAAGAATGGTTTAAGGAACAGTTAGAAGAAGCCATGGTCTATGATGCCGAGAAAGCACTGGAGAAACAAGGCAGGCCGAATGAACCTTTCAAAACAGCCACTGCGCCTCTGTTGGAGGTGTCAGCGTCATGACCAAGACTTTCGGCAATATCGATCTCACGAACGTGATCCATGCCAGTTACTCCGTAGCCGAGGATTTGGAGTCAGAAGAATATGAGAATGAAGTAAAGGCGTACATAGCTTTCTACGGTCAAATGGCAAAAGAGAATAAAAAAAGGGCCAGCCAGTTGGAAGGGATTCATCAAGCTATCGTTTACCACGTAGGTAGTCATTATCACTCTGTCGGCTTCATGGACGGCGTGCGGTATGCGGCCTACATAATGAGCATGGCCGACAGTCTAAAGAGCATCCCGGTGATCAGCGCCGGTCTGCAGCTCGCCGAGACCGCTGCCGCGGAGGTGGACAACTGATGGTAACTGATAATGATTTTACTGATGATGAGCTTGAGGGCCTTGCCCGAGCGTGGTTTCGTTTGCTGGCCGCTGAAACGGATCAGCAAATGACCGTCGCGGAGGTGGACGAGCAATGACCGAAGAAGGACCAGTTATTGAATTACATTCTGGCAGCAATATTATAGAGATGTACGCTGACTATTTTCTTGCCATGATTCCGAAAGATGAGGCGGTGGAGGTATCTAACAATGCTTAGTGCCGAAGATAATTTACAGCAACAGGGACTTTCAGGCTATACCTATTACGGAAGACCTGTAGTGGTCATGAGCTTAACGAATTACAATTGGATAATAACGGGCGGAGTCGTGTTTGTTGATTCAGAATATGTAGACAGACTACTTAAAGAGTAAAATATGAGCCAGCAGGGGCATCCGAGAGGGTGCCCTTCTTGCCCAGAGAAGGGCGTAATATTATAAGGAAGTGATAGTATGGCAAGACGCGAAAACGGAGCAGGGACAGAGCCTAAACAAGGTACTAATGGACGATGGTGGTTAAAAGTATCTTACCACGACCCGAATACCGACGACTTAAAAAGGACGACCATCCGAGGGGCGAGTCAGGGAGAAGTAATAGCAAAAAAGAAAGAGCTTTTTAAAAGAATTGAAGCTGGGGTAAACCCTGCGAAAAAAGGCACTACCTTTCAGGAGTGGCTTGACACCTGGCTTGAGGTTAATAAACAAAATGTGGTTACGGGGAAAACCTATACTATATATAAGACAATAGTGGATCATCACGTTAAAGGCACTAAGCTAGGTAAAATGCTGCTTGAAAAGATAAAACGTGCCGACCTGCAAAAGTATTTTAACGAGAAGTGCGCTGACATATCGCCTACATATCTAAGTTCAATTAAGGTATTAATAGCCGATGCGCTCAATGTGGCAGAATTAGATTCAATGATTATGAAGAACCCATGCAAAAATTTAAAACTTCCGCCGGTGGTTAAGGAAGAGATAAATCCGCTTAACCCTGGTGAAATCAAAATTTTATTGGATGCTGCTGGTGCAGGAAGTATGCTGTATAACATTGTTTTTTGTGCCTTGCATACTGGGATGAGGCGGGGGGAGATTTGCGGACTACGGTGGCAGGATATCGACTTTAACAAAAAGCACATTACAGTTAGGCAGCAGGCAAAGACAGACCCAACCAAGGAGGAATGGCTTATTTTAGGGACACTGAAAACGTCTGCCGCTTACCGGACAATACCGATGGACAAAAGACTTACGGAGGTTTTAAAGTGGCATCAGGCGAAGCAAAATAAAACTAAAGATGAATTTGGGGAGGCATATAATGACTTAGGATTGGTGTTTTGTATGCCCGCCGGGGATATTATACCACCGAATACTATTGGCAGTAGATTTAGCCGACTTATAATTAAATCTAAAATACCTAAGAGGACCTTCCATCAGTTACGGCATACCTTTGCGTCTGTGGCTATTAGCCAGGGTCTTAATATTAAGGCTGTATCTGCTATTTTGGGTCATGAAAAGACTTCCACTACACTTGACATCTATGGGCACCTTATGCCAGGAGATGCGGAAACCGTAATAAAGGCGGTTGCTGCTTATTATGGAGTGTGATTTTGGGACAGTTTTTGGGACAGTTAGCATTAAAAACAGATGATTTTCAATGAACACCAAAAAACAAGAATCCAGCAATACCAAGCATCCGCGGCATTGACAAACTTTAATGCTCATAACCGTCACTTTTATCCCTTGTCCTTCATATACTGTTAGGGAAGTAGGCAGCGAAGGGGCGGACAGAAATGCTAAAAACCAGCGACTTAAAAATGAAAGAGGTCGTAAACGTCCTTGATGGCAAGCGATTAGGCGCGATTACCGATATAGAACTCGATATTGAAACCGGAAAACTCACAGCTATCGTTGTTCCGGGACCCGGCCGTTTCCTGGGCTTATTCGGACGCAATGACGACATCGTCATTCCCTGGGATAAAATCAGCAAAATCGGTATTGATTGCATTTTGGTCGAGAGCCAGGCGTTCGCTGATTTGAAGCATCTTGAAAAATAAAATTCGACCTGAAAGACCCGCCATTAAGAGCAGCGGGTTTTTTTATGTCAAAGCAAGGTTTGCTCTGTTCCAACTCCACCCTAAAGACCACCGTTACAACAGCAATTATGCTTTTTTATAACAATTTGAAGCATCTGATTGGCTCGTGAGCGTTTGCATCAGAAAGCTTCGTTCGCAAGCAAATTCCTTTTTTTAACAAAGAGGAATTATTATCTATATGATAGAAATATTCAATTAAACCGGGAGGTCAAATGTCTACTCGGTAAACATAGGGAGGCATTGCTATGAAACGCTCTCTTTTGACTGGTTTATTGGGAATCATCTTAGTATTATTGTTAGTTGCGCTTTCCGGAACGGTTTTTGCTGAAGGCAATTGGATTTCTTCCGACAAAGGGGTTAGTGTATGGAACTCTTATCCCACACCTGACGATTCTGTCACATGGTCCGGTGGTGCCGATGCGGAAGGCTATGCTAATGGAAAAGGGATTCTGCAATGGTTTATTAATGGCAGTCCCGGGTCCCGTTTTGAGGGTACGCTGACCCGTGGCATGCAAAACGGCAAGGGTATTTACACCTGGACTGACGGAACCCGCTATGAAGGCGACTTTGTCGATAACAAGCGCACCGGCAGGGGCATTTATACCTGGACAAGCGGGAACCGCTATGAAGGAGACGTTGTCGATGGCGTGGAAAGCGGCAGGGGCGTTTTTGCCTGGGCTGATGGTTCCCGTTACGAAGGCACTTACGTCGATAACAAGCGGACCGGCAAAGGAATATTGACCTGGGCTAACGGTGACCGCTATGAGGGCGGCTTTGTTGATAACAAACGAACCGGTAGGGGCATTTATATCTGGGGGCCCAATACGCAATGGGCAGGTGACCGTTACGAAGGCGACTTTCTTGATGACAAACGGACCGGCAAAGGGATTTTGACCTGGGGACCTACTTCGCAATGGGCAGGTGACCGTTACGAAGGTGGTTTTGTCGATGACAAGCGAACCGGTAGGGGAATTTATATCTGGGGACCTACTTCGCAATGGGCGGGTGACCGTTACGAAGGCGACTTTGACAATGACAGGCAAACCGGCAGAGGCATTTATATCTGGGGGCCTAATTCGCAATGGTCAGGTGACCGTTACGAAGGCGACTTTGTCAATGCTGTGAGAGAGGGGTATGGCACCTACTATTTCCGCAACGGCACGATAGAACGGGGGCGCTGGTCGAACAACCAATATGTCGGGCCGTGAGAAGCGTGAGTATACAAAATAAAATACGATATTGATATATCACTCCAATACGCCAAAGAAGGCACTAACCTATCCAATAGTTCATCAAAAGCAGTTAAGAATGGTCTCTGCATTTGTGCCGAGGCCATTTTTATTGACCTCTGGGGCGAATCGAAGGGATTATCTAAAGAGATAACACGATGAAATGCGAACAGCGCCTTTTGTTTAGAGTGCCTATAAAGGACGTACCGTAAATGTTTTGTTTAGGTTGCTCTGCCTAGAGTCAAATTTTTTCCCTATTTGTCGGAAAGGAATCTGGAGCAAAAGAGTAAAAAACTCATATAACGCCGTAAAATGAAAGGTTTTTGTCGAAAAATTTAGTATGTAATTTATTCTATTTTTTTGTAGAATTTTAATTTTCCGGCAGGATTTACACAACATGTGGCGTAAATATTATCTAGGATCTACAAGATATAGTAATCTTGTTTTTAGACTGTACTATATATGGAGCTTAGACGCACTATTGATCACCACACCTGAGTGATGGGGGGATAAGGTCATGCGTTGTCCGTTTTGCAGTTTTGCCGAGAGCAAGGTAATTGATTCGCGGGGCGCCGAAGAAGGCAGCTCGATCAGGCGCCGGCGTGAATGCCTGCAGTGTACTCGCCGATTTACTACCTATGAGGTAGTGGAAGAAACGCCGTTGATGGTGATTAAAAAAGACGGCAGGCGGGAAATGTTCGACAAAGTAAAGTTGTTGAACGGATTGTTAAAGGCCTGCGAGAAACGGCCGATACCACTGAATACCATCGAGACAGTGGTGGACAAGGTCGAAAGAGAGATCCGCAATTCGATGGAAAGAGAAGTGTCCTCCCGCCATATTGGCGAAACTGTTATGCGTTATCTCAAGGAAATCGACCAGGTTGCTTATGTGCGTTTCGCTTCAGTTTACCGACAGTTTGCCGACCTTAATAACTTTTTAACAGAATTGGAAGTCTTGATGAAGGCTCAGACGACGAAAGGCCAAACTTAAAAGGTGGGAATTTCTATGTTTACAAAAATTTGCAAGCGCGATGGCCGGGAAGTACATTTTGACGAAGCCAAAATAACTGAAGCGATTTTTAAAGCCGCCAAGGCAATAGGCGGAGCCGACAAGCAGCTGGCGATGGAACTTACCTTGGATGTTCTGCGTCACTTGAAACAAAAGTACAATGGCGGACTGTTCAGTGTTGAAGATGTCCAGGACGCTGTGGAAGCAATCCTTATTGACAAAGGGCATGCCAAAACCGCCAAAGCGTACATCATTTACCGCAACCAGCGCACCCGTATCCGGGAAGCTAAGTCCGACCTGATGGACGCTGTCGGGGAGATATTGGTGGAGACCAACCGGGAAAACGCCAATGTGTCCAATTCGCCGTCAGCAAAAATGCTCCAGATAGCCAGTGCCGCCAGTAAGTCCTATTATCTGAACAGGCTGATTCCTGACCACATAGCCAATGCTCATAAACGCGGGGATTTACATATTCACGATCTGGATTTTTACGGTAAGACGCTGACTTGTGTGCAGATTCCGCTGGGGAAATTACTAACCACAGGCTTCAACAACGGTCATGGTTTTATCCGTCCTCCCAAGCGTCCAGGGTCGGCAACCGCCTTGGCGGCCATTATCCTGCAAAGTTCGCAGAACGATATGCATGGCGGCCAGTCCTTCGCCTTTTTTGACCGCGATATGGCTCCGTTTATGCTTAATGCCACTGAAGAAGAGGCTTTTCAGTCCATGGAGGCCTTGATCTATAACCTGAACAGTATGCACAGCCGGGCTGGGGCGCAGGTGCCTTTTTCCAGTCTCAACGTAGGCACTGATACCACGCCAGCCGGTCGCATGGTGACAAGGAACATCCTGCTTGCCTATGAAAAGGGTTTGGGCCGCGGTGAGAATCCGATTTTCCCTAATATCATTTTCAAGGTGCAGGAAGGCGTCAACTTCAACCCCGGCGATCCGAACTATGACTTGTTTAAGCTGGCTATTCGCGTCGCTTCTCAGCGGCTCAATCCGACTTTCAGTTTTATGGATTCTTCTTTTAATAAGCAATACGGCGACCAGGTAGGTTATATGGGCTGTCGCACCCGTGTTATGGCCAACCGCCGGGGCGAGGCGGTAACTGATGGGCGGGGGAATCTTAGCTTTACCACCATCAATTTACCACGCCTGGCGATCAAAGCCGAACGCAATTTGATGAAATTTTATCAGGGATTGGCCGAAATGCTTGATCTCGCGGCTGAGCAGCTGTTTCATCGCTATCAGGTTCAGGCCCAGCTCAAGGTAAAAGATATGCCTTTCCTGATGGGACAAGGTTTGTATCTGGATTCAGACAAGCTTTCGCCCTGCGAAAACATTGAAGATGTTATCAAACATGGAACACTGTCAATAGGCTTTATCGGGCTGGCGGAGACGCTGATAGCCCTTACCGGCTCGCATCATGGCGAGAGCGGGGAATCTCAGGTTCTTGGTGAGGAGATTGTCGCCTTTATGCGCAACCAGGTGGATAAGGCGTCTGAGCGCTATGATCTGAACTATACGCTGCTGGCTACCCCGGCCGAAGGCCTGTCCGGAAGGTTTGTCAATATGGACCAGCGCGAATACGGCCTGATTCCAGGGGTAACCGACAAGGAGTACTATACCAATTCTTTCCATGT
>Ga0316232_1004152_pt1 | contig 12543 bp, 9 predicted proteins | sample TBHtaG_FD_206006 | JGI IMG/M metagenome (GOLD analysis project Ga0316232, IMG submission 206006) | Freshwater microbial communities from Trout Bog Lake, Wisconsin, USA - TBH18025_13 | ecosystem: Environmental > Aquatic > Freshwater > Lake > Hypolimnion/Profundal zone | place: USA: Wisconsin... | reverse complement strand
GCTGCTTGCCTCCGCCGGCGGCGGGTCCGGCGGCCCCGCCCTGCCGATGCAGCACGCGTGCACCGGATTGCAGATGCGCCCGCAGATTGATTTTGTGGAGATGCCGATGGCCATTCGCGAACGGTATCAGTATCATACCGAAGCCGACTTGACGAAGTTGCGCGCCGCCGGCTGTCACCATGCGTTTGTTTCACTGGAAGACGGCGTGCGCGAGTATGTGCAGGGATATTTGCAAATAGAGGCCAGGGAAGTATCGCAGGAAACTGGAGACTCGAAACTGGAAACTGGGCGGGAAAAGCGGAGGCACTAATTTCCAGTTTCGCACTTCAAGCCTCAGCCACTTGAAAACAAAGAAGTGTAGAGAGGATATAAACCATGAAAATTCGAGCCAAACAAAAACTGGTGATGATTGGCGATTCGATCACGGACGCGGGGCGTACGCAACCGGTGGCGGAAGGGCTGTTTGATCCATTGGGCCGCGGCTACGTGACACAGGTGGAGGCGTTGCTGGGCGCAACGTATCCCGAACTCGGCATCCGCGTGGTCAATGTCGGCACCAGCGGCAATACCGTGCGCGATCTCAAGGCCCGCTGGAATCGCGACGTGTTGGCGCTCCAGCCGGACTGGCTTTCCGTATTCATCGGCGTCAACGATGTCTGGCGGCATTTCGATTTGCCGCGCATCAAGGAGGCGCATGTCGGCATCAAGGAATACGAGCACACGCTGGACGATCTGCTGGCGCGGACGCGACCCCTGGTCAAGGGGTTGGTGTTGATGGCGCCGTATTTCATCGAGCCCAATCGCAAGGACCCCATGCGGCGGCGCATGGACGCCTATGGCGCGGTGGTCCGGAAGCTCGCCAAGCGCCACGACGCCGTACTGGTGGATGTGCAGGCGGCGTTCGATTTCCAGCTGCGCCGCCAGCACCCCGCTGCACTCGCTTGGGACCGCATCCACCCCAATCAAATCGGCCATATGGCCATCGCCCGCGCCTTCCTGAACGCCATCGGATACAAGTGGTAATGGCTCTGCATCCAGATAACAAGTTGACACCCGAGATCGAGGCCGAGTTGCGGCGCGTGATGGACGCGCTGACCGAGGACGAGCTCTCCCTGCTGGCGCACAACGATCCGGCCTTTCAGGCCGGTGGATTTCGCGCCGGCAACACGGCTGCGCTGCGCGCGCGTGCTTTTCAGGTGGCATCCGGTGCGCAATCGATTTCCAGCACGCTGCGGCGGTTGCTGATGACCCATTCGCTCAACCGCACGCTGGTTGGGCTGCTCTCGGCAGCCGTGCTGACGGACCTGCGAAACGAACTCGCCGTGCTGTTTGGATCGCCGCGGCTGCTGTTGGCCATGCTGGTGGACGATCGCGACGACGTGCGCGAACTTGCTGCCCGCTGGATGCGGCAGGAACCGGTTTTTCTGGCAATGGATCCTGTCGCCGCCACCGCGCGTCTGCATGAAAGTTTCGCCCGTTTGCTGGAAGCTGCCGGTTCGGGCGAGGCAGCCAAAGGCGCACCCGTGACGCGCGAGACGTGGAAGGATGCCCGTGAGCATCTGGAACAGCAGCTGCGCGACGCCCGTGTCGAAGCCCGGCGGCTGAAGGGCGTGGATGACCGGTTGGCGCGCACGCGGGATCAGCTCGCTGCGCGGGAACGCGAATGGACAGAAGCGCAGACGCGATTGAACGAAGCGGAGGCGCAGGCGCGCGCGGCGGTGCGCGAGCGCGATGCGGCAAAAATCGAGCTGGAGCGCGAACTGCGCCATCGCGAGGAGCGTCTGCTGGCGGCTGTCGAGTCACGGCTGGCACTTGAAGCTGGCGCGTGGCTGACGCCCGTGCGGGCCGTGGCCGTCGAAGCGGCCTCGCCTGCCACAACCGGCGATGCCTTGCAGGCGCGTGCTGCAGGCGCGCTCGCCCGTCAGGCCGCGACCGATCGCCACAGCGGCAACCGGCGGATGCTGGCGGCGCGGCATGAAGCGCTGACAAAGCAACTGACCGATGTGCGCGACGCACTGGCAAATGCATTGCAACCGCTGCCGGAACTGGCAACCATGGCAGGCGAATTATCCGCAGAGCTCGAACGCCTCGGCCGCCTGATCAACCGCGGCGCAGAACGCCCGGCCGTGGAGGCGCAACTGGCCGCTCGCATGGCGATGGCCGCGCCCGACGAACTGCAAAACATGCGTGGATTGGTGAAACAGCTCGCGACGTTGGGTGTTTTTGATGCGGAAGCCGCCGTGCGCCTGAACGGGATGCTGGAAAACCGCCTGCGTGTGGCGCGCGCCACGTCGTTGTCCTTGCCGGACGTGGACGACGAGGACCAAACCCCAACCGCCGTCCTGCGTCGCGCGCTGCGCGGCAGGTGCGCGGCAATTTTGTTGATTGATGGGCACAACGTGCTGTTTGGCCTGCAAGGGCGCTATTTTCCGCCACAGGGCGCGGTTGTGCCCACGGGCTCCACGCGGGTGCGCGTGGTTGAGGATGTCGTGCGACTTACCGCCGACCGCCCGACCTGCCGCGCATGGATTGTGTTCGACGGGCCCACGCGCTCCGAAAGCACGCCTTCGGCCAATGTGCGCGTGACCTATTCGGGCGGGGAAGGCGAACATCGCGCGGATGCGGCGTTGCTCGACAATATCCGGTTTTTCCGGGCTGCCGACGAAATTCCAATTCTGCTGGTTACCAATGACAACGCGCTGATGGCCGCGGCACGCCGCTTGGGCGCCCTGACGCTATCGGCTCTGGAATTTGGCGCATTCCTTTGATGCGGGGTATTGCTGCACGATCTATCCATGCGCGTCAGGAGCTGAAATGAAAACGAATGCCACAGAGCGTGCGATGCTGCGCGAACTGACCAAACGCTACGTTGAGCTCTGCCATGATCCGGATCAAAAACGGCGGCGCGATGCGTGGCGGCGACAGAACAGTCTCCAGGCGGTGCGCCCGCTGGTGTTCGTGCGCGCCTTTGCCTGGCGTGAACTGGGGCAGTGCGTGTGCAGTGATCCGGTTTTCCGTAACATTGAAAACCAGTTGCGTGGCGAGCTGTTCCGGGCTTCCTTTCAGGACGATTTCATTTTTGAACCGTGGGTGAATGTGGATGCCGAATATGCCTGCACAGGGTGGGGCGTGGGGATTCACCGCCTAGAGAGCGGCGAGGAACATGGTTCGTACAAGGTGGATTACCCGATCCGGGATCCCGGCGACGTTGCAAAACTGAAGCCGCCGCGACATGCCATCGACGAGGCTGCCACGGCTGCGAAGCTGGCGCGCGTGCAGGATGCCGTCGGCGATTTGATCACCGTCAATCTCGACCGCGGCCCCTGTTATCGGATGTGGTCCGGTGATTTATCAACGGATCTTGGTTTCTTGCGCGGCATTGAAAACATCATGCTGGACATGGTGGACCAGCCCGCGTGGTACCACCAGTTGCTTTCCTTCATGCGCGACGGCGTGCTGCGCGCCCACGATCAGGCCGAGGCCGCCGGTGACTGGGGCCTGTGCGACCACCAGAACCAGGCCATACCGTACGCGGAAGAACTGCCTGACCCGGCAGCCAACGCGCGCGGTGTGAAGCGGAGCCAACTCTGGGGCTATATGGCGGCGCAGGAATACACCGGCGTTTCGCCGGCCATGCATGACGAGTTCCTGTTGCAGTACCAATTGCCGATTCTGCGCAAGTTCGGCCTCGTGGCGTATGGCTGCTGCGAGGATTTGACCAATAAGATCGACATCCTGCGCCAAATCCCCAACCTGCGCCGCATCGCAGTGTCACCGTTCGCCAATGTGGCGCGCTGCGCAGATCAGATTGGTCAGGATTACGTGCTCAGTTACCGTCCCAGCCCGGCGGACATGGTAAGTTACGGGTTCGACGAAAATCGCATCCGCACGATCCTGCGACGCGATCTACAAGCCTGCCGGAACTGCCATGTCGATGTCACGCTCAAGGATGTCGAAACCGTGCAGGGCGATCCCGACCGCCTTCGCCGTTGGGTGGCCATCACACGGCAGGAGATCGCCGCTGTTTTCGGTTAAGGAAAGGCCCGCAGCAGCAGAGACATCGCCAACATTTCAAATGTTTCCACCTCCAGCTTGCTCCGCGCGGGCTGTCGCGCTATTCTCTGGTGCATGGCTGCTTCTTTGGAAATACGCTGCAAGGCATGCAACCGGCTGGCGCTCGCGCGGGCAGAACCGGTGTACGAGGATTTTAAGAAGGTTGCGGAAACGTTTGTCTGTTCGGCGTGCGGGCATCGCTACCCGTCGCGCGAGAAAACGCCGTTTGTGGACACGGAGGGCCGCCCCCGGGTGTTTTCGGAGTCCGACAAGCCGGAAGCGGTCAAGGTCTTCAAGTCCGACGAACGGCGACGCAGTTGTACATGGTGCCGGTTGTTCATCGTCAATCCGTTCAGTCAGCGTTGCGGTCTCGGCAATCGCGAGGTGCAGGCCACGGACGTTTGCGCGCGTTTCACGGCGAAACCAGATCCAGCGGCGGATGCTGGTAAAAATGGCGCTGGCGACGCGAGCAGCCGCTTTGATGCGTTGTTTGGCAAGGAATCGTCCGCAAGCGCGACGAATGCGGTGCCGACCCCGGTGACGGGTGCGCCGCAGCAGGTACCTGCGGCAAAAAAACTGGAGCCCCAGGCGCCTGCCGAGAAGCAGGCGGAGGCCAAGCCATCGCCGAAACCAAAGGCGAAGAGAGCGGCAGCCAAGCCAAAGGCAACGACTGCAGGCAAAAAACCAGTCGGACGGCCGCGGAAAAAAGCCGAGTGATGCCGGATGCGTAAACCGCACTGTTTGTTCCTGCTGGCCGCCGTGATTGCCTTTTGCGCCAGTTCTGCCGCTGCCGCCAGTCTGCCGCTGGAGATGCTGCCGGCAAGCACCCGATGGGTACTGCACCTGGACATGCAAGCGCTTCGCGAATCGATGCCGGGCAAAGATCCCTTTGCCGTACTGGCCGGCACCCCGCAGGAAACTGTCCTCCGCACATTTGAGAAGGAGTTTTCGTGCGACGTTCGGCGCGATCTATCGTCGGCGACGGTCTGTGGCTCCGGAGGCAGGGCGCAGGGATGCGTGGTCTATCTGCGCGGGCGCTGGGATTTCCAGAAGTTGTCCAGGGCATGCGCCGGCAACCCTGCGTTTGCCACCGCGAGCTACGGACGGCATGCGTTGCTGAGTTGGAGCAAAGCAAGGGTTGCGGACGGAGCCGACCGCGCAAATGTCTGTCTGGTGTCGTCCAGCCTGGTGTTGCTGGCGACCCGGGAGACAACATTACGGTGGGCGCTGGACGCGTTGGATGGCAAAACGCCGACGCTTGCGATGGAGCCGCGCTTCCGGCAAATGGCGGCCATGGATGCCCATTCTGCGGTGCGCATGGTCGCGGTGGATTTGAAGGAGATTGTGGCGGAAATTCCGATGGTGGCCACATTTCCGGTAGGCGACACGCTTCGCGCCGCGTTGAGCGCCGACGGGCAGAATCTTCATCTGAATGCTGTCTTGACGGCGCGGACGTCCGAGGAAGCGCAGCAAATGCATCAGGCGCTGGTTGGCATGCAGGCCGTGATGATGTTCCAAGGCTTTAAAAAGCCGGAAGTGGCCGCAATGGCGCAGTCTGCGCATGTGAGTGTCGACGGAGACAATGTCTATCTCGCCCTGTCGGCCCGCGTCGACACCTTGAAATGCCTGGTTTTCAGGCCGAAGTAACTGGACGCAAAGCTTGTGCGGGACAAGCATTTGCGATATATTGAAAATGGTTACGCAAACGCGAGAATAGGCATGTCCGACGAATCTGAAATCAACCCGATTGCACCCGCTAAAACCGACAGTGAAGGCAACTACAACGCCGGCAGCATCACGGTACTGGAAGGGCTGGATGCTGTACGCAAACGCCCGGCCATGTACATCGGCGACACGGGCACGCGCGGTTATCACCATCTGGTCTACGAAGTCGTGGACAACTCCATTGACGAAGCCCTGGGCGGTTATTGCAATCACATCGAAGTCACGATCAATCCCGATGGCTCGATTTCCATTACCGACGATGGCCGCGGCATTCCCGTGGGCATGCACCCCACCGAGGGCAAACCGGCCGTGGAGGTTGTGCTGACCAAGTTGCACGCCGGCGGCAAGTTCGACGGTTCCAGCTACAAAGTTTCCGGCGGTCTGCACGGCGTGGGCGTCACGTGCGTCAACGCCCTCAGCGAGTGGCTCGAAGTAGAAGTGCGGCAAAACGGCAAGATTCACCGCCAGCGTTACGAACGCGGTCATCCCGTCACCACCCTCGACGTGGTGGGCGAAACCAAAGGCACCGGCACCCGCATCACCTTCCTGCCGGACCACACAATTTTTACCTGCAAGGGCTTTGAATGGGACATTCTCGCGAACCGCCTGCGTGAACTGGCGTTCCTGAACCGCGGCGTGGAAATCAAGTTTTCCGACACCGAAAAGAGTCGCGAGGAAACCTTCCTGTTCAACGGCGGCATCACGGAATTTGTGACCTACCTGATCCGCAACAAGGCAGTGGTTCACCCCAACGTCATCTACCTCTCGGGCCGCCGTGACAACATCGAATGTGAAATCGCACTGCAGTACACCGACGCCTACAACGAGAACGAACACAGCTACTGCAACAACATCAACACCATCGAGGGTGGCACCCATCTCAGCGGCTTCCGTTCCGCGCTCACGCGTACAGTCAACAAATACGCCACGGACAGCAAGCTGACCAAGCCCGGCGATGAGCCCATGGGCGGCGAGGATATCCGCGAAGGGATTACCGCGATCATCAGCGTCAAGGTTCCGCAGCCGCAGTTCGAGGGGCAGACCAAGACCAAGCTCGGCAATGGCGAAGTGGAAGGCATTGTCTCGGCCATCGTCAACGAGCAGCTCGGCACTTTTTTCGAGGAAAATCCGGCCGTAGCGCGCAAGGTGGTTGAAAAGGCCGTGCTGGCGGCCCGCGCCCGCGCTGCTGCGCGCAAGGCGCGCGATCTCACCCGCCGCAAGGGCGCGCTCGATTCCGCCGCGCTCCCCGGCAAACTGGCGGACTGCTCCGAGCGCGATCCCGCCAAATGCGAGCTCTACATCGTCGAAGGTGACTCCGCCGGCGGCTCTGCCAAGCAGGGGCGCAACCGCGAAACCCAGGCCATCCTGCCGCTGCGCGGCAAGGTGCTCAACGTCGAAAAGGCGCGCCTTGACAAGATCCTGAACAACAACGAAATCCGGACGCTGGTGACCGCCATCGGCGCCGGAATCGGCACGGATGATTTCGACATCGCCAAAGTGCGCTACCACAAGATCATCATCATGACCGATGCTGATGTGGACGGCGCACACATTCGCACGCTGCTGTTGACGTTCTTTTACCGCCAGATGCCCCATCTTATTGAGCATGGGCACGTCTATCTGGCGCAGCCGCCGCTGTACAAGATCACGCGCAAGCAGCGCGAGGAGTATGTGGATAGCGAGCCTGCCCTCACGCGCAAACTGCTGGAACTCGGGAGCGACGACATGACTTTGCGTATGGCCGACGGCCGCACGCTGGTCGGTGAGCAGCTCCGCGGCCTGCTGGACGTGCTGGTGCAGATCGAGGAAACCAGCGCCAGCATTGCGCGGCGCGGCGTGGATGTCGCCACTCTGCTGCGTCAGCGCCAGGCAACCACCGGCGAACTGCCACGCTTCATGGCGGTGACCGGTTCCGGTGACGAGGCGGATATTCGTTTTGCCCGCAATGATGCCGATCTGTCCGTCATTCGCGTGGCGGCTGAGAAAAAGCTGCAGACCGTCATTGATCTGGCCGACACGCAGGTGCGCGCGTTTCACCGGAAGGCGGCGCTGCCGTTCTGCTGGATGGAGATCTTTCGCGCCACCGCGCTGCGCAAGGAAATCGAGCAACTGGGGCCCTTTGGTTTTACCGCTGAGCAGGTGGCGGGGACCGCCGAACCGTTCGCGGTCATCCAGGATGGCGAACCTGAAACGCCGGTACAGGCGCTGGCCGAACTGCTCGAGGCGGTCCGACTGCGCGGACGCAAGGGATTGACCATCCAGCGCTACAAAGGTCTCGGCGAAATGAATCCCGACCAGCTCTTCGACACCACCATGGATCCGAACAACCGCCGGCTCCTGCGCGTGATGCTCGAGGATGCCGTCAAGGCCGACGCCATCTTCACGCTCCTCATGGGCGACGAAGTCGAACCCCGCCGCCGCTTCATCGAAGAAAACGCCCTCAACGTCCGCAACCTCGACGTATGAGTTTGCCGTGCCGGCAAATTCATTTCAGGTAGGGCGGGGCCGCCGGACCCGCCGCAAAGGGGCGGGCGTTTTGCCCGGCCCGATTCCGAATGGCACACTGCCTATGAACACATAGGCGCACAGCGGAAACACACTCATTGATTGGCAATGCCAGCACCTTTCGCGACACGGATTATATTCTCTTGCAGAGGTTCTGATGGAATACCATGTAGAGATCATCGAAGAATCAGCTGGCATTCTGCAGGAATATGCTCGGATTCCGATCTCCTTTGAAGTGTGCGCTATGTTTGATGTGCAACTCCTGGATGGCGGCCAACTGACTGAGCGCCCTGTCGACACACCCTGGGTCAAAGATTACGATGCGTATGCAGGCGAAGGCCCGCAGCGGTGGGTTGATCATTGGGACATTTCAAATTGGGGCATTCTCTCGGCATTTGAGAAGGGTTTCCGAATCGGCGGCTGTGCCATTGCCTGTAATACACCTGGGGTGATGATGCTGGAAGGAAGAAAAGAACTAGCCGTCCTCTGGGATATTCGTGTGGCGCCGCAGTATCGGGGGAAAGGAATAGGCGGACGATTGATCGAATCGTCGATCGCATGGGCCCAACGTCACGGATGCCGCCAAATAAAGGCGGAAACGCAGAACATCAACGTGCCGGCCTGTCGCCTTTATGCCAGGCATGGATTCAAGCTGAACTGCATCAACCGGCATGCGTATCCCGAGTTGCCGGACGAGATACAACTCATCTGGCGCAAGGAACTGTAATGAACCCTTTTCCGCTCGCTGCATCTCCAACGATTCCCATCCCCGAAAACGCCGCATGCAACGCCGCAGCGTTGCATGCGGCGTTGCAGCAGCACTTTGGCCACGCGGAATTTCGCGAAGGGCAGGCGGCGGCGATTCAGGCGGTTTTATCCGGGTCGGATGTGGTGCTGGTCATGCCCACGGGATCCGGCAAATCGCTTTGCTATCAACTTGCGGCGTTGATGCTGCCGGGCACGACGCTGGTGATTTCGCCGTTGATTGCGTTGATGAAGGATCAGGTCGATGCGCTGGAACGGCGCGGGATTGCAGCGACGTTTCTCAATTCCAGTCTGGATGGCGGGGAGATGGCCAGTCGTCTGGCAGGTGTGCGAACCGGGCGCTATAAGTTGGTCTACATCGCGCCGGAACGTTTTCGCAACCAGCGCTTTGTGGATGCACTGGCGGAAGCGCAGGTGGGGTTGCTGGCCGTCGATGAAGCGCATTGCATCAGCCAATGGGGGCATGATTTTCGGCCGGACTATCTGGCGCTGGGGCAGGTGGTGACGCGGATGACGGGCGTGCGTATCCTGGCGGTGACAGCCACGGCCACACCGGAAGTGCGTGAGGATATCGTCAAGCAGTTGGGACTGGGCACATCGCCGCGCCAACCGCCCATGATCCATGTGCATGGCTTTGAGCGGCCCAATCTGTATCTCTCCGTGACCCGTACCGCGAAGCATACGCACAAATTTACGCAACTGATGCGCGTGATCGCGGCCTATCACACCGGGATTGTCTATTGCTCCACGCGCAAGATGGTTGAACGCGTGCATGGTCAATTGAAAGAGGAAGGCGTGTCGCCGCTGTTGTATCACGGCGCGCTTTCGGACGATGATCGCACGCGCGCGCAGGATCAATTTCTATCAACGACCTCACCGGTGATTGTGGCGACCAATGCATTTGGCATGGGTGTGGACCGGCGTGATTTGCGATTCGTGGTGCATTGGGATATACCCGGCAGTGTGGAAGCCTATTATCAGGAGGTTGGTCGTGCCGGACGCGACGGGAAGCCGGCCTGGTGCGAGTTGCTGTTCAACTATGTCGACCTGCGCACGCAGCAGTTCTTCCTTGATGGCGCCAACCCGGAACCGCGCGACGTACTGGCCGTGTGGGAAGCCGTGCGTAGAACCTGCGCCAAGGGGCCGGTGCGGCAGGCGGGGGATGAATGGGCCGCGGCTGCGGGCGTGAAGAACGAAATGGTGGTGCGCACGGCGCTGGCCATGCTCGAACGCGCCGGACTCATCTCCCGCCAAGTCGAGCCTGGTCAGCGCGCCTACACCACGCACCTGGTGGCTGGCGCGGACCCGGCTGCGTTGCGGCCGCAGTTTGCCAACCTGACAGCCAAACGCGAACGCGATCAGCGCAAACTCGACACCATGTTGCGGTTTGTGGATCACAACGGTTGTCGTCATGGATACATCCTCTCGTATTTCGGCGAACGCGATGCGCAAGTGCGGTGTCAATCGTGCGATCGCTGCATGCGACGGACGCTCACGCCGCGTCACGATCTGACCGAAGCGCAATGGATCGCCATCCAGAAGGTGCTGAGCTGCGTGGCGCGCATGGAGGGGCGCTACGGCGGAAACTGTTTGGCGCAGGTGTTGCGCGGCGAGGATGACCCGGTGTTGCGTGAGCGGGAACTGGACAAACTTTCAACCTTTGGCTTGATGCGCGATTGGACGACACAAGCGCTGCGTGCGTTGCTGGATGCGTTGATTGCCGAAGGGTGCGTCGCGGCCACAAAGGATGCATACCGCACGGTTTCGATCACGCCGCTCGGCGTACAAGTAGCGAGGCGAAAAATTTCGTTTGTCATGTCCTGGCCGACAGGTTGCCCACAGGCCGCATCCTCGCGCGCTGCTGTTTTTGCAACACGGCCGGTTGCGGAAAATTACGTTAAGCCGCAGAACGCTGTCCCGGAACTGCGGCAGAGCCTCTCGCCCGAGGCTAAAATGGATGATGAATCCAAGGATCGTCTGACGCGCCTGCAGCAATGGCGTAATGAAGAAGCGCGGAAACAGGGGAAGCCAGCATATTGTATTCTGCACAATCGCACGCTGGCTGCCCTGGTGGAAAAAGATCCGCAATCAATCGCCGACCTGGAAAACATCCACGGCCTTGGGCCGGTGCTTCGCGCACGTTACGGCGAGATTGTTTTGGCGCTGCTCAAACCGGCGGAATAGCTGACGCAGCTGGGTAGGGTGCGGCCGATGGACGCGCCGTCCGGCAACGGCAAGCACGCTTGCCGTTGTCCACAGGTTCGCGGCGGGTTCGGCGGCCCCGCGCCACGCTTATTTTTGGACGGGCACTAAGATGCGGCGCGCAGCGGCAATGTCGCGTCGGATTTGTTTCATCAACGCGGCTGGCGACGGATATTTCCGTTCCTCGCGCAGGCGGGCGATGAAGGCAATGTCGAGCGTGGCGCCGTAAAGATCGCCCTCGAAATCGAGAAGATGCGTTTCAAGAAGCGGCGTAATCGGACGCGCGTCCGCAAAGGTCGGGCGGAAACCAAGACTGGCCACGCCATCCACGGCCCGGTCGCCGATCCACGTGCGCACCGCGTAGACGCCCAGCGGCGGCAACACTTCCGCGGATGGGTGCACATTTGCCGTGGCCACGCCAAGTTCCCGGCCCACACCACGCCCGCGGACCACGGTTTCACGAATGGAATAAGGCCGGCCCAGCATGGCGGCGGCATTTGCCAGATGGCTTCGTTGAATCTCCTCGCGGATGCGCGTGCTGGAAATCGGGTGTCCCTGATAGCGGGCAGCCTGCACCACGGTGACGCGAAATCCATGCAGTTTTCCCAGCCGCGCAAGTTCTGCGACGTCGCCTGTTGCGGCGGAACCAAAATGCCAGTTGGCGCCGCAGCGGATGTTGATCACGCGCCGGGCGCGGCCGCAGATGAGCGCCACGAATTCTGCCGGCGTCAGGGCAGCCAGCGCGCGTGTGAAAGGGAGCACAAAACAGCCGTCAATTCCGGTGGCCGCGAGGCGGTCGAGGCGCACTTCCAGCGGGGTCAACAGCGGCGGACGAAGTTCGGGCGCGATTACCGAAAGTGGATGCTGGTCAAAGGTTAACGCCCAGGCTTGTCCATTGCGGCGATGCGCCTCCCGCACAGCGCCATCCAGCACACGCCGGTGGCCGATATGCACACCATCGAAGAATCCGGCGGCCAGTACAATGGGACCGCGCAGCGCGCGGAAGCGTTCAGGTTGGATTAACGTGCGCATGGGAAAGTCAATGATCATTGGCGCCTGCGGCGCGTCATTAGGCATCACGCAATAATGGGGACGATACACATAAAAAGGTGCAAAGACAAGACGGGCCTGGCGTGAGGATGCGCCCGCAATGCATGAGAACCTGTAACCCGGTTGCTGAAAGGGTAGGTCAAGGCAAAAGAAGGCAAAATTACAAAACGAACTCAATTGCAAAGACCAATCGCGCGAAACCATTTGGAATCGGAAGAGGGGCGCATCTGCGATTCATTGACC
>Ga0316232_1004147_pt1 | contig 12551 bp, 6 predicted proteins | sample TBHtaG_FD_206006 | JGI IMG/M metagenome (GOLD analysis project Ga0316232, IMG submission 206006) | Freshwater microbial communities from Trout Bog Lake, Wisconsin, USA - TBH18025_13 | ecosystem: Environmental > Aquatic > Freshwater > Lake > Hypolimnion/Profundal zone | place: USA: Wisconsin... | reverse complement strand
CAAATTACATCAATAAAGTATTAAACGGATTACCAATATATTCAAATACTTTTACACATTACATTTCCGGTACATATTCTACTGACCTAGTCAATTCAATTGCATTTAACGGAACTAACTACGGCAGTTTAGTAATACCTAATACAGGTGTAAGTAATTCCTTTACTGCATCATTTAATTTAGAAGCTGAAAGCTTAAGCTCTATTAACTGTAATGTACTATTTGGCAATAACTTTGATGAAGGTATTACACTTTATAAAGGCGGATTAACAAACATTTACACACCAGGCTTTTTCTTAACTACACCAGATACGTTAAACTTCTATGATAAGAACTTTAATGAAACGTTTAGCTTAACATTAAGCAGCTATATTAATGCTCCTTACCATATAGTTGATGTAATCAATTATGGGTTTGACCATTTAATAAAAGTTTTATACTTTAACTATCAAACCAACAATCCAGGGTTCTTAGATATTAGCTTAACCGGCAAAGTTCATAGCGTGGTAGAGTTCCCATCATTAAATGGTAAGCTATCTAACGGTGCAATTGGTAAAGTTTATGTAGGTAATTCACAAATTGCTTATACGTTTTATGCATTAGTGCCTTCGGCCACTTTACGTACTGTCACCTTTGATTATATAAACAACACTATTGTAAGTGTAGTGGATACGTATGTTGGTCCTAACGGTTGGGGTAGTCAAGTAAATTATAACAACAACATTATAAATCTTTCTGGATTCAAAGGCGTGGTGGTAGGCAATTACGGTGTATCTAAGAATTCAAACTTTATATACTATAAGAACCTAAGCACTAATAGTGAGTATATTTCACTATCTGCTAATAATGATTACTTCTTTGATATCTTATCTTATAATAATAACCTTTATATACAGACGTTAAACACCATTAGCGTGTTTGATCAGTATAAACGTTCATTAGGAACATTTAGTGTTAATACAAGTGCTATTTCAGGGTTTAAGCTTGATATTATTAACGATAACTATCAACCGAAATTATTAAGCTTCTTCCAGACTGCAAACAACACTATTGGTATTGCAAAGTATGATATTAATTCAATGCAGTTTGAAAGTAGTAGTGCTACTTCATTATCTGCTTATACCTCATTTTATCAGGAACTACTATACCCGTTTTCACCTCAGACTTACACGTCAGCGCCTTTTGTTACCCCGACCAACTTTAGTGCAATTAATCAAGTAAACGGATTTAGTACTGGAGATGTGGTGGTGAGAGCTGATCTATTCTCTGGTAACGACTATCAAAGAAAAACAGTTGCTAACTTCTCTGCTAATTTATTACAAAACATTAAACAAAACGTTTCATTAGTATTTGACAGTCCTAATGGTATTATAAGTTTATACAATAATGGGGTACTTTTAAACACTGCTTTATTATCATCTGGTAATTTGCAAGGTTTTGGTACCAGTCATTATCTTAATAATAACTTCGGTATTGGAACCCCTTACATTGATAATAACTCAGCAGTTGATATAGCATTGTTTGATTACCCAACAAATCTTTTAATAAGCAATTTTGTCGTATATGCTAACAACTTAAATGAAGATGAAATAAAGTTTGCTTATCTTTCAGGTGGTAAAATAGATGCCGTTACATTTGATGTGCCTTGCGGTACTAGAAACAATACTGACACGGTTACCTCATATAATAGGTTCTCAATACCTGGTAGAAAAAACAACAGTGTCAAGATATATATTAAGAACTTAAACTTAAATGCTGCACAACAGCAACAAATGACCCAAATAGTATTACAAAAATTATACGCCATCTCGCCAGCTAACACTAACAATTTTGATATTATATATTTAGACAATGAGTGATACATTAAAATTTGCATACACAACTGGCAATGTCTTTGCTTTGACAGGTAGCTACTTCACAGGCTTTTATAATGTAAGTGCTGGTACTGCATATGTAGGCAAGTATCATCAAAACACTCCTTTACAATCAAGTAGCAATATACAAAATGCAGTTATTCTATCAGATAAGTTTTTTAATAGAATAGTAACAGAAAACATTACACTCACTTACACTTTATCTGACTTTATATTCCAACCTAATGAGTATATCAATACTAATTCCATTAATTTGAAATTGGAAAAAGCATTTGATAACTTCTTAGATACATACAGAGCTTGTTTCTTTGCTACATCTCAATTACCTTATAAATTTGTTAATAATGCCACTGCTTCTGCTACATCTGCAGGGAACTCAATAGTTTGGTACGGGTCTAATACAAGATCTAGTATAACACCTCTATCTTCGTTTGATCCTAATATAACGCGCAATAGTAAAATAGCTTATTATACAAATGTGAACCCTGCATCTACTGGTGACTGTACATTGATAGTTGCCACCTTATCTACCTTATTTACTTTCTTGGTAAACAGTAGTGCAGGCAATACTACCTTTAATTTTGTGTTCTCTTCATCTAGAGTAGAGACTAATAATGCACAGGGCTATAATCAATTAACGTTTAGTAACATATCTTCCATAGCCAAATCAAAAAACACGTTCTATGTATGTGATGCAGGTAATAACTCAATTTATAGTTATGATATTACATCAGTGTTAAATGAAGATAGAGCTTTAGGCTATACCTTTAGTTTAACCAATTCTATTAATCAATCACAAGGTCAATTTGTAACACCTACTTTAGTGGCTGCCTCAAATACCACAGTATATGTATATGATTCATCTACTGGCATTATAACATACTTTGATAAGAACTTTAATATTGTTAATAATTACGGAAATAGCCAATACTTCTCACAACACCCTCCAGTGTATATGGCTTACTATAGATTGACAGATTCACTTTATGTGCTAACAAGTGATTATAATTTAGTTGTATTGGATTCTCAGGCTAACTCAACTTTCTATTCTTTTAACTATTATAGTTACGCTTATAACGAAAATCCATTAAAAATAGTATTTTCAAATACAAACTCCGACATATTCTACCTTTTAACAAATAGAGGTGTGTATAAAAAGTTTATTTCAAATTGTTATAACAATATTGGTAATTTCTCATTTACATCTTCAATTACAGGCACTAATTCTACATCATATAACGTAGGTCAAGATCCATTTACTTATTTCTATGATATGGACACGTTTGAAGATGATAATAACTTTGATAACTTAATGGTTTATGGGTATGATCAATTTTTAAATTACAACGAACAGACTCTCTTTAACTCATTATTAAAATAAAACTTTATGCCAGCACTTAATAGTAGTAATATTCTTTTTAATAGACCGTTTAACACAAATTACGATTTTACGGTAAGTTTTACTTACACTATGTCAGCTGGTAGTTCAACACCAGTACAGAATAACGGATTTTCAATCTTCTTTATTGACGGTTCATATCAAATGTTAGCAGGTGGTGGAAGCGGTGCAGGGTTAGGTATTATTAGCAGCACTGATACTTCTCCACTTTCTTCTGTAAACGGTTTTTTTGCAGGTATCGGATTTGATATACAAGGTACTTGGTGCAGAAATAGTTCACCTTTCACTACCGGTAATGCGACAGCAGTCCCCTACAGTCTTGGTTTAAGAGTAACACCTGATTTTACCTTTGTAAGTAGTGTAGTACCATTAGACAGAACTATAATGTATCCTTATAATTTAGTAAACACAGTAAGATTATCTGTACGCAATAATTTTAGATCAATTACTATTGATAAACTTAATACTAGCGGTAGCTATAACAAAATAACTACATTTGATTCTAGTATTTTACCTAATATAGGCAGGTTACCTGCAACAGGTAAATTTGGTATAGGTTTTTCAGGAGATACTATATTTAACGTTCAAGATATTTCGTTAAATTACACCTAACTTATTAATGTGTTGGTGTTGGGGTAGGGGTTTGTGACGAAGTTAAAGAGAGGGTGGGGGTTTGAGTCTGGGTAGGTGTATGGGTTGGAGTTGAAGTCTGAGTAGGCGTCGGGGTAGGAGTTGACGTTGAAGTTGATGTGACGCTAGTTGTAGGTGTAGGGGTTTGAGTTACAGACTGTGTCGGAGTTAATGTAGGTGTTGAGGTTGGGGTCGATGTAACACTGGTCGTAGGTGTAGGTGTTTGTGTTACGGACTGAGTTGGTGTTTGTGTAGGGGTAGATGTCGATGTTACTGTTTGTGTAGGTGTAACTGATTGTGTTGGAGTTAAGGTAGGAGTATTTGTTAAAGTAGGCGTCTGAGTAGGTGTGCTTGTCTGAGATATTGTAGGTGTCTGAGTAGGTGTTACTGACTGCGTAGGTGTTAAAGTAGGGGTAGGGGTAGGAGGTATAAACACTTCAGCAGCAGTAGGTAGACCTAAATCTGTATTATTAAACAATACAGCACCTTTTTCTGCTGCAATATTGTATACATTTACCCCGTTTGTATATGTGTTCTGAATATCAATTACATTTAACCCTAAATCAATTGCATTATCGCTTGAAACCACAACGTTATTAATGTAATTTAAAACTGCTCCATTTTCAAAGTATAAAGTATAAGTGGAATTTATTAACTGAGAGTACGAACTTGTTGGAACATACACATAATAAGAAAGAGCTGAATTTAAAGGTGAAAATGTTGATAAAGGATCTAATAAACTATCATATACATATACGCTATTGAGAGTTGTGGTGGAAGATGGAATTGATGTATCCCATACTAACTGTGCTTTATATGCTTTAATATTAAACGGGAATAAGTTGTTATAATTTAACTGTACCCTTGTTGCACCTTGTATATAAGTAGACAAATTAATAGTATATGTTGAAAGCGTTGGAGGTGCTGATAACGTTACTAATAAAGAGTTGTAATTAAAAAGTGATGGTGCCATTTGCTTGTGTAATGTAAGGTGTTGTAACTACTGGGTTTGTTAATAAATCTAATACATTGGAATAGTCAAAGAAATTAATAGTGCAGTAAGTATTGGTTGGGTAGAATACCTTATCATTAACAATGGTTAACTGATTTGCTGCATATCTGCACTGAAAAGTCTGTAAGAAGAAGTCTTGCACACCGTCTTTTATATTAATTGCAATGTTAAAAAGATCAAACTTACTATTATATGACATGACAGCCGTATATGAGTCCAGTTTTGAATTACCGTCAAACGTGAATGTTAATTCACCACTATTAGTATCTGTTGTATACGTATTATTGTTAATATTATAAGAATAAAAATCTAATACAAAAACTCTTAGGTTTGAGTTTGTATACATGTCAGAATTCAAATAATAGTTAGCAATATAAAGGTTATTGTCTACTAAAAATGGATTTGTAACTGTATTGTTTTTGCTTCGATTTAAAATTAACGGTATGTTGTTTGATTGATAAAATTCACCGTCTTGATATAACACTTTATCTACCACTACATAAGAAGAGGTAGTAAAAACAAATGTATCATTATAGATATCAACAGATATTAAATTATTTGTTATATCGTTTGAAACCATTTGATTATATTTGGTGTAAACGTTACCTAACTCAACAGATAATGGGTTAAGCGTTAAGTTAGCAATATTAAACACGTAAAAATTGCCTGGAGTGTTTCTACTATAATATATTGAAGGCACTGCCCCGTTAAATGATGTTCTACTATAAATGGATTGTGTATTGCTAAATGTTCCTGTAGATAACGTTTCAATACTATTTGTATATAACGTGGTTGTGTTGGCAGATAAGCCGTTTTCTACTGCATCTAATTTTAAAGTGTTTGAAACTGTATTAATATAATTTGGCGCCAATATTTTTAAATTAATAAACGCATTTCCGTATACATCAGTTACGTATTGCTTTATACTACCGCTATTATACAATGACTGAACATAATTTAATACCTTTTCTTGCTGCTCTAATGAATGGTAACTTTCAAAGGTAAAATCATTATTAGATACGTTTGTGTTACCAAAAGCATTGTTAGAAGATATGTTCTTTTGTATCTTTTCGCCTTGCAATACAAAGTTTAAAGGTGTGATATGATCTTCATTGCTTACACCTGAAACATTGCCGTAACTATTTGGATCAGGGAAGGTAAAAGTTGTGTCGGGTGGTAAATTTGGTTTTACATAATATTCAAACGGGGTCTGTAGCTTAATAATACTCTTTGATGTAGGTTTGAAGAACAAGCCTGCATCTCTTTCATAGACAGTTAGATCAGCTGGTACCGTTAATGAAGACGGGTTGTAAATGTTTAATAGATTTGCGTAAGGGTCAGTTGCAGTAAACATATTACCGCTTAATATCTGACCAGCTGCATTAGTACTTAAATAGTAAGTATCTGTACCGGAATAATTTTCTATCAACTGTTTATTGTTAGTTAGAAGTATATTATCACTTAAAGTGGAATTATAATCTGTAAAGTCGTAAGGTTGTAAAAGAGTAGGGTCAGGAGTGTTAATATTAATGACTAAATTCTGTAGTGCTTGTAAAGCAACTTGTTCAGAATTAATCAAATTAATAATTGCCTGATTGTAATCTAAAAATATGTTATTATCGTTTAAATTTGTATTGGCTTGAAAATATTGAGCCCTGTCACCACTAGCCACATAAAAAGAAGGTGGTTGGAAAGGATCTAGATCAAAATAATCATTAAATGTATCGTAACCTTCCTCTACTTCAATTTGAATTTTATTGCTAATTGCAGTTAAAGGTGTGGCTAAGTTATTAAACGGTGGATTATCTTGGCCTAATAATGTTTCAACAATATAAGTGCGTAAGTAGCTTTCAGTCCCGTTAATAGTTCCACTATTTTTAGCTAATTGTAAATCAATTTTAAATGTATCTCTTTTATTAGCAAAATAAAGTAAAACTTGTTTAATTTTATTAACGTAAAACGGAATTGCAATTTCTAGATCACTAGGATCGTAGAAATTTATGTTTGATAGGTATCTCTTTTCTTCAGCTGTTGAGAAGTTAAGTGTAATTGACTGTAAAAACGCTACAAACTGTTCACTTACCTGAGAAGATAGGTTATCGTTAGAGTTGTTGGTGGCTGTATTCCAATTAGATAGGTAATTTTGGTAATCTGAAAAGTTAATTACACTCTTATTAAGTGATTTAGAGTAATTTAGGTAATCTACGAACGTAAAAGGCTGAATAGAATCGTATTTCTGATCATTTAAATTGTTAGTAATACTATTGTATACAATAATATTAGAAAAATTATTTGATGGAAATAGCATTTTATATATTTATTGATGAACTGGTTTTAAGTGCCTTCAAACCTTACCTACTTGCCAGTATGTTTTACCTCCTATGCTGGTAGATACTGTATTGCTATATGTTGAGAACGGTAAAGTAACATATGAACATAAAGAAGGCGTAGCAGTAACAGGTGTAGCAGTATATGCTGATAAACCTAATAGATTTGCTACGTTATCTATTCTACAAGCATAGCCTGAAGAACCATCTGTTGCACCAGCAAAGAATAATCCTACTATTCTCCAAGCACTAGTTAAAGGATTGGTTGAATTTACAAGTGCATAAACAAAAGAGCCTGAATCCCCAGCGGATCCCACAACTGTATTCGTTGAAGGACTGGTTATTGTTAAACAATTTGAAAAAGTTAAATTATTGCCAAAATCATAAGCTACTGATAACACGGTAGATGTGTTGGAAATTATTAATTGGCATGCATTTGTATCACCAATAGGTCCTGTTGTTCTACCTGATTTGAAAACCGGGTTATTTACTGATAAACTGTTAATTTCTGTCGTCGTTGCAAATATAGGTGGTGTATAAAAATTGGCACATAATGGGTACCAGCTAGATGTTGATACAATACTATCATTTAAGTTAACAACACATGCATCAATATAATTTGTACCTGTCGTAGTTAAAGGATATGCACGTTTTAAAGTGCTAATGTAATTGATACTAGGGTAATTATCCCAAGAACTTGGTTGCTCCTGTTTAATATTTTGGTATGCAGAAGCTGTTGCACCCCAAGTTGAGTCGCTTGCAATAATTAAAGGGGTTACAGCTTCTCGGATATTACCCCCTGGCACTGCACCGACGTGACTATTTGTTAACCCTACTATTTTATGGTCAAATAAATCTACAACTACCCCGCCTAATGTACCTGCATTAACAAAACCTGTTTGAGGAGGTGCACTGAATGAAACCCCACCGCTCAACGGCACTGCTAAAGCTCTATTATAGCTTACTGGAGCAGAAACTACCGGTGGCACTGAATTACTTCCAGGAGGGTTGCAATAAGCTGGTTGTGCAACTACTTGTTCCGGTGCAATATAAACATCTGTTTCATAATCTACACCATCAATTGTTATTGTCTTTGGTATTACCCATTCAGGCGGCAATGTATATGCTGGTACTTTTTGAACTACACCAAAACGAATGCATTTCTTATCTAAATATACGCCATTTTTTTGTTTTTGTCCAAATGCTACTTGAACAACCTTGTATGCATTGGTAGAATACAAATCTTCCAATTTAGCTATTAAATTATTATATTCTAAATCATTCATGGTTAATTATAAGATACGAATAGTACTCCTTGACCTTTCGGTACTTGAGATAAGGTAGGTGTGAAGGAAGGCGATATTGAAACTGTAGGTGTATTAGTTGGAGTTACTGATTGTGTGGGTGTTAAAGTTTGAGTAGGGGTTAATGTTGGAGTTACTGTCTGTGTAGGAGTTAAAGTAGGTGTTGGTGTTAGGGTAGGTGTCTGAGTAGGCGTACTTGTCTGAGAAATAGTTGGGGTATTGGTAGGTGTTACCGATTGGGTAGGTGTCTGAGTTGGTGTTAAAGTAGGTGTAGGTGTTGGTGTAAGAGACTGTGTAGGTGTCGGGGTAGGTATAAAGTTTTCTGCACTTACAGGTATTGTAGTAACCAAATTTAAATTGGTAAACAGATTATATTGTAAAATATTCTCCATAATACCACCAGTTTTAATATAATCACTATAAGAACTATTTGATTGTAATAAAGTGTTATTAGGATTATTAAAATCTATAAATTTCTGTAACAATGAACCTTCAACCCCAGGCACATAATTGAAGAATGCATAATAATTTGCAACTTGTAATCCAGATACTCCGTTTGGTATCACTAGATTCCATCCCCAAGTGCTATCCACGTTAGATAGTGGGTAAACCAAAGACTGGGATAAATTGGTTGGAGTGCTTGTACTTACTAAAGTATATTCACCGCTAAAAATTTCATGAGCTACAATAAATCCAGGGTAAGCACCTGCTGTAAGTACTGCTGTTCCTATGTCTAAAAGACTTCCTAAATTGGTTCCATATACCGTACTGTTAACGCTTCCTTTAGGATCAAAATTACCTTGGTATTGATTGTTTTGTCCAAATAAATTCTTATGTTTAACAGATAATATATCTGCTAGTCTCTTTAATGAAGGTGGGTAGATATAGTTAAAGTTCTGATACGATGAATTTACCATATCAAGTAATGACTTTAATGAATCTATGTTACAATAGTCAGGGTCATTTATGTTTGAAACATAATTTGATATTTTTTCATACACTTCAATACCTAAAGTATTAGGATCTGAGTTAGCATTGCCTACAATTTGACCAAGGTAATTGGTCATTAACTGCGTTTTGTCATATAATACTGGCTGCGTGGCTATACTCTTATAAGCAGCCGTTTGATCAAAGTCTTCATTTACTTTTCTTACATCATATGGACCGTTTGAATCATAAATGCTAAAAATGGATGACCATCCTTGCACACTTATATTACCATCAGAATATACACCGTAAATTGAAACGTTATTTGCAGTTACTGGACTTGTTATAAAACCTTTGTAGAAACCACCTTGCGTTAACGAGCTTAAGGTTCCAAAGTTAGAATAACAAGTTGCTCTTGTAAAGATTTGACCATTGAGACCGCTTAAAACAAAGCTACAATTAGAAGGATTAAGGAGATTATAGTCTTTAACGTTAAATCCTTGATAATCTACTAATTGCGCAACAAAATTAATATTAGTTCCGGCATACTTTACTGGGAATATATTAAAATTACCATCTGTTATTCCGTTACTTGTTATGCTTAAACCAGTTATATCACTATATTGATGTCCTGATATAGTAGCTGTTTGATTTGATGCTACTGTATTAAGATACGTAGAAACATTACTACCAACCATTAACTGAGCTTGTGGATCAATTAATGATGATTGGTCAAATGATGCGAAAATGTTTACGTTGTATGAGCTCATTTAGTTATTTTATGCTGGTGCTGAATAATTGTTATTACCTCTTGGTTGTGGGTATACTACATTAGGTTGTGTTGGGCTGCCAGGACTATATGGGTAACATGCCCCGACATTTGTCCACGTATAACCAGTGCCTGAAGAAGGCGAGTAACCTGGGTACATACATACAACGTCATTACTGTATAATAATGTGGTTGTGGATGTGTTTGCGCAATTGTTATACGTTGCATTTACTGTTTGAGCACCGTTAGTTATTGTTAACTGCCATGCAACGCAGTAAGCTGTAGGGGATGGGGTTACTGGCAGTGGGAATGTAGAAGTAGGTGTAGGTACTGGCGTAGATGTCGGTGTAGGTGTTGGGGTACCCCAGTTAGCTTGAATTATAATGTTAAAGTTACCGCCGCCTAAATATGCTACAGAGAATAATGTTTGATAGCTATTTACATTTGTAAATGTAGCTAATGTTTCACCACCGCTTTGTGTCCATTGTGTGAACGCCAATCCGCTTCCGTTGTTTGTGGCCTGTACATAATAGTTAGTTGAAGGTGTTATCAATACAGTAAAGGTGGAAGCAGAAGAGCTCTTAATCAACTTCATACTTGCATCGTACAAGCTTATTGTACTACCGTTTGTATTGGTTAATGTTAATATTATCTGACCTGTAGGTGTAGGCGTTGCGGTTGGTGTAATTGTAGGTGTTGAAGTTGGCGTTGATGAAGGTTTGATATGTAAATAATTTAATGGTAAAGGTGGTACAACGTTAATGTTTTGTATTATTTGATCATAATTGTTAATTCTTACCGTTGTTACGTTATTAACACTTTCACTCGCATTGTATAAACATTCATAAGCTCTGTTAAGAACTTGTGGCGATACCTTTTCATTTACATTTACATAACAGCTACTACCAAACAATGCACTTACTAACGATTTTTCTTGCAACGTTAAAGGTTTAATAGAGTTGGATGTTATAATGTTATTAACTGGATTTAAACTACCTGTCAGTCTGTAGTTTAAGTAAGTTAACAACGTATTATAATTGATGTACATCTTTAACAGTGATTTGTTTAAGGTTACGTTGTTGACATATTCTGCATCACTGAAAGGTACTGGAGGCAATGGTAATGGAGGTAATAATACACTGCTCTTACTGTATATACTAAAGTTTACAGTTTGGTAATTATCTATTGTCTGAGGTAAAGTGGTGGTGGTTGGCGTAACAGTAGGGGTTACTGTAAATGTAGGTGAAATTGATGGTGTCTGAGTTACCGTGCGCGTTGGCGTTGGTGTTTGCGTCTGTGTCGGTGTTGGTGTTGACGTTTGCGTTACTGAAGGTGATGGGGAAGGCGTTGGTGTTAATGTAGGCGTGCTTGGCGGTAAGTCTACAATAATATAATCAACGTTATCTTCTGCTTCTAACCCTATTAATATTTCAGACGATAAGAAATTATGTATTACCGACGGGGTAGGTGATGGAGACGGTGTAGGGGTAGGTGTAACAGTCGGGGTAGAGGTGTGTGTGGGTGTAGGGGAAGCGGAGGGTGTAGGAGTAGGAGTGGAAGTAAGTGAATTGGTCGGTGTAGGGGTAGGTGTAGGTGTGGGTGTAGAGGTAGGTGTCTCGGACGGTGTAGGGGTAGGTGTAGATGTATTAGTAGGGGTAAGTGTCGGGGTGGTATTAGGAGTAAATGTAAGAGTAGGTGTCGGTGTAGGTGTCGGTGTAGATGTATTAGTAGGGGTCGGTACTATAGACTCCGTTGGCGTAGGGGTGTGTGTTGGGTAAAACGTTGTACCTGTTGGTGTTGAAGTAGGAGTTAACGTTACCTGGAATGTAGGTGTTAAAGTAGGTGTGGGTGTGGGTGTGAGAGTACCAAGTGCTGTCTGTGTAAACCCGGGCGTATTTGTTAAAGTGTTGGTAGGAGTAGCAGTGGGGGTGGTAGATAGCGTACCAGACTGAGTGGGTGTCGGGGTTAATGTAGGGGTTTGTGTATTAACCGGTGTCTGCGTTTGAGATATTGTAGGTGTGTTGGTGGGTGTAAAAAACGTAGACGTTTGAGTCGGTGACTGAGTAGGCGTTACCGACTGCGTTAAAGTTTGAGTAGGTGTTGCAGTTGGATTTAACGTTATAGTCGGTGTGTTTAAAGGTGTACCTGTAACTATTGGTACTTGTGTAACCGTTAAAGTTAAAGTTGGAGTTAAAGTTGGAGTTAAAGTTGGAGTTGAAGTAGGTGTGGGAGCAGGAGAAGCTGGAGCCGGGGCGGGTGATGCAGGAGCCGGGGCGGGTGATGCAGGAGCAGGAGCAGGAGAAGCTGGA
>Ga0316232_1004144_pt1 | contig 12557 bp, 8 predicted proteins | sample TBHtaG_FD_206006 | JGI IMG/M metagenome (GOLD analysis project Ga0316232, IMG submission 206006) | Freshwater microbial communities from Trout Bog Lake, Wisconsin, USA - TBH18025_13 | ecosystem: Environmental > Aquatic > Freshwater > Lake > Hypolimnion/Profundal zone | place: USA: Wisconsin... | reverse complement strand
TTGCCTATGTCATGCATAGCTACGGCTATCGAGTTACCAACCCTTGTGATTTTGTCAAAACCATTCATTTGCAAGCTGATATGCGGCGCTCGTATGATGCTCGAGGCAACAAGTTGCTTGGTATCCATGCGTTTGTTCATCCTACTCTCTCCGTAGAGGATGACTCAAAACTAGAGTTCGATTTACTTATTCGTAATAGCGAGCCCATACCCAATTTGAGGGTGAACAATTGGATTAACTATGGCAAAGACTACCAATTAAGTGGGGATCCTCAGGAATTGCAGCAAGTTCAGTCTGAAATTCGGCGTGAAGTTCAGGTATACCAGCCTGAGTTTCAGTTGGCAGACTCAATATCGCAGTACCAGTACACATCTTGTGAAAAATATGACTATATCGATAGCAAAGGTTTTATTGCCAAAGGCTATTTTTTAACCCATCAATATAGCGAGCAATATCAGGTATACGAGGATCAAGCCTATTTTTATTTTGTTGATAAATATTGGCCTACTGTCCGCAGAATTAAGCGTGAAAATTTTGTTATTGAATCTACAGGACTTCCTAATCTAGATCAATTATTCTGTGCAGGTTTTTTACCAACGATCCTGGAGTTGGATGGCCTCAATTTTAGTAATGCAAGGCGCTTTGAATCTGATAATTTATTCTGGCAAAGACCTTGTAAAACGGAAGAGAGTGCCTATGAGCATCATCAGCTTTTAGATTCTCCGCAGATAAGTGAAAAATATGTAGATATTTATGTGCCTATCCCTTGGGCAACGTTCATTGATCTCTACAAATTCCACTCAAGCTTGCAACATAAGGCAATTCCCTGGGGAGTCCTTGGGGTTTTGGGAATACGCATCTCATCGGCAAGACTGCTTCTGTCTGCAAGAGGTAAAGAGTTGCGGGTACACACCGTTTGTCAGCAGATTTATTGGCAAGAAATCTTAGAGTGCTTTAAGTGGGTGGGAGTAACAGACTTATGGATATCTCATAAGACCACTTCTATAGACTCAATAGAAAACATTCGTCTGCATGCATGGCCACTGTATGCCGTTAATATCGTTGACCCCACTCGTCAGCATGGCCTGAAAATTGTCCCTATTCAGGATAGGCCCTACTTAGCCTCTTTTATTGGTGCCTACATGGAGCACTATATCTCCAAAGCGCGCCTAAGGATGGCTGAACTATTTGGAGCCAATACTGACTACCGTATCAAGCTCAACGATATGTGGCACTTCAATGATCTGGTCTATAACGAACAGCTCAAGTTAGAGGTTGAAGATTTTCATCGGCAGGAAGACGACTCTGTTTTTGAATATAACCAAACATTATCTAACTCAAAATTTTCTCTATGTCCTATTGGTGCGGGATATAACACGCTACGTCTTTGGGAGTCTTTAGCTATTGGTAGTATTCCTGTGATTTTGTCAGACGGCTATCAATTGCCAGATGTCGAGGATGAGAACGGTAAGATTTTTGATTGGACCAAAGCTGTTTTACAAATTCCAGAAGCGCAGTTACCCAATCTAGATAAGATTCTGCGCTCTATCGACAATAAAACTCTCGAGTTGATGGCCGAAGAATGCAAGCGTATCTACAAATGCATCGTCAGAAAAACCTGCTTTGGCAAGATCGATAAGGATTTAGAGGTAAAGACGGTTGATTCAATTGCAGCCCGAAAGATGACGATTTTTGTCCCTTATATTGGGGAGAATGATCGGTATTTTTGGAGAAATAGTAAGCATGGATTTTATGACCTCGTCATGGAGTGGAATAGACGTGGTTGGTGCGACATTAAGCAACACAATGGACCTTACTATTGGATCAATAAGATTGGATCTATTCTCTTTTTCGATAGAGACCAGGTTGCTGATCTGATTGATAAGAAACGGGTTAATCCGCGATGGGAGGGCGAAGTTCCCTACAAGTACGCTTTCTTTACGAATGAGTACAACCTAGAAAATGATCGAAACTTTAAGTTTGAGTACTGGTCGTATCATCCGGTTGAGTTAGAGCAAAAGTCTAAAGAAAAGGGAGTAAGACCCTATCCAGAGAGATCTATTGATTCGATATTTTTAGCTTCTATCGAAAACGAGACCCAAGAGTATTTTAGGAATAAATTCCAGGGCTGGGAAACATCTATAGACGAGTTTTATATTGCCGATAAGCTGAATAAAAAAGAGAGTGCCAAGTATAGTTTTGAAGAATATCTAGAAAAAATTAGCCATGCTAAGTTTGGTGTCTGCATGAGGGGTAACGGTCCTAAGTGCTATCGTGAAGTGGAGTATGCCGCCTTTGGGACGCCACTCATCATTACAGAAGGTGTGGATACCAACTATCCAGTACCGCTAGTCGAGGGCACGCACTACTTCTTTGCAAAAAATAAAGAAGATATCGAAAAGTACGTTAAAGATACCGATGCAAAGACATGGGAAAAAATGTCTAAAGCCGTCAGAAAATGGTACGAGGAGAATTTCACAACCGAGGCAATGTTTAATCACCTCAAGGAAAAAATAGAGACGCTTGACCTGAGTCTACAAAAGCCTAGCACTGTATACATTGAGCCCTTAGACCATGAGCAATACCAGCTCACCCATGATTCATGCAAGATCTTTAATCCAAACATCAAGATTGTCAAAACTAAAGAAGAGAATACTTCTGGAGTAATTCTTCAGGCTGGAGATGTTGTAATTAATGAATTGCCATACGAAAAGTCAGATCATCATTATCAGTACTCTGTAAGTAAGGATCAGCTAGAGGTACTTAGAGAAGATATTCTGAAATCTAATCTACAGAAAAATAAAGATTTAGCAGTACTATTAAGATGGAGGCTAAGAGACTATAAGGTAAGCCTTGCACTTAATGGAATTCCAGTAGATCCATCATCTTATATAACTAAAGAAGGATGCTTGCGTATTCAAGAAAAAATCGAATATGAGATTTATGCCGATTATGATTACCAAAGACGTTCAAATATTAAATATAAGGAATTTAAGATATCTGGAAATGAGCCAATCCTTTTTCCAGATATTTTGATCCTAAGGGCGGAATTAGATGTAAAAAAGGGGATGGACATTATAAAATTTGATATTACAAAATCATATACTGATTTTGTAATTGCTGAATGCGGTCAGATTCCAGTTAAAGACATATATCGCATATTAAAACTTTGGGAGTTTGAGGGGTGCAGACCCCAGAGCTTGAGCTTAAGCTTTATTGAGAATCTAACTTTTTACACTAAAAAAATTGAATTAGCTCATATTTGACGGTTATAGGATGAAAATATTATGAAAATTGGTAATCAAAATTTCAACAGGCTATGGACTAATGCCAAGATCATTGACACTGAATTAGAGGGGGTTTTTTCATGTGACTCTGGTGACAATGAATATGCAGTTACATTTTCAGTTGATGCTGATCTAGCGTATATTGCTTCAAGCAGTAGGCTAAAGATAACGGCATCAAGGACAAATCGCTGCGTCTTATCCGTAGTTATGCTTGATGATGTTGAAACTCGTCGCATCAACATCATTCCTTTTTATAAAAATGGGGCGTATTTAATTCCTCTAGAGATTTTTAATGCTAGTGCGACTGAAGGCATCAAAGAAATTCGCTTTCATATAAAAGGTAAATTTGATATTAAATCAATTGAAATTGCGGATTTTTTAATTGAGCCAATATCATTGAAAATAATGCTTCACAGTGGTATAGGGGATTGTCTCAGGGCATTAATGCGAAATTCCTCTATTACCGCCTATGCTAAAAGATACCCATGTAATATTTATTGGGCTTATGCTGGGAGGGGTCTTAGGAACTCAAGTTGGGAGGAGCTCCTTAACAAATTTGTTCTTGGACGAAATACATTTTTTACGCATGTAAGTAATGAAGATTTTGAAAATATTGATGCATGTGAGCTTTTTAATGGCTATGGCGGTGATGTATTATTTTCTGGCTATATTGAGGACGAGGTTGGTTCTATTGAAGTAAATTTATCGCGCCAAGAAAGATTTGAGAGCAATAAAATCTTAAATCATGCTAGCTTTCGAATTGGGATACAGCTACAAGGTAATGACCCCAAAAAAACATTTCCTACTGAAAAATGGGTTGAGCTATTTACTTTCTTACTTCAAAAATACCCGCTTGCTAATATTTTTATTATGGATGGGCCTACAAGGACCGTAGATCAATCCCTTCTATTTGATAGGCGAATTGTGAGCCTTATAGGAGTCACAAATATGGCTCAGAATATTAACTTAATTCAAAAAATGGATTTATGGATCTCTCCTGATAGTTTTAGTAAGTATGTGGCAGCTTGGGGTGATGTAAGGCAGGTGATTATGTGTTGCAGACTCCCATATAATCAGCCGAAGGAAATGTTAATCAGTGCATTTGATGTGGTGGGGCTCTTAATGAATCCCAGAATCAAACTTGTTGGCCTAAATTATGATGAATTCAAGGAGGTTAGTACGATTATGGATGACGTGCGCGATATAAATGTCGAAGATATATTAAGTTTTTGCTAAAAGATGACTAAAACTCTGATTTTTTGTACAGCATATTCTGCGTCATCCAATTCTTGGATTGAAAGGTATGCCAAGTGGCTGTCGTACTATGAAAATAGGGCTGGTATCAATTACGATCAAATCTTGATTATTGATGATGGATCTCCATCTTTCCCCACAATAAACGATATAAATATTGTTGATAGATTAAATGATGGGTATGAAGATCGAAAAAAGGTCTTATTCCATTTTAAAAATAATCTTGGCAGACCAGAGTCATTAATATATCCGGGTTGGTACAGATCCTTTGCTTTTGCTGCAATCTGGGCTAAGCGTTATGGTTTTGATAAGGTTGTTCATATTGAATCTGATGCATATGTGCTTACTCGCAAGTTAGCAAATTTTATTAATGAGCTTGACTCTGGATGGACCACCCTATGGTGTCCGAGAAGTAGCTTTCCGGAAACTTGCATACAAGTTATTGGTTCAGACTCCTTAAATAGTTTTTTTGATTTTGCTCAAATGAGCTACGAGAATTTTTCTGGTACATGTATCGAAACTCTATTGTGGCGTGGAGACTTAAAAAGATTTACGAATGTTTGCCAGGAATTTGAAGGGGATAGATATTCTCAGTATCCTCAGGATGTTCCTCCAAGCGCTGATTATGCATGCCAATGCCCTGATAACTGGCTCCCCTCTGGTGAGCTTTGATTATTGCAAATTATGAACGGTGAACTGTATGGCTGAGATTCAGGTAAATTTTCAGGATTTCTGTACAAGCAATAATATTTCGTATAAGGAAATGACGGAGGGAGTGCTCAGGGACAATGAGATCTTTGGTGATAAATATTTAGTAATTGGCGATGGTGAAATCTGTGGAGTTTCTCCCAAAAGATTTGGAAAGTTTGGTAACAATGTAATTCAAATTGCCCATGCCATTTATTTTGCAAAAAAATATAATCTTAAGTGGGTTCATTTAAAAGATTTTGGTGATATTGATTTTGGCTATTTATTAAAACCAGGTTTTTACAGACTAGATAATGAGCTTGATCTTTATATTGATTTAGAGCCACCTGCCGGTGAGGCAGCTATTTCAGGATGGTTTTTTTTACTTTTGGCACAGCCGGCACCTTGCTCGATGCGTCAACTGAAGATTTTGTGTTCAACGTTCGTTTGCTAAGGTGTACGCTGGCTTTATCCCTTAATAATGTCGAGCAAAAAGAAGAGTTAGTGGTGCATATAAGAGGCGGTAGCGATATATTCGGAATGGAAAAAGGGAAAAACATTGCCTCAGAGCTGAATCCCGGGTATACTCAGCCTCCTTTGGCATACTATCTTAAGGTCCTTGAACATTGGATTCCAGGGAAAAATACCCCCCATGTTAAGTTAATTACGATGGATTTTTCAAACCCCTGCTTAGATGAATTAAAAGGGGCATTAGATAAATTAAATATACCCTTTCAAGTATTTTGTGGAAATATTAATGATGACGCTCAGCACTTGATGGATGCGACTACTGTTGTTACTGGCTACGGTACATTTGTTCCAATTTTAAATGTTTTATCCGACAATGTTGTGGAGATATATTGCTTCAGAGGCGATGGCTTTTGGCCTCAGTATAAAAAATTGGGAAAGAGGCTATATGTTGTCGATGACCTTCGTGATTCCTATACTAAGCCAGGAAGCTGGGCTAATACCAATGAGCAAATAGAAATGATGCTCTCATACCCAATTGATAGTCTTGGTATTAGGATGATTGATTGAGATTTGATCTGGGGCAGGGCAAAGTAATGGATGCCATTGTTGTTGGCGCTGGTATATCAGGATTATCTACCGCCATTTGTCTTCAAGAGAGAGGCGTTATCCCAACATGCTTCGAGTCTAGAGGTTCCCCAGGCGGCCTTATTTCTTGCACATACGAGGATGGTAGTTTATTCCATCGTGTAGGGGGGCATGTATTTAATACCAAATTAAAGGCTGTTAATGATTGGTTCTGGAAAAGATTCGATATAAAGTCTGAATTCATAGCCGCCCAGAGAAATGCAGCAATACTAATGGGAGGAAAATTTTTAGGCTACCCAATTGAAAATTACATTTATAAGCTTGATGAGCGCCTACAGGCCTCAATTATTAATGAACTGCTTTCTATAGGGGTCACTGGTGGTAAACAAGTAAATAATTTTCATGATTTTTTAATTGAAAGCTTTGGAAAAACATTGTGCGAAATATATTTTCTTCCCTATAACAACAAAATTTGGAATGCTGATCTAACCAAAGTCCCACTAGAATGGTTGAATGGAAAACTTCCAATGCCAAGTATTGTTGAGATTTTTAAAGCAAATTTTTCAAGATCAGCTGAAGCTTCAATGGTTCACTCTACGTTTTATTATCCCGTAAGAGGCGGATCTCAATTCATTGCGGATAGGTTGGCAAGTGAGGTAAAAAATATCCTATATGACTCCCCCGTAAAAAGACTGGAGTTTTCTAGAGATAGAATTGTCATTAATAGTATGTTCTCTACAAAATCCCTCTTTTGGACTGGTGATCTAAGGCTGCTAGTTTCTTTGGTTGAAGATGAGTCTGATAGAAATATGCTATCTAGTTGTCTAAAAAATTTTGGGTCTAACGGCACATCCAATCTTTTGTGTGAGTGCGACAAAACGGACTATTCATGGCTATACATTCCTGAGCAATTTACAAGAGCTCATCGTATTATTTTTACGGGAAATTTTTCGCCAAATAACAATTCACCTTCATTGCCCGTAAATAGATCAACTTGTACTGTTGAATTTTCTGGACTCGTGACAAGAAATGTTGCATTTAATGAATGTAAGAAACTTCCTTTTAATTTAGAGCCTGTAGCCTACAATTATGAGCCTAATAGTTATATTTATCACAATAATAATTCGGTCGATATGGTAGAAAAAATTAGAAAATACTTTAGGTCTAAGGGCATTTATTTAGTTGGTCGTTTTGCAGAATGGGAATATTTCAATATGGATGCAGCAATTCATTCTGCTATTAATACTGTTGATGATTTCATCAAGGATTGATAAAAATTTCCCCTTTTAAATTTTATGGAGAAATTTTAGCAAGATGATTTCAATCATAACGCCCTCACTAAATCCATCTATTTTTATAGTGGATAATTTGAGAAGTGTTCATACTTCAGGATCGGTTACTCATTTAATCTGTGATGGCGGCTCAACTGATCGCGGTTTTACCTTATTTTTAACCAGCCCATTTTCTGATAACCTTGTCCTTTTTTCGGAAATTGATGCGGGGCCCGCATCGGCTATTAACTCTGGCGTTAAGATCAATCAAAAAAGTTTCCTTGGCTGGCTCAATTCCGACGATTTTTATGCCCCCGGCGCCATTGATCGCGCCCTCAAGTTATTTGAATCCAATCCTAAGTTAAAAATAGTCTATGGCCTAGGTCGCCATATTGATGCTGCAGGTAAAGATTTAGGGGCTTATCCAACTTTGCCTCCATCTGCATCAATCAAGAAATTCGCTGATGGCAGTTTTATTTGTCAACCAACCGTTTTCTTTCGTCGCGAGGTGTTCGATGAAGTCGGGCTTCTTGACGAATCCTTAAAGACTGCTTTCGATCTCGATCTATGGTTACGCATCTTTAAACGTTATCGCAAGAATCAGATTGGCTTTATCAATAGAGTCCAAGCCTATTCTCGTTTGCATGATCAGTGCTTAACTAAGCGTTTACGCCAAACAGTTGCCCTTGAAAGTATGCAGGTGATTGCAAAGCACCTAGGTTCTGCTCCAGGCCATTGGATTCTGACTTACTTTGATGAATTGTGTGAGCGTTATCCATTTATTGAAGAAAAAGAATCGCTTGTTGAAATTATTAAGGGAGTATTACAAAAAGCAAAAGCTTTCATGAAACCTGCTGAGTTTGCTCAATTAGTGAAAACTTTACAAAACGACTCTCGTCTAAAACTAGCTAATGCCCAAGCATTTGTCGATGTTCAGCCTGATGGCTGGGTAAGCAAAAAATTGATTGCCAAGCTGCGTTATAAGAAGGGCGATAAACGCACCCTCATTCTGAAATGCCAGGGGGGCTGGCCCACGGAATCTAATATTCATCTGACTATTCGCTCGGCTACTGGTGAGGTCGAGAAAATCACCCTTGGTTCGCAAGATGAATTTTTATTAAGACTTGAAGCTCCTGAAACAAATACAGAGGCATTTACGGCGTGGGTTATTGAGACTAAGCAATCTTTTGTTCCGGCTAAGCTGCAAAAGCGTTCAATAGATACTCGTAGGCTCTCGTTTAGGGTAGATGCTCTGTCGGTTCAGTAATCTCACCTTATTAAGGGCATAGAGCTCTTGGCATTATTTGGCCTTCCCCCGGTCTTTCAAGAGGTCTTTTCAGGCAATATCTTTACTGATTTTTTCACACTCTACCCAACTGGCATGGCTAATTTTATGGCGTGGATTACTATCGATTGGGCAGTCCTAAAGGTCGGTAAAATAAACCATTACAAAATAAATGGGTATCTCCTTGATTACTCCTGAACAAGTTACTTTGGCGTATCAACTCTTTTTGGGTCGCGATCCTGAGAGTATTGATATTGTTAATAATCTTTGCCAAACTGTGCACTCCGTTGCGGCATTGCGTGAAACCTTTATGCGCTCTGCAGAGTTTCGTCAGCGCATGGGTGAAGCTTTAGATAAAAACCAAAATGTGCAATTGCGTCACCCGTTTCACCTGCCGCACATTCCAGTAGAAGCGCAAATCTCCGATGAGTTGCTTCATAAAATGTTTGATCGTATTCAGCATGAGTGGACTTATCTAGGAGAAACCGAGCCTTATTGGTCGACCATTACGCAGCCGCAATATCACCGCGATCAGTTTGAAGCAAATCGTAAGCAGTTTTATGACTCTGGAAAATATGTGATCGATATCTTTATGGCGGCTATGCGTCGCAATAACGTTAACCCTAATTTCATTCAAACGGTCTTAGAGGTCGGTTGTGGTGTAGGACGCGTGACAGACTTTTTGGCAAAGTCGTTTCCTAAAGTCATTGCTACCGATATTTCTAAGCCGCACATCAGTGTTGCTAAATCTCATGTGCAATTGCAAAACTCCGATAATGTGCAATTTATCCACTGGGATGATCCGCGGGCTTTATATCAACTACCCAGTGTTGATGCCATCCTGTCTGTCATTACGCTGCAGCACAATCCTCCCCCAGTGATGGTGTGGATCTTAAAGAACTTACTGGCATGCCTGAACCCAGGTGGTGTGGCATACATTCAGATACCAACGTATCGCAATGGTTATCTATTTGAAACTGAGCGTTATTTGCAAACTGCGCAGCCTAATACCCTGGAGATGCATTTTCTACCCCAGCATGAAGTCTTTAGAATCATCTCTGATTCTGATTGCACGTGTTTAGAGATTCGGGAAGATGGCATGGTGGGAGATGAGAGTCAGATGCTTTCAAACACTTTCTTGATTCAGCGTAATCCTTAATTGATGTGCTCCCCCAATGCTTGATCTATCTTTAGCCAAGCATTTTGCTTGGGTTTTGCGCTCCGATGTACGTCAAGACTTTAAGCCTACTGATCAATATTCGGAACGCTTTGCACAGTGGTGGTTAGTCAATGGTCGCTCTGAATATGCCTATTGGGATTACTTAAGTCCTGCTGAAATTGCTTGGCTACAAGAATCGGTTGGTAAAGCGATGTTTGAAGGGGTGGAGCTCACCATTCCCAAGATGATGCGTTTGGTGCTCTCTTGGCGACCCGATGTCATTCAAAAGTTCACCATTAATGACAAGGCTGACTCTATTTCATTAATGGCCTGGTTCTATTTGCTAGGCATGCATGAGCATCGCCTCTTTGATGCGGTCTCGCTAGAGATGATTCGCGATCTAGATCGCTCCATCATCAACCCCAATGCCCAGCCAAGCGATGAAACCCCTGCAGCTACCGTATTGATGGCTTTAGCATGGCGCTTATTAGGACCTGATCTGCAAAAGGTGATGAGTCTGTCTGAGTCTGCCTCACGCAATCGCTATTTAGGGTGGTTCTTCACCGTGGGTCTGGGTATTTTTAAGTGTCATAACCTGATTGCCAATCGCTGGCGCTCGTGGTTATTGCAACCAATTCCACTTGGTTCTGACTTAGGCGAATTACCCAGATTTGCATTGCTAGAGTATTCCTTGTTACCAGCCAAAAAACGTCCAGACATCACCAAACCTGCTGGAGTGGAAAAGTTACGGACATGGTCTAGTAGTGCTCAGGCTACTGGTGATGGTGGCAAATGGGCTTGGCTGAAAAAACCAACCCAATTACCTAAACCTGCCGTTCCTCTAAAGCCTGCGATCAATTTACTAAGTGATAGTTCAGGGGTATTGCCCGCTGCTACCAAGAAACCCTTTGGCCTTAACCTCTTTGGCTTTGCCTATGGCGAGCTGGGAATTGGTGAAGATCTTCGTATGGCAGTGGCATGTTGCAAGGCTGCTGGTATTGACTATCGGGTGATCAATATTGAGCCAGGTACTGAGATTCGTCAAAACGATAAAGCAGTTCAGGCTCAAGTAGAGCAGGGGATCGATTCAGCGCCCTATGCGATCAATGTGTTTATTCTCCCAGGCTTTGATATTGTTTCTAGAGTCTTTTTAAAGATGGGCAGTGAAGTTTTTAAAGATCACTACAACATTGGTTGGTGTCCTTGGGAGTTGGGTGTGTGGCCCAAAGCTTGGAATCGTACTTTTGAACTGTTGGATGAAGTATGGGCTGGCAGCCAATTTAGTCATGAGATGTATCAGCGCTCAACTACTAAGCCGGCCATTCCAATGCCCTTAGCAACTCAGTTGCAGGGACTGCAGAAAAAATCCCGTAAGCATTTTGGTTTGCCAGCAAGCCCTTATTTATTTTTGTATGTCTTTGACTTTAATTCTCATCTGGAGCGCAAAAACCCCAGCGCTGTTCTAGAGGGGTTTGCTAAAGCTTTTCCTAAGTCTTCCCAGAAGGTGGGTTTAGTCTTGAAGGTGATGAATGCCAAATCAGCTGATCCGGCATGGCAGCAATTTGAAAAAAACTGCAAATCTGATAAACGTATACATCTGATAAATAAGACAATGGATCGGGGTGAGATTTTGGCCTTAATTCAGGTCTGTGATGCCTACGTTTCACCCCATCGAGCCGAGGGCTTTGGCAGAACCCTCACCGAAGCAATGCTGTTGGGTAAACCCGTTATAGCCACCAATTATTCAGGCAACGCCTTTTATATGAACCCTCAGGTGACCTTTCCAGTCGACTATGACCTGGTGCCGGTAAAGCGGGGGGATTATCACTTTGTAGAGGATGAGGATGGGGCTCAATGGGCATCAGTCTCAATTAGCCATCTGGCAAGCCAAATGCAGGCTGCTATGGCTGCCAGTAAAGACCCCCAATTTAAGGCTAATTTATTGGCCTATGCCCAGCAAACCTTTGCGCCTAAGCGCACGGGACTATTGATGCGGGCAAGGTTAGAATTGATCAAAACCATGCTGACTCAAAGAGGGCTGATATGAAATTTCCTTTCTCATTGTTTGAAAAAAAACCAGCCGATAGTGCCACTACTCAAATAGCACGTCCTAGTATCGTGACCCCGGTATCAGCAGATGAGCTTCTGAGTCCGCCAGTTGCAGAGCGTCCCAGCTTTCAGCTTCCTCCCGAAGACGGTCAGGCTACTGCGGCGCAAATGGACCCTCAGTCGGAGCCAGTCATTTCTGCGGGTACAGCAGACGAAGCATTGTCTGCGAGCGAGTCTGAAACCGAGCCATTGCCAGGGCAAATGGATACCGATTTGATGACTGCAGAAGATATCATCGCGGCTTATAAGATCTTCTTGCGCCGTCGTCCTGAAAATATGGATGGCGTTACCCCGCGGGTGGGTTTAACAGCGGATCGGATCTTGTTTGACTACCTCATGTCCGACGAATTTACTGGCAGACCCGAGGTAGCTCAATTGGTATTTAATTGCGCCAAGAAAATTGTCGATGCGAAAAAATTTGCTGATGAGATTGCCGCGGTAGCCAAAGC
>Ga0316232_1004143_pt1 | contig 12559 bp, 11 predicted proteins | sample TBHtaG_FD_206006 | JGI IMG/M metagenome (GOLD analysis project Ga0316232, IMG submission 206006) | Freshwater microbial communities from Trout Bog Lake, Wisconsin, USA - TBH18025_13 | ecosystem: Environmental > Aquatic > Freshwater > Lake > Hypolimnion/Profundal zone | place: USA: Wisconsin... | reverse complement strand
TCGCCACGCGGCCATGTTGGAGCGGCTGGCTGGTGGTGAATATGATTGTGAGATCGAACCGTCTGGGCACTCACGACCCAGTCCATTCAAGATGCACCAAGGGCGGGTTATCGACTGCTGACTGCGGAGGGGGCGACCGTTGTGACTCGGCAAATCTGCTTCGATGTGGCGGTGCTATCCCGGGCATTGAGTTGCGAATTACTGGCAAGTGTCGGGCTGTCACGGACAGCATCACATTCAGTGGGCACCTCAGCCGCAGTGGATTCCCGCGCCGCCAACAGCTTGTGTCCGTGGCAATCCGGCAATATCGTGCAACAAAATGCAGCAATAATGAACTTCTGCGCCACGAAAAAGCCACGAGAAGAGTGGCGGCTCGCTTTGGTAGGCAGCGGCCCCATCGGATCCTGACCTCTGATTGCTGGAATTGCTGGGATAGAATTAAGCGAGCGTAAAACTTTGAATATTCGGAGTGACAATCCGATATTTCAATGTTACGTTGGTGCCATGATTGAGCGTAAACGATTGACCCGTGCCATCGAAACCGCGTTGCGACGAAGCCCCGTGGTGGCGTTACTTGGGCCACGCCAATCTGGCAAGACCACATTGGCGCGCGCTATTGCCAGCGCAAAAAAGACGGCTTACTTCGACCTTGAATCACCTGCCGATTTACGAGCTTTGGAACAGCCGATGACCGCGTTGGAGGGATTGTCCGGGTTGGTGGTTCTGGACGAGGTGCAACGGCGACCGGAATTAATGCCGATCCTGCGTGTACTCGCCGACCGCCATCCGTTGCCAGCCCGATTTTTGATCCTCGGCAGTGCCGCACCGGAACTCGTGAAAGGTTCGTCCGAAACGCTGGCAGGGCGCGTTGAGTTTATCGACATTGCCGGATTCACGCTGGAGGAGGTTGGCGCATCCCATCTGGACAAGTTATGGGTACGGGGTGGTTTGCCGCGGTCTTACTTGGCACGAACGGATGCTGATTCAACGGCGTGGCGCGAGAGTTTTGTCCGCACCTTTTTGGAACGGGACTTGCCGGCCTTGGGAATTGGCATCGCCGCCACAACGCTGCAGCGATTTTGGATGATGATTGCCCATGCCCATGGTCAGACTTGGAATGCGTCTGACATTGGGCGCAGCCTTGGTTTATCGGACAAGACCGTGCGAAATTACCTCGATATTCTCACCGGTACCTACATGACTCGCCAACTGCCGCCATGGTTTGAGAATATCAGCAAGCGGCAGGTCAAGGCGCCGAAGGTGTATCTGCGCGACAGCGGGTTACTGCATGCGTTGCTTGGATTGGAGACGCGGGCGAATATTCTGGCTCATCCGCGCTGCGGTGCGTCCTGGGAAGGCTTTGCGATTGAGCAACTGCTGGCTAAGTTTGGTGAACGCCAGGCGTATTTTTGGAGCACCCATAGCGATGCGGAGCTGGATTTATTTCTGATTCGTGGGGCTGAGCGGTGGGGATTCGAACTAAAATTGAATGACGCGCCGGTGATGACTCGCTCATTGCATACGGCGATGATGGATCTCAAACTCACGCGGGCGTGGCTCATCTATCCCGGTAAGCGAAGTTATGCGGTTGCGCCCAAGGTTACCGCCTTACCACTGCAAGAGATCGAAAACATATAAACTGGACTTGTGTCCGTGGCATTCCGGCAACAGAGTGCTGTGAAATGCAGCAATCGTGAACTTCTGCGCCACGAAAATTCCACGGGAAGAGTGATCACTCCCTGCACCCTTTGCTGGGCATTGATCCCACGGACCCAGCGCGCCACGCACGTGTTCAACGTGCGTCAAACCGCACTTGTTCAACCTTATCCCACTGTATTTTCCCGGTGCTTTGGGCTAGCGGCACATGCGGCACCACCGCCCCACAACGGACCAGGATAATGCAGGGAATTTTACCGGCCTCCATGAGATGCCATTGACCACCTGCATAGCTCAGTTTCGTCTGGTAGTCGATCCATGTGCCCGGCGGAACATAGACCTGACGCCCCGTTGTTTCTTCCATCAGCGGAGCAATCAGCAGGTCGTGTCCGAAGAAATACTCATCCTCGATGAGCCACGCTGTCGGATCATCTGGGTACTCAAAGAACAGTGTCCGAAGCATCGGCCAACCGTTGGCCGCACTTTCTTTCGCCTGGGCAAGCACGTAGGGCAGGAGGCGGTACTTCAATTCCACAGCGGCCCGAAAGGCATCCGTGAATGATTCCCCATACGGCCACGGCTCCTTCGGAGGCGCGCCATGACAACGGCTGTGCGAAGTTAACATTCCAAACGGCAGCCACCGCCGGTAGAGTGCCTCCGGGCTCTTTTGCACAAAGCCGCCGATATCGTGGCTCCAGAACGTAAACCCGCACAGTCCAAGCGACAGGCCGCTGCGCAGCGAGGCGGCCATTCCGCCGTCGGTATTTTCGGCATCGCCGCCCCAATGCAGCGGATAGCGTTGACTGCCGGCCCAGGCGCTCCGGGCCCAAATGACGGACTCGCCGGTAATCTCGCGGGTGATCGCCGCCGCCGCTTGGTTGTAGCGGAGCGGGTAAAGATTGTGCTCGTACCAACCGGTGCGGCCGGACGCATACAGTCCTGCGAGTGGCCCGGCTTCACCAAAATCCACTTTGATGGCTCCCACGCCCATCTTCAGCAGCCCGGCCAGCAAGTCCTGATACCAGCGCACTGCCGCCGGATTGGAAAAATCAATTACGGCATCTTCGGTCGCCGCCGCGCCCTTGGCATCGCGCACCACGTAGCCCTTGGCGATCGCCTCGCGATACAGCGGGTTGGTTGGTGTAAAGTAGGGCAGTTGCCAGAGACTGACACGGAAGCCCTGTTCTTGCAGATCGCGAATCAGCCGGGCCGGATTGTCAAATCGCGTGGTTGAGAATTGGTAGTCACAGCGCCAGTCGGTCTCGAACCAGCCGGTATCCAGATGAATCACATCGCAGGGAATCCGCTGCTCCCGCAACAACCGGGCCACCTCCCGTGTTTCTGCTTCTGATTTGTAGGTGATGCGGCTCATCCACAGACCAAAAGACCACACGGGTGGGACCGGACTCCGACCCGTCAGCGCCGTGTACTCGCTGAGGATCTCCTTGGGCGTTCCCAAAAAGATAAAGCAATCGAGTTCGTCATCCCCCACATGCAAGGTTGTGGTCGAGTCGTAGGAGTGCCCGAAGTCAAATGTCATGGGCGCACTGGAGTGGACAAACAGGCCATAGCCCCGGCTGCTGAGAAAGAAAGGAATTGGTTTATACATGGCCGGGGTCTGCACGCCGAGCGCATCGCACGTCCAGAGCACAATCTTCTGGCCGCGCTTGTTCAGACGTGTGAATGACTCCCCGCACCCAAACAGTTTCTCATCCGGGGCCAGTTTGAAACTTGCGGCGAACTGGCGTCCCAGATCCCGTCCCCGGCGGATGAATGAGAACGGCACGCTGCTCGTATTGGACAGCGACCGCGGGTCGGCCAGCTGCCGGGTCTCGGTTAACAGCTGGCCCGCCGCGTTGCGAAATTCCAGACGCCATGGGTTCTCAACCAGCGTCAGCGACCCATGCGGCCCCGTCCAGACTACTCGCCCGGTTTCCGACCGGACCTGCCAAGCATCGCTGTGCGTGGGCGCACCGGCGAGCATCAACGATGGCGAGTCCGGCCCGGCCACGGTTCGCGCCGCCAGCCGGATCCGGATTGTGCGCGGGGTCACAAACGAGATCGCCAATGACAAGGCCGGATCCTGGTCATATTCCGGCGGGAACTCCCAGGCTTTCGTTTCCTCTAGCGGCAGGACGATCTGATCAAATGCCAGGCGCGGCTTGCGGCTGTGCCGTTTCCACCGGAGCGTTCCCTGTCCATTGGCCGGATCGAAAGCAACGGATTCGGTTGCGATAAACCATTGGTTTTCCAACCGGGCGAATTCTTCACTCACATCCAGCGGCTGGTTCAGCACATTGGCCATTGGCGTACTCATTGCATATTCCTTTCTTCAGAGGTCTGGAGCGGATCCTGCACTTCAAGAAACGAAAACCGCTGGAAATCACTATCGCGGGTGTAGATCGTCTTGATTCCGTGCTCGCGCATCAGGGCGGCAATGTGCAAATCGCTGATCAGGTTGCCGGCTAATATTGGCGTAGCCTGTAATAACTCGGCCAGGATTTCCCCGTGGCGCTCGGTTTCGGTCAGAATTTCCAGTGACGGAGCGGCGCGGAGCGCCTCTACAAACTCCCACGCCGCCGGCAGCTTCCAGGGTTGGGGCAAGACGCGTGGATGGGTTACCAAACGCAGGAATCCGTACAGCACTCCCCAGGTCACGAACCACGTGGCTTTCTGGTGGCGCCATTGTTCGAGAAGCGCCCGGCACCGCGCGTGTTCCGGACAGTTCGCATTTGCCGCGTACACCAAGATGTTCGTATCGACGACAAACATCAGCGATTCTCCATCCAGTCGAGCACCGCTGCACGACTGGCAATGTTAACGCGCGGGACTCCGCCTTTGAATGTCGGCAACGGCGGTAACTGGCGCTGCGGGGGGCGGGGTTGCAATAACCGGCGCAATGCCGTTTCAAACAGCTCCGACATGGTTTTCCCCTGCCGCGCGGCCTCGGCCTTCAGTCGGGCCATGATCTGATCATCCACATTGAGTGTCGTCTTCATATATGGTTAACCATACAAACAATCCGTGGGAGTGTCAATTCGCTGCCGCGCCGTTGTGAACTCGGTAAGAGGCAACACGGCGGTTCAAAAAATCTGTGCGCTCGCCGCTGCTCAGAGTTGCGCGGCCAGTTGTTCCTCCTGCGGTGGCTACCACCCATGGCTGCCACAGGGTGCTCCGGTTTCGCGAAGGTTTCCTTGGTGTTCGGGTATGCCCAACGGCATGCCCATCGTAACAAACAATTCCATCAAGTAACCGCTGGTTGCAATTTTACGAATATTTGAGGTAATTCTGTTGGTTCAAGTCCGACCGGATCCACCAACTTTAGCCCGCGTGACTGTAATAGGTTATCTGATTGCCGTCAGTAATTGAGCCGTCGCCGGGTCGCTGGCGAAGATATCGCGGAGTTTGGCAAGTTCGCGCAGCCACCCGACGTTGTGTTCAAATAGACTGCCAACAGCCACCCATCCTTTTCAATTCCTCGCTTCATCGTCCTGTTCTACACTCGCCAACGGTTGCGCTACGACCCACAAGCGACCCCCGGGCCGGCCGTGCCAACGGGAGGCTCGACATCCGTCCTTACAGGCTTAAAATCCCGCCGTGCTCGACACCTCACAACGCCATCGCCTGCTGGAAGAACATTTCGGGTTTCGGGAGTTTCTCGAAGGCCAGGAACATGTCATTGAGACCATTCTCAGCGGGCAGGACACGCTGGTCATCATGCCAACCGGCGGTGGCAAATCACTCTGCTACCAGTTCCCCGCGCTCGCGCTGGAAGGAATCACCATCGTTGTCTCGCCATTGATTGCGTTGATGAAGGATCAGGTGGACGCACTCGCCGAGAAGAAAATCCCCGCCACATTCATCAATTCCTCTCTTGGCCAATCCGAGATCGACGCCCGGACCGCCGCCATGCAGCGGGGCGAATACCGGCTGGTCTATATCGCCCCGGAACGATTTAAGAGCGACCGGTTTACCCGGGCACTCGCCCCGTTGTCGATCGCGTTGTTTGCGGTGGACGAGGCGCATTGCATCTCGCAATGGGGCCACGATTTCCGGCCCGATTATATCCGCTTAAAGTGGGCGCTCAAGGAACTGGGCCAACCGCAGGTCATTGCCCTCACGGCCACCGCCACGCCGGAGGTCCGCGCCGACATCGTCGAACAGCTCGCGCTCGGCAAGTTCGGCCGGTCGGAGCCGCAGATTTTTGTTTCTGGATTTGCGCGGCACAATCTCCATCTCGCGGTCAGCAGCGTCAAAGGGAAAGCGGCCAAGTTTCACCGGATCAGCGAGATCATTCGCCAATACAAGACCGGCATCGTCTATTGCGCAACCCGCAAAAACGTCGAAAAAGTTGCGGCAGAACTGGGGCGGTCCTGTATTGCCTATCACGGGGCAATGACGCCCGAACAACGCAACAAAGCCCAGACGAAATTCATGAACGGCGATTGCGACGTTGCGGTCGCGACGAATGCTTTTGGCATGGGCATTGACCGCGCGGATTTGCGATTCGTAATTCACTTCGACATTCCGGGCAGCGTCGAAGCGTATTATCAGGAAGCCGGTCGCGCGGGGCGAGACGGCGAACCAGCCCGGTGTGAAATTTTATTCAACTATGCCGATGTCCGGACCCAGGAATTTTTTATCGAGGGTGCGAACCCGACGCGTGAGATCATCACCAGCCTCTACCACACGCTTACACGGCTATGCCGACGCGGGCCGATCACGATGTCGATTACCGACATTGCCGAGGAGATTCCCGCGGCCAAGAACGAGATGGCGGTTGGCAGCGCGCTCTTCCAACTCGAACGGGCTGTCTTCATCCAGCGCGACTACGAATCCGGCAAGCGCACCTACACCACCGGAATCGTCGAACCGGTCAAACCGTTAGCCGAGTTGGCAATCGACTTTGAGCGCTTGGACGCCAAATATCAGCGCGATCTCGCCAAGCTTCATAAAATAATTGCCTACGCCGATCACCACGACTGCCGGCACAACTTTATTCTCGATTACTTCGGCGATATTGATACGGCCCCGCACTGCGTGGTTTGCGACAATTGCCTCGCGCGAACCACCAGTCCCAGCCGGCCTCCGACCGCAGCCGAAATTGTGACGATCCAGAAGGCCCTGAGTTGCGTTGCGCGTGTCAACGGTCGGTTTGGCCGGGCCCGAATTGCCCAAACGCTGGTCGGCTCGCGATCGAAGGAAGTCGTGGACGCCCGGCTGGATCAACTCACCACCTATGGGCTGCTGGCGGCCCAAGGCTCGGACTATGTCTGGGCCCTCCTCGATAGTTTGATTCGCGTCGGCTGCATCGCCGTCAGTACCGGAACCTATCCCACTTTAACTCTCACGGAATTAGGCCGGGCCGTCATGCTGCGCCAGCAGACGATTCCGATCGCCATGCCCGAGCTAACCCAACCGAAGAAACGAGCGGAAAAGAAAGCCGCCCAGGTTGAAGAGGTCGTGGATTATGATCGGGAAATTTTTGAGGCCCTGAAAAAGTGGCGCCGGGAGAAAGCCGGCTCGCTTGGGGTCCCGGCGTACTTGGTTTTTCCGGACAAAACACTCCAAGAACTGGCACACGTTTTACCGGAATCACCGGCCGATTTGCTGAATATTCGCGGCATCGGGCCGGCGAAAGCCCAGCGGTTTGGCGACGAAGCATTGGCCGTGATTGCGCTGTGCCGTCGGAGCTAAATCCGCCCCGGAACTAACCATCCGCCGGCTCGACCCGTTCACGACAAAATTCCGCTCCGATACACGCGATAAATCTTCACCGTCAATTTGCCAATTTTCTGGTCAGAGATAATGGATTCGGTCGCGATTCTTTTGGAGCAGGGCCGCATTATGGGCATCGCCCGGATCGGTGTTGGCGCTCACGAAAACCGGCGGTGTCACGCCGCGATGAACCAGCAGTCGAACGGTCTCGCATGCCAGGGCATTGACAATCGCACAGCCAGTCACCGAAGAAAGTGGTCCGACTTTGTAGGCAAACCCCGGGATCTCCACGACGGCATCCCCGTACGGGGCTCCATTGTCGATCACCAGATCACACACATCAGCCAACCGCTTACCGGATGGGTGTCGACTTGTAACAGATTCCGTATACGCCAGCGCGGTTATCGCAATTGTTTGAATCTTTAATTTGCGGGCGAAAATCGCCATATCGATCGTCACCGCATTACGACCTGAGGTCGAAACCAGCAGGAGGACATCACCGGCTCGCGCGGGTGAATTTGCGAGCAATTCTGTTCCCAAGCCAACCACTCGCTCGATCTTTGATGTCATTGGCAACGGCTTGACGCTCAAATTCATGCCGTGTGGATAGATTGGATTAACCAACATCAATCCGCCCGTCCGATAGACCATCTCTTCCACCAGCATGAACGAGTGCGATGCGCCAAATGCAAATAAACTTTTGCCCGCTACAATGGCGTCAGCGAATAACCCGGCCGCCCGTTCGATCCCAGCCAGGTCAAGATCTTGGACCGCCGCCGCCGCACTTCGGAGATAGGCTTGCGCAGACATTTCAGTAACCCCGCTCGTTATATTGCTTTTCGGCTTGTTGCAGGTCCACAACGCCGGTCGGTCGATTTACACTTTGAAACACGGTCGCCGGCTTGCCATTTTCAGCCATCTTTTCCAGCACCCGACCCCAGAGCATGTGGCCAATCACTGCACACGCCACCCCCGATACCGGCAACAGCTTGTGATTGTAGCCCGGAATCTCCACGGCAGCATCCCCGTAGGGCGCGCCATTGTCGAGAACCACATCCACAACGTCGCAGAGCTTCTTGCCGGATGGATGTAATGACTCCACTTGCTGGGTGTAGGCCAATGATGTCAGGCCGATTGTTTTTACCCCCCGCTCCCGGCAGGCAATGGCAAGTTCCACCGGAACCCGATTTTTGCCAGAAACCGAGCCTAATATCAGAACATCTCCTGATCGCAAATTACTTGTTTGCAATCCGAAACGAATCGATTCCAAATCACGATTTGGATTGGAACGGGTCTGCACTGCTGGTGATTTATCAGCCAGATCCAGCCGACAATGAAAATGTTGAATGGCGGCCAACCCGCCCGCCCGGTGGATGAAGTCCCCCTGAATACCATGGCCGATTTCCCAACAGTAAATTACCCCCTTGTTTTCAAGCGCATGCACCACATGATCCGCCGCTCGCTCGATTGCGGGTAGTTGTGAATTTTCTAAGTGCGTTAAAACTGCGCGGACGGCAGCCAGGTATTTCGTGGGGATCATAATTTCATTTCTTTCTGTTGTAGTTTTGCAAATAGTTTTGCGGTGGCGGCCGCATTTTCTAATCCGAGAGCCGCCATGCCAGCCACTGGCGGCAACGGCACACGAACTGGTTTGCAGCAGGGGAGAATCACCCGTAGCTGCCGACAAAATTCGCGCCAATAAATATCCGAATGGACCGCGACACTCCCGGCTCCGACCACTGGAAATTCGTCACCCGCAATCCGCAGTTTTGCGACCAGATCGCGCACGGTGCTCGCGAGCATCGTTGCGCCGTCGAGGAGCAGCCGCCGTGCCAACCGGTCCCCCGCCCGCGCCTCCTCGTCCACAATTTTCGCCAGCGACGCAATCAGCGACCGATCCCGGGGCTCCAGGCTGAAGAGAATCAAATCCTCAAGGTCCCGGCAGCCACACGCCTTTAAAATTCGCCGTTGGAGACGCGTGCTGGGGCACCGCAATTGAATCGCCCGCGCCACCGCCCGCAATGCTTCCCGCCCAATGTAATATCCGCTTCCACCATCCCCTAAAACAGGGCCAAGCGCATCCACTGAGGCTTCCCGCCCCAGCTTGGTTCGCACCGCCGCTCGCGCCCCAGTTCCCGCAATCACCACCAGCCCATACGAATATCCGGCTGCCGCCAATGCCGACAACAGCTCACCCCCGGTCAGCGACGTCGCCAGTTTACGCCAGGGTTGTGGTAATAATCTTCGGGCCGCCCGCCGCGAAATCCCCACAATCCGTAGCGGGACTGGAGTACGGCCAGCCAATACTTTTTGAATCGCCCGGCACACGATCTGCGGATGCCGGCCACCGGTCGCCCAATCGCGCAACCGACAATGCTTCACGAGCGTGCCGTCGGCTGCCACCAACAGGGCGTCGCATTTTGTGCCACCGGGGTCGATGGCCAATACAAATTGGATCGGTTGCGATTTCAATGGACGCTATTTAGCACACTTCGGCGCCCGTCGGCAAATCTCCCGCCAGACGGTGGTACTGATTGGCCAGTGTGATCCATTGTTCCAGGCTCAATTCTTCGGCACGGGCGGTCACCGGAAGATTGAGCGTTGGCAGCGTCGCATCCACCAATTCATGGTTTCCCAGCAGTTTACGCAACATTTTCCGCCGCTGCTGGAACCCGAGCCGCACCAGCGCGTGAAACGGTGCGCCCGGCTCAAGCTGAACCCGGGGATCGCGCCGGTCCAACGCAATGATCGCACTGGCCACATTCGGCGCAGGATAAAAACAGGACGGCGAAACAATATGGACGATGGTGACGTGATAGCGGAGTTGTGTGAACAATGTCAGCGCCCCGTAATCCTTGTGCCGGGGAACCGCCGCCAGCCGCTGGCCAACTTCGCGCTGCACGGTCAACACCAGCCGGCGCGGCGGCTGCTCGCCCTCGACAAATCGCTCCAAAATTGGGGTTGAAATACTGTACGGCAGGTTCGCCACCACTTTATCGCAGGCCGGTAACGGCACTTTAACCGCATCACCGGTAATTAAATTAACCTCGGGATAGTGTTGCCGGATGTACTCCGCCAGGCGCGTGTCTTTCTCGATGGCGATCACCGCCGCCGCCCGGTCGACCAACTTGTGGGTCAGCGCCCCCAGACCCGGCCCAATTTCAAGCACCGTTTCGGTCGACCGGAGATCGGCTTCCCGAATGATAATGTCGAGAATGTTGCCATCGATCAGAAAATTCTGTCCGAGCGCCTTGCTCGGACGAAGATCCAACTCCCCTAATAGTTGCCGGACTTCGGTCAGCGTCATGCGCCAACTATCTCACGCCGGGCAATAAAAATGCAAAAAGCTTCTCACAAAATTTCTCAGAGCGTGTTTTAAAAATAGTGGAACGGGCGTCTCGCCCGTTCCACTTTTCGCACACAAGACATCGAAGATGAATTTACAAAGGCAACCCCGCCTCCCCCGCTAACCGTCCTTGCCATCCGTGATCGCCTATTTCTTGCGGGGCCGTTTGGCGAGCTTGGCGGCGAGATTGATTGCAGCAATCATTCCTTCCGGCCGGGCAATGTTCTTTCCCGCAATATCCATGGCGGTGCCGTGGTCCGGCGACGTGCGAACAAAGGGTAAACCGAGGGTAACATTCACCCCCGTATCGAATGCCACCAGCTTGAACGGCCCCAAACCCTGATCATGGTACATGGCCACGACCGCATCAAATTCGCCATGCAGTGCCCGATAGAACACCGTGTCTGCCGAACAGGGACCCAAGGCTTTCGCCTGTTTAACCGCCGGGGCAATTATACGTTGTTCCTCGTGTCCCAGCAGGCCGCCTTCCCCCGCGTGCGGATTCAAACCGGCGACCGCGATGCGGGGTTTGCGAATGCCGAGTTGCAGACAGAACGCCCGGGTCAATTCGACCACTTCGACAATCTTTTTTCGCGTGATGAGACCCGCAATCTTGCTGACTGGCTGGTGCGTAGTCACCAACGCCACCCGCAAATTTCCAGCGGCCAAGAGCATCGCGAATTTCTGCGTGCCCGCCAGGTTGGCGAGCAACTCCGTCTGCCCGGGCCAAGGCTCAACAATCTCCTTGATGATCGGGCCCGTCACCAGGGCGGCCAACTCTCCCGCCAGACAGCGTTTGGCCCCGCTCACAATCCATTTCCGCGCATCGCGGCGCGGGGCGCGGGGATTGCCAATGATTTCGTAGTCGTACCGATGATCGAGCTTGCCCGAAGCGAGCGCCTTCATCACAACTTCAGGGCCGATGCCGGCCGGGTCACCTAGCGTGATTCCAATGCGCGGTTTCATAAGTTTGTCAGTCGGACCCGTCGGAGAGCCAAGCCACTCTACCGGCGGGTCAAAACAGTCGAATAAACGCTTTGGCGCGCAATTGTTTCACCCATTCCTGCTCCATTTTTGCGCGCTGTTCTTGAAGCAGATTCTTCTCAATTACGTCCCGGACTTCAGCCAGCGGTTTGGTGTGCGCGGTTTTGACGTCGTCCACCTGCACAATATAATAACCGTCCGTCGTTTCGATCAATCGACTGTGCGCACCGGGCTTGAGCTGGAACGCGGGTTCGCTGAGTTCTTTCCGGAGTTCGTCGCGGCCGACCCAGCCCCAGTCACCCCCCTGTTGGCCCTCTTTGCCTTCTGAATACGTTTTTGCCAGGCTATCAAAGCTGGCGCCCGTTTCCAGTTTTGCCAAAATCTCCTCGGCGGCTTTGCGGTGGACATCTTCCGGAGTGGTTCCTGCCGGTTTCTTAATCGTAATCATCCGGAGTTTGACCTGGGCATCCACTTTGTAATCGCTGAGGTGCGCCTGATAATACGCTTCAATTTTATGCGGTGAGACCACCACTTCATTTTGCGTTTTCCGACTGCGCATGGCCTGCACGATGGTCCGGTCCCGCAACTGGTCCCGGTATTTCGCCAGGGTCATGTTCTCGGCTTCCAGGGTCTTGATGAGGGCGGCCCGGTCGCCGCCAAATTCATTGACGATGGTGGTGTTCAACTGCTCGTCCACAACCGATTCCGGAAAGCTAAAGCCTTTGCCTTTGAAATCCTGCAGGATCAGATGGCGATCAATCAGATTGTTCAGCGCATCCATTTGGGCCGCTTTGATTTTTTCAACCAGCTCCCGGCCCGTGTAGTTGCGACTCAGTTGATTCAGCAGCGGCCGGG
>Ga0316232_1004140_pt1 | contig 12564 bp, 10 predicted proteins | sample TBHtaG_FD_206006 | JGI IMG/M metagenome (GOLD analysis project Ga0316232, IMG submission 206006) | Freshwater microbial communities from Trout Bog Lake, Wisconsin, USA - TBH18025_13 | ecosystem: Environmental > Aquatic > Freshwater > Lake > Hypolimnion/Profundal zone | place: USA: Wisconsin... | reverse complement strand
GATGATGCCTATCGAGACCCTCTAACTCCATGCTAGTCGGTGTTAGGCCGTAAAAACGGACACTGCCGTCAACCGAACCCACCACTGCATCCATTCTTTCGTCGCCAAACATCCGGCGGAAATTAACAATGTAGTCATTGATATCCAGATCATCATCAAGAACAATTTCCAGTGCGGCACTCAATGCTTGATAAAACAATTTACGCTCAACTGTGTTGTCGTTATATTGCAAAAACGCCCCCACTAATTCAGCGACTTCATCAAATTGTTTTAGCGCAAGATGGATTAATAGCTTGAGCTCTAAAACTGTTAGCTGACCCCAAACCGTATTTTCATCAAACTCAATACCAATTAATGTGGCGATATCACCATACTCATCGAGCTCATTATTTTCCAATCGATCAAGCAATGCTCTTAGGCCTGCATCATTCAAATTTGATAGATTCAAAATATCAGATCGAAATAGCAGGGCTTTATTAGTGTTGTCCCAAACTAAATCTTCGACTGGATAAACCTCGGAATAACCTGGTACTAATATTCTGCAAGCCGTTGCGCCAAGCTCGTCGTAAACAGCAACGTATGCTTCTTTGCCCATATCCTGAAGAATGCCAAATAAAGTTGCTGCTTCTATAGCGTTAGAGTCTTTGCCTTTGCCGGAAAAGTCCCACTGGACAAAATCATAGTCTGATTTAGCGCTGAAGAAACGCCACGATACAATGCCGCTCGAATCAATAAAGTGCTCTACAAAGTTATTTGGCTCGCTTACCGCCTCGCTTGAAAACGTTGGCGGCGGCAGATCATTTAAGCCCTCTAGGCTTCTTCCTTGAAGTAACTCAGTCAAGCTACGCTCTAGGGCAACTTCGAAATTCGGATGAGCGCCAAAAGATGCAAATACTCCACCCGTGCGCGGGTTCATCAACGTCACGCACATCACCGGATAAACCCCGCCTAAAGATGCATCCTTCACCAGCACCGGAAACCCTTGTTCCTCTAGGGCCTTGATGCCAGCCAAAATGCCGGGATATTTAGCAAGCACTTTTTGCGGAACATCTGGGAGTGCAATCTCACCCTCAATAATTTCTCGCTTTACAGCTCGCTCAAATATCTCAGATAAGCACTGCACTTGAGCCTCAGCCAAAGTATTGCCGGCACTCATGCCATTACTGACATATAAATTTTCTACCAGATTGCTTGGAAAGTAGACAATCTGACCATCTGAATAACGCACATACGGCAATGAACAAATGCCGCGTTGCGTATTTCCAGAATTGGTATCAATTAAATGTGAACTGCGTAATTCACCATCGGGATCAAAAATTTCTAAACAATACTGATCCAAAATTTCTGGGGGGAGGGCATCATCGCTGCCGGGTTTGAACCAACGTTCATTTGGGTAGTGAACAAATGGTGCATTGGCTATTTCTTCACCCCAAAAGCACCTGCATAAAAGTGGTTATTGCTAAGCCGCTCAATATATTCGCCCAAAGCTGATGCTAGTGCGCTCTCTTTTGTAGATCCCTTGCCATTGGTAAAACACATCGGCGAATGGGCATCTCGAATATGCAAAGACCAGACATTGGGAATGATATTTCGCCAAGATGCAATCTCGATTTTTATTCCTAGATTAGCCAATACCTGAGACATATTGGCTATGGTTTGCTCTAGAGATAAATCCTTACCAGCAATATAAGTGTTGCTATCAGCCTGTGGCTTTAAAGTTAAAAGTGCTTGCGCATCAGCATCTAAGTTTTTTACTTCCTCAATGACAAATTCTGGACCAGCTTGAACTACTTTTTTAACTGTACAGCGCTCGATCGAACGCAATATTCCCTGACGATCGATTGCAGATATTTCTTCTGGCAACTCTACCTGTATCTTAAAAATCTGTTGGTAGCGATTTTCAGGATCAACGATGTTGTTTTGAGAAAGACGAATGTTCTCTGTTGATAGATTACGTGTTTCACAATACAACTTCACAAAATATGCGGCGCATAAAGCAGATGAGGCCAAAAAGTAATCAAAGGGGCCCGGTGCGGAACCATCTCCTTTATAGCGTATGGGCTGATCAGCTATTACCGTAAAGTCATCAAACTTAGCTTCAAGGCGAAGCTTATCGAGAAAGTTGACTTTAATTTCCATGGGGAAAGTTCCAAATTGGTAGACAAAAAATGCGGGGGCAATGAGTAAACGCTAGACCAGCATTGCTTAGTACGCTAAACCGGGGGCTTATGCGCAGGTTTGGTATTGACTATTGCTCGCCCTTATTGCGCGAAGTATCGATACCCAAAGCTTTGAGCTTGCGATACAAATGGGTTCTTTCTAATCCGGTGTACTCAGAAATCTTGGTCATACTGCCACCCATCATTTGCATCTGATGCTCGAAATAGGCCTTCTCAAAAAGATCTCTTGCTTCCCGTAATGGAAGATCGAAGTATGTCTTTGCAATTCCACTGATGTACTCACCATCTGCTGGTGCGGCGGCAACATCATTGGCTTGCGGCTTCGGCGAAGCGCTTGGCGCTGTGCCAGACTGAATCGCCTTCTCTTCCTGAGGCTCAATATATTTAGGGGAGCTCTCTAATGCCTTGCTAACCGTTTTTAATAGCTTTTGTAGGGCAATCGGTTTTTCTAAAAAGTTTAGGGCGCCAATGCGAGTTGCCTCAACAGCGGTATCAATTGTTGCGTGCCCAGACATCATGACTACGGGCATTGTGAGCTGCCCAGTCTTAGACCATTCTTTGAGCAAGGTAATGCCGTCAGTATCTGGCATCCAAATATCTAACAAAACTAAATCTGGGCGCATTTGTTCACGAATGGTACGAGCCTGTACCGCGCTTTCTGCAGCGTACACAGTATGGCCCTCATCCGTGAGAATCTCATTGAGAAGCTCGCGAATTCCCATCTCATCATCAACGACCAAAATACTAGCCATGCTTAGGCTGCCTCTTTTGCTAAATTCATAAACAAAATTGAAACTTGTGCACCAACCACTTCGTCTCCCTGCATACGGTTTCGTATTTCAATCTTAGCGCCGTGGTCGTCAATAATTTTCTTAACAACCGCCAGACCCAATCCCGTACCCTTACTCTTAGTGGTGACATAAGGTTCGAATGCTCTTGCCAATATCTTAGCTGGAAATCCAACTCCACTATCACTTATTGTTAAACGTACTGCATTTTGCTTCACACCATTTTGCTCTCCGTAAGGTACGAGCTCAGTTTTTACCTCTACAGGTGAACCTTGGTGCGCGCCCTCCAAGGTGGAATCTTGCGCATTTTGAAGCAGGTTGTGGATGACTTGCCGCAACTGGGTGGGATCACCCATGATGTCAGGGCAATGCTCATCCAATTGGGTTCGCAAAGGACTGCCTTCATAAAGACCCAGAATCTCGCTGGTCAGCGTATTAATAGATACTGGCCTTAGCTGTGGCGATGGCGTTTTGGCAAAGTCTCTAAAGTCGTTGACCATTTCTTTCATTGCCTGAACCTGGCCAATAATCGTCTCAGTACTCCGATTAATCATTTCTTCCTGCTCTGGGCTCAGTTTTCCAGCAAGCTTATGCTGTAGCCTCTCTGCAGATAGCTGAATTGGAGTTAAAGGGTTTTTAATCTCGTGCGCCAAACGTCTTGCTACTTCGCTCCAGGCAATCGATCTTTGTGCGCTCACAACATCAGTAATGTCATCAAATACCACCATGCGTAAATCAGCCGTCAGTTCAGTACCGCGCACAAATAGCGTAACGCCCAATTCATTTTCAAATTCGTTAGCCGTATGTAGTTGAATTTGTTTTTGCCACACAGGGGCTGGTTGCGACCCACCACTAGATGGCTGATTAGCCACAGTGATCTTCATGGTTGCAAAGCCTTCTCTGATTGCAGACTCAAACTCTAAAAGCGCAGGATTGCTACTCAATGGCTTGCCGTCTAATAGGGTCAAGTCCTGAGCAAAAATACGGTCAGCACCAGCATTGCTAGAAACAACGTTGTAATCCTTGTCAAAAATACAAACTCCCGCAGTTAGGCTGCCCAAAACTCTTTCTAAAAATGCTTTTGATTCTTGCAAAGAATTTCGAGTATCCGCAAGCTGCCTAGTCATTACATTAAATTGTCTGGTGAGCATGCCTAACTCATCACCTGTATCTAGCTCGGGTTTTGGTGAAAGATCGCCTTGCGCAACAGCCTGAGTACCCTTAAGCAACATCAGAAGTGGGCGAGCCAGCTGACGCCCTAATAACAAAGCCAAAATAACTGCAACGAATAAGGCAAAAAAGAGGGTGAGGGTGAGGGTTCCCACAAACATCTTTCTTAAACCAGCGCGCCCCAAGGATTTTTCTTGATATTCACTATAGGCAGTTTCAACTGCAAGAATATTTTTGGCTAATGGGCCCGGAATAAAGCGAACTAATTGTAAAAAATATTTATCGTCAACCTCTTTGTTTGACCCCGCTTTATTTTGGGAATTTTTTTTCCGCACAATTGGTACGATTGCCCTGATTCGATAGCTACGAACACCATCTAATTCAACCTGATCAACGAAGGTAACACCTCTTTTTTTAAACGCTTCATTAACCACGTCATTGCCAGGAGCCGGTAAATATTTTTTCGGCTTTAGCTCGCTTGTAAAAATTAAATTGCGTTGCATATTAAAGAGACTGACCTCTTGAATGCCAAACTGGTTTCTGATCTTCATGACCATAGCCCCGACTTGTTCGCCGGAAGTGCCCGATGGAACCTGCACTATTTGATCGGCAATGAAATTGCCTTCATCTAGGATTTCATCCTGAGCAATGCGTAATGTAACGCGACCGAGCTCTAATCCAGAATTTAATGCTGACTCAACTTGAACATCAAACCATGTTTCAATACTGCGCGATACGAATTGCAAAGATACGCCATATAAAATAAGCCCCGGAACAATTCCCACCAAAGCAAAGATCATTGCCAACTTGGCTATCAAGCGCGTACCAAAGTGACCTCGGCGCCATCTCACAGCAATCACGATAACTAAAACCAGAATAACTAGCGTTAAACAAATTCCGATGATGATGTTCGCTGCATATAGCCAAATAAAATAACGATCAAAAAATGCCGTATTTGAAGAAGCCAGCAGTAGCATTGCTAGCAGCAATAGCGCAAAGCCACCAATCAAACCAATGGCTATAGGCAGTAATTTTTTGCGCCAAACTTTTGACTCAAAGAAACTTGGCGCTAAAGAGGCAATCGATTCCCTCATCGTTTAATTAGGGCTGGCCCGCTCGGTGAAAAAGAAAAATGCATCCAGTCACTAGAAACATTCCAATCACGATTGTTTAGCGCATTTACTTGGAAGGGCTTTGGGAGCTTGCTTAAATCGAGGCTCATGCGCAAGCCTGCTGTGTAGGTTTTGCTCTGGTCAATCTGGTTCCCATCAATCACGCGCCAACCACCAATACTTCCAACTGCTTGCAAAGCCTCAGCCAGTGTTTTTGCAGAGAAGGTAAACCCCTCGGACGCAATTCGATATTGCTGGGTGAGAGGCTGATAAGAGAGTCTAGTCTGTCTTTGGGCAAAAGCAGGCTTTTCATCAAACCAGTACCAACGTGAGCGCGTTAAATCAAAATCTGTTTGGAAGTAGAGCACCACGCCTTTTTGTACAGCATCTTCTAATCCCGGTGAGAGCTCAATTTGAAACGCAGCGCTCAAATACCAGTCGTTATCAACCCTCTCCATCTCAAAGGATTTGATTTTGATTCCCTCGGCGCTCACTGGTGTTGAGAATATTCCCAGCACCATCAAACTCCAAAAGATGAATTGCTTAATTCTTTGGCTCATGGCCCATTTTTCTTAAACAAAGCATAGTAGAAACCATCGTTTACGCCCGTGGGCAAAAGCTGCCCGGGAGCGCCTAATCGTACCGCATTGCTGTGCCGCTGGGCAAACCAAATGGCCTGTTCCTCTCCCTCCTCAGGAAACACAGAGCAAGTGACATACAAAAGCTTGCCATCTGGCTTTAGCATTTTCCAGGCTTGGTTCATGATCTCACGCTGCCGATGCTGCAAAGACTTAATGTCAGTCTCGCGGCGCAAGAACGGAATATCCGGATGACGAGAGACTATTCCGGATGCGGAGCAGGGGGCATCAAGCAAAATTTTGTCAAACAAGACTTCATCCCACCAAGCACCCTTAGAAGCATCACCCCTCAGAATGTTGACGCGCTCAGAATGAAGACGTAAGCGATCTAAATTACCGCCAATTTTTCCAAGGCGACCACCATCCAATTCAAGCGCGACCATCCGACAATCGGCCAACTCCAATAAATGGCCAGTTTTGCCCCCAGGCGCAGCACAAGCATCCAAAATCAGATCGTCCGGTTGGGGGTCTAACAAAATGGCCGCCAATTGCGCGCCTGCATCTTGCACTGAGCTTGCGCCGCTATAAAAACCTGGCAAATCCGAAACTGGCACCGGTGTTGATATGAGCAATGCGCAAGGCGTTGAAATTCCGGCTATAGATTCAATCTTTTCAGAAGCTATACCTGCATCTTGCAAGAGTGCTTGATACTGCTCTCGAGAATATTGACGTTGATTGACCCTCAAGATCAAGGGCGCTCGCTTTGCTTGGGCAAACAAAATCGATTGCCAAACTTTTGAATAATGACGCTTTAAATTTGCGCGCCACCAAGCTGGCACATACATGGGTATCGAATCAGGAGGATATGCCGGGGCGCCCGGAGGCGGCTCTAATTCTAGGCTAATCTTACGCAATACAGCGTTCACCAAACCCTTTGCATAAATGGTCTTATCGTATTGACTGCATGCCTGGACTGCTTGGTCAACAATAGTATGAGCAGCATATGGTTTGCTGTCAGAGCTATCTCGCACAAATAATGCGATCGCAACGCTTAATAGATGGTCAACCTCGGGCGGGGGAGTTTTGGGAACAAAAAATTTAATGAGCTCATGTGAGCGCACCCACTTACGTAGCGCATCAAAAGTAAGGCTTTGCACAATTGGCCGCTCGTGCCCATCGAGTTGATCCAACACATCTGAAAGTGATCTCCCGTTCATCACTTCGCTCACTGCTTGTCCAGCAATCGTGATTGCTTCAGAGAGCGGAAGGCTGCGTGGCGTTTTTTGGTCTAGCAAAAGAATTTATACGGGGCAGAATAAGCCTCGCCTTTTATGAAAAAAATAGTTTTTCAGCAGTATTAAATGTTTGCAGATATGTCTTCGCATTCATTCTTTTACCGCCGGGCTTTTGCATCTCTAATACATCAAGCACGCCTGCGCCAGATTGAACAAGTACACCACGCTCACTAAAACCCAATACTTCTCCTGGCTTAGCAACGCTTGATGCCTGTCGGTCGGCTAAAGAGGAGTCCCACAACTTCACGACCTGCCCATTAATCTTGCTGCTAGCCCCAGGAAATGGATTAAATGCACGAATACGGCAATCTAGTTCACGGGCACTATCAGACCAATTGAGCTCTGCTTCGCTCTTTAAGATTTTTTCAGCATAAGTAAGGCCATCGCATACTTGTGGGGTACGCTGTAATTTATCCCCAGCCTGTAAAACACCAAGCACATTCACAATTAACTTGGCGCCTAAGTGAGATAAGCGATCATGCAGGCTTGCGCTGGTTTCGTTCTTTGCAATGTCAAACTCTTCCACTAAGACCGTATCCCCCGTATCCAGCCCAGCATCCATCTGCATGATGCATACGCCCGTTTTTGCATCACCTGACTCGATTGCACGCTGTATTGGGGCAGCACCACGCCAGCGCGGGAGTAAAGAGGCATGAATATTAAAACTACCATGCCTACCAGGGCGCTCCGCAATATCTAAAATCTCCTGGGGCAGTATCAAGCCATATGCCACTACTACCATTGCATCAAACTCAAGCCCCAATAGTTGTTGATAAGCATTTTCTGCTTGCATCCTTTTTTCGAGGTCTGCTGCATTGCGCCTTAAAGTCTCAGGCTGCAATACTGGAATCTGTTTTTCTAAAGCAAATTCTTTAACGGGGCTTGCCTGCAGATGCATTCCCCTGCCAGCACGACGATCAGGCTGCGTTAAAACCAAAACAATGTCGTGGCCTGCAGCATAGATTGCACGCATTGCTTGCGCTGCAAATTCAGGAGTTCCAGCAAATACAATTTTCATTCAAGGCGCTTAGCGCTGACCCACTAATTCTTTGGCGCGCTTTTTCATTTTTTGCGAGATGCGATTACGTTTTAAAATCGACAGATACTCAACAAATACTTTACCTTGTAAGTGATCTAATTCGTGCTGCAAGCAAACTGCCAATAAACCATCTGCCTCTAATTCAAATTCTTTACCATTCAGGCCTAAAGCCTTTACTCGAATTTGTGCAGGCCTCTCAACTTCATCGTAAAACTCGGGCACCGATAAACATCCTTCGCGCCATGATTTTTTTTCAGGGCTAGCCCAAGTAATTTCTGGATTAATAAATACCATTAATTCATTTTGCTCGTCAGAGACATCGATCACCACAATGCGCTCGTGAATGTCGACTTGGGTTGCGGCCAAGCCCACTCCTGGAGCCTCATACATTGTTTCCGCCATATCCTGCACAATTTTTTGAATGCGAGCATCCACCTGCTCAACCGGTTTAGCAACCCGATGCAGCCGTGGATCTGGATAGCAAAGAACATTTAACAAAGCCATGCAGGAATTATCCAACAGTGCAATCCGTCTGTCCCGATTGCCTGAAATACCCCAGAGCGGAAAATGTCAGTCAACCATGGCCTTGTCACCTCCCATCATCACCAAAATTAAACGTGGCGACGCCAGCTACCCCGCACGACTCGAGGATCTTTATGACCCTCCAGACTATCTCTATATATATGGCGATAAAAAGGCTTTGCAGCAGCCCATGATCGCCATTGTGGGGTCTCGCAAGCCCAGCGCTCAAGGGCTTCGAAACTCAATCCTATTTGCCCAGTGCCTATCTCACTCAGGAGCACTCGTTCTATCAGGGCTTGCTAGGGGAATTGACGGGGCTGCCCACAGAGCCACATTAGGGCTCGGAAAACAGCACCTCACTGCCGCAGTTTGTGGAACGGGCATAGATTTGGTCTATCCAAAAGAGCATTTTGGGCTAGCACAGGCAATTAGTCGCCAGGGGGTTTTGATCTCAGAACTTCCCTTGGGGGCCGGGCCAAGGCCTTTTCACTTTCCAAGACGTAATCGGATCATTGCAGCCCTATCCCTAGGGGTAGTAGTCATTGAGGCCGCAGAGAGATCGGGCTCCTTAATCACCGCACGTATAGCCGCCGAACTAGGAAGAGAGGTTTTTGCCCTCCCAGGGCCCATTCACGACCCACTTTTTGGTGGTTGCCACCAACTCATACAACAGGGCGCCAAGCTGGTTCGAAACCCCAAAGATGTCCTAGAAGAGCTTATTTTTCCAAAATACACCATTTAAAGGGCTTTAAAGAGGGGTTTTCGAGAAAAACGCCACTTTGGTAAGCTTGAATGAGGTGTAAAAAAGGGCCTTTTTGGACTTTTCTAGATTTATCGGTTAATAATAAAAAAGGGGGTAGCAATAAACCAAATCCTGATTTGGTTTAAATTGACCCTCATTTTTCACTATTAAAAACATTAATTCAGGCTCAAATTTAGGCAAACGCGTGGCAAAAGCATCTACCAAAAGCAGCTCCAAGACTACCTCTGTGGATCACCCAAAGGCATTGATCATTGCGGAAAAACCATCGGTTGCCAATGACATTGCCAAAGCCTTGGGAGGCTTTACAAAACACGAAGACTATTTTGAGAGCGATGACTTTGTCATCTCATCAGCCGTAGGCCACCTTTTAGAGATAGCAGCGCCAGAAGAGTATGACGTTAAACGTGGTAAATGGTCCTTTGCCAATCTACCAGTGGTGCCGCCTTATTTTGATTTGCGCCCGATCGCTAAAACCGAATCGCGCCTTAAGGTTTTGCAAAAACTCATCAAGCGCAAAGACATTACCTCTTTAATCAATGCCTGTGACGCGGGACGAGAAGGCGAATTGATTTTCAGATTAATCGCGCAGCATGCAAAAGCATCTCAGACCGTTAAACGTTTATGGCTTCAATCGATGACGCCAGCAGCTATTCGTGATGGTTTCGCAAGCTTGCGCACAGACAATGAAATGCAACCTCTGGCAGATGCTGCACGCTGCCGCTCGGAAGCGGATTGGCTTGTAGGCATCAATGGCACGCGCGCGATGACTGCCTTCAATAGTAAAAGCGGCGGCTTCTTTCTCACCACGGTTGGTCGTGTTCAAACTCCAACCCTATCAATTGTTGTTGAGCGCGAAGAGCTCATTCGTAAATTTGTCTCGAAAGATTACTGGGAAGTAAAGGCTGAGTTCATTGCCGCTGCAGGCGTGTATGAGGGCCGCTGGTTTGATACAAAATTTAAAAAAGATATCGCTGAGCCAGATGCTCGCGAAAACCGCTTATGGAGCGAAGCCGCTGCCCAAAGCATTGTGGCTGCCTGCCGCGGTAAAAAGGCCAGCGTCTCAGAAGAAGCTAAACCAGCAACGCAATTAGCACCACAACTGTTTGACTTGACCAGCCTGCAGCGAGAAGCGAACGCACGCTTTGGTTTCTCTGCAAAAAACACTATGGGGCTTGCTCAAGCACTCTATGAACGCCACAAAGTATTGACCTATCCTCGTACTGATGCAAAAGCACTTCCAGAAGATTATTTAGACACCGTCAAACAAACGATGGAAACCCTTGCAGAGCATTCTCAAGACTATCGTCCGTTTGCAAAACAAATCCTGCAAGGCGATCCCAAGGACCCTAAAGCTAAAGCGGGCTATGGTTGGATCAAGCCCAATAAACGTATCTTTGATAACTCCAAAATCTCCGATCACTTTGCGATCATCCCGACTTTAGAAACGCCTAAGAACTTGAGCGAACCAGAGGCAAAGTTATATGACTTGGTAGTGCGGCGCTTCTTGGCCGTGTTCTATCCTGCCGCTGAATTTAGAGTTACCACCCGCATCACAGAGGTCTCGGGCCATCATTTCAAAACCGAAGGCAAGGTCCTTGTAAACCCAGGCTGGTTAACCGTTTACGGCAAATCCAACCAAGCAGACGACGAGCTGGTGCCGGTTCAAGAAGGAGAAACCGTACAAACTGAATCGGTTGTTGCGGTTCCACTGAAAACCAAGCCACCTGCACGCTATACCGAAGCCACTTTGCTCTCCGCGATGGAAAGCGCTGGTAAGTGGGTTGATGATGATGAAATGCGCGAGGCGATGGCAGAAAAAGGTCTTGGTACTCCTGCAACGCGTGCAGCCATCATCGAAGGTTTATTGGCTGAAAAATATATTGTTCGTGAAGCACGTGAATTGATTCCAACTGCAAAAGCATTTACGTGGCTTGGATGTTGAAGAGCTCACGCGACCTGACCTTACTGGTAGTTGGGAAAACAAGTTGTCGCTCATTGAGCAAGGCAAGATGAATCGCGATACCTTCATGCAAGAAATTGCTCAAATGACGCAGCGAATTGTGAAGCGCGCTAAAGAATATGACAGCGATACCATTCCTGGTGACTATGCCACGATGAGCACTCCATGCCCGCACTGTAAGGGTCCGGTGAAAGAGAACTATCGTCGCTTCGCTTGTGAAAAGTGTGGATTTACGATTAGCAAAACCCCTGGCGGCCGCGCATTTGAATACCCAGAGGTGGAAGAATTGCTTCGTGAAAAAACGATTGGTCCATTGCAAGGCTTCCGCAGCAAAATGGGTCGCCCGTTTGCAGCAATCATCAAGTTAAGCGAAATTCCAGAAGATGATGCTGACTATCCAAATGCTGGATTTAAGTTGGAGTTTGATTTTGGTAACGCCCAAGACGATGAAACGGAAGCCGTTGATTTCACCGGACGTCAGGCTTTGGGCGTTTGCCCTAAATGTTCTGGCGCAGTATATGAAGATGGTATGCGCTATGTTTGTGAGAACAATACAGGCCCCGCAAAATCCTGTGACTTCAAAACCGGCAAAGTGGTCTTGCAGCAAGAAGTCTCTAGCGAGCAAATTCAAAAATTGCTGAAAGAAGGTAAAACAGATTTGCTTACCAACTTCAAGTCGAACCGAACTGGTCGTGGCTTTAAAGCTTATCTAGCCCTCGGTGAAGATGGCAAAATTGGTTTTGAGTTTGAGGCTAAAGCACCGGGAGCAGCTAAGGCACCAGCCAAGAAACGTTCTGGCGCAAGCGCAGCCACCAAGTCTGCAGCAAAACCTAAGCGCGTTAGCAAAGCGAAATCATCCTCTAGTAGCTGAGCGGTAATCAGCTTGGCCGCTAGGGCTGACCACAAGATCCCTCTTGAACCTAGAGCAGTAGCCAAGAAAATTCCTGGCCGCTTGGTCAGGGCACCAATAATGGGTAGACGATCTCCAGCAACGCAACGAATACCCACAAACTCCCCGCTCTTTTTTAGGGCGCCGATATCACCTGCGGGGTAATTCACCAATCCCTTTGCCTGCTCCCGATTAAAGTCATCACTACTTTCTCTTGGCAATAAATCGTCTTCACCTTCATCAAAGCTGGAGCCGACTATCCAGCGAT
>Ga0316232_1004137_pt1 | contig 12573 bp, 10 predicted proteins | sample TBHtaG_FD_206006 | JGI IMG/M metagenome (GOLD analysis project Ga0316232, IMG submission 206006) | Freshwater microbial communities from Trout Bog Lake, Wisconsin, USA - TBH18025_13 | ecosystem: Environmental > Aquatic > Freshwater > Lake > Hypolimnion/Profundal zone | place: USA: Wisconsin... | reverse complement strand
TTCGGACGATCGCAATAAGTAGTCCAAACGGTAGGTCTCATTGGTCCAGTTGAGCGGTTTGGTCGCGAAATCTGTGGCTCCGGCTTCGTAGGCTTTGTGAATGGAAGCTGCATCGTCAAGGGACGTGGTCACCAGAATGGGCACATTGGCGCCTTGCGGCAGGCTGCGCAGCCGGGTGCAAAACTCAAATCCATCCATGCCCGGCATGACGACATCCACCACGATGATGTCGGGCATTTTGATTTGTGCGGCGCCCAGGGCGTTGGGCGCATCCGTAAACGTCCGGACTTGGAAGCCGGCATCGGTTAGCGCTGCCTCCGCCAGTAGCAGCGCGGTTTCATCATCATCCAGAACCCAAACCGTCTGCTGGGTGCGAGGTGTCTTCAGATTCATAATTGGCCTTTCAAGTTTCTCATTTCGTAATCATGCCTTGGTCATCAGCCTAGTTTGTTGCGGGCGTTTTTTAACCGGACCAATTCTTGTGGTAATTGTTCAAGTAGCGGACCCGCGGCGGCCAGATTGCCACTGCGGCCCAGCGCTTCCAATTCTGCCGCCAAACGGCGAAGGCCTTCCGCAGCAACATTCGCCGAAGCGCCCTTGAGTCGGTGGGCCGAGGCGGCCAGCGCGGCGGCATCGTTCTGCCGTGCCGCCGCCACCATTACTTGGACATCCTGGTCGGCCTGGGCGGTCAGCTTGTGCACCAAGCGCGCCGCCAGCTCCTGTCGGTTGAGACAGCGCCGCAACAACGTGGGATAGTCAATGGGTTCCGCCGGTGCGGTTTCCACCGGCGCGGCCTCAGCGGCAGCTTTGGGCCGCATCCACTTGGCCAGCATGGCCTCCAGGGCTTGGGGGTCCAGCGGCTTGGTCAAATAATCATCCATGCCGGCTTCCAGACAGCGGTCGCGATCGCCTTTGGTGGCGTGGGCGGTCAAGGCCACAATGGGAATGTGCCGATGATCCGGGCGGCGGCCTTCCTCAACCCGGATGGCACGGGTAGCTTCGTAGCCGTCCATTTCGGGCATCTGGCAATCCATCAAGATCAAATCAATTCCGCCCCGCAGCCAATGTTGAACGGCCTCACGCCCGTTGCGCACCCAGCGGCAATGATAACCTAGCGTGGACATTATTTCCGTGGCGACCTCGCGGTTGATCTCGTTGTCCTCGGCCAGCAGGATCGTGTCGGAACCCAACCTGGCACCTGCGGGTAAAGCCGCGGCCATTTCCGGCGCGACAGGGGCCGCCGAATTGATCACGCCGTTGGCGGCGGTGATGATGGCATCGTACAAATCGGACTTGCCGGCGGGCTTGGGAATGAAAGCCGCAAAACCAGCGGCCATGATTCTGTCCAAGCCGTCCTGCTGGGTGAAACTGCTCAACAACACGAGGCCGGTGGATTTTAATTCACTGTCTTCTTTGATGAGGCGGGCCAGGGTCAGGCCGTCTATTCCCGGCATTTTCCAATCCAACACCGCCACCTGAAACGCCCGTCCGCTGCGGGCAGCGCTCCGGAGTTTCTCCAGCACCTGCGTCGCATCGGCGGCCACTTCCGCCTCGCCTTTCCACGCGGCGATCCACTCGGCGTTGATGTCGCGGACGGTGGCACAGTCATCTGCAACCAGCACGCGGAGGCTCCGCAAATCCAGGAAACGCGCCGCCGGCCCGGGCGTTCCGGACGGATCATTTCTAAAGCTCAAGGTTAAAACAAAAGTCGCCCCCTGGTCCGGCATGCTTTGCACGCTGATGCTCCCGCCCATCAATTCGCAAAACTGTCGCGAGATCGTCAATCCCAAACCGGTGCCGCCATACTTGCGAGCCATGGAATTGTCAGCCTGCGCGAAAGGATCGAAAATGAGTTTTTGTTTTTCCGGGGCAATGCCACAGCCGGTGTCCCGGATTTCGAAACGCAGCGCGGTCGTTTCAGCGGAGGTTTCCTGCCGCTCGCAGTTCACCACCACTTCGCCGCGGTGGGTGAATTTCACCGCGTTGCCAACGAGATTCACCAAAATTTGCCGCAGCCGGTTCGAGTCGCCATGCAACTGCCGGGGCACGGCTTCGCTCACCCGGTAAGCCAGTTCAATGCCTTTGTCCTCGGCGCGTTCGGCAAAGAGCCGCACAACGGTATCCACCACTTCGACCGGGTCGAACTGATGTTCCTCGAGCTCCATTTTGCCGGCTTCAATTTTGGAGAAGTCCAGCACGTTGCCGATGACCGTCAGCAGCGCCTGGGCGGAGCTGACGGCGTTGTTGGCGTAGCGGACCTGATGTTTGTCCAGTTCCGTGCGCTGCAGCAGTTGCAGCATCCCGAGCACGCCGGTGATGGGCGTGCGGATTTCATGGCTCATGTTGGCGAGGAATTGCGATTTGGCCTTGCTGGAGGCTTCCGCGGCCTGCTTCGCGCGAAGCAAATCGTCTTGGATGCGTTGCCGGGTGATGGCCGCACCCAGCATATCCACTGCGGCGCGCAAACTGTCCCGTTCGGCGGCGGTCCAGTTGCGTTCCGTGTCGCACTCCGCCAGCGTTACGGTGCCCCACCACAAATTCTCCACCATGATGGGAATGACCAGCGCGGACTTGAAGGTTTCTGCTTCGAATGGCCGGAGCTGGCCGTCTGCCAGCTCATGATATTTTATGGAAACCGTCTCCCCGGCGCTCAGCGGGTCTATCCAGGGAGAGAAGTCCGAGGCTCGCAATATCAGCGCCGGGCCGGCCGGACTGGGTTCGGTCGGGCGCTGGTTGGGCGAGCGCCATAGAAATCTCTGTTCTGCCTGGGGGCCCTCCGCCCCGTTGGGCCGGATCTCGAATACCCGGATGCGGTCCACAGCGGCTGCCTCACCAATCTGCTCGAGCACCCCCTCGATGACATCCTCCCACTTCAAGGTGCTCAGAAACTGTTGGGCGGCAAAACGAACACTTTGCAAAATCTGATCGCGCCGGAGGAGGGCCTTGGTCATGGAGTTCACCGAACTTGCCAGGCTACCCAGTTCGTCACCTCGCGTGATCAGAGCCCGCGCCGAGAGGTCGCCGCCGGCCACTTTCTGCACCACTTTGCGGAGAGCCAGAATGGGCTGCACGAGGCGTTTGGCATAAATAGCCGAAGCCAGCAGACTCACCCCGATGCAGATGATCGCCAGCAGCCCGGTGCGCTGGTAAACCATCGCCACATTGCGGTTATAGCTTTCCAGCGAGAGGCCGACATGGATCCAGCCCCATTCGATGCCTGAGTAATCAAAGGGCTGGGAATAGTGGAAAACCCGGTGGTTCAAAAGCGGGACCGTGCCGATGCCGCTGGCCGACTCTCGTTTTGGGGGTCGCCAGAACTCGTCGGATTGGTTTTCCGAGCGCCACCCCGTCCGGTCCAGAATCAACGAGAAGCCTTCGTTCTTGGTGATCACGATGTATTCGAGCGAGCGATCGCCATTCAGCATCTCTTTGCAATGATCCACCACGCTGCTGAAGTCCTCGTTGATGGCCGCGCCGGCGGCCACGTCCCGCAGCGACACGGCCACGCCTTGGGCTTTGGAATCAAGATTTTCAAAAAACGTTCGCTTCTGCTGGGGAATGATCGCCGCGACGAAAATGAACAGCGCCAAGATGGTGATTAGCCAGGAAAGCAGGGCGGTGCGCAGGGTGATGCTCAGGCCGCGATTTTTAACAAGAAATTCGGTATTCATGGTGTGTCTTTCTCAGGAGCCAGGTCTGCCCAGCGGTGGCAATTCATTTTTTCCAGGTTGGGAAAGTGGCGGCGGGGGCCGATGGGTGGAGGAACCGGCGTTTTGCAACGCCGCGTAAGTCGCCCGCAGTTTCCGGATGGTGTCCAGTTGCGGCTCTTCAAAAGGCACCATGCGGTCAATCCTGAATAGGGTGCAAATCTGCTGGCCGGACGGGTCTTGGTCCAATACGTTCAGCGCCGTGATCGTGTCGGCTTTATACTTGGCTGAAGTCCAGTGCGCTTCACCCAGGCAGATCAAAACGTCGGCCAAGGTCTCGGATTGGGCCAAAACTTGAAGTTTCTCGCCGACCTGCGGGTTCAATTCCTTCATCATGTCAAAACTCGCCTCGTCCACCAAGCACGCGGATTTCTTGCCAAAGAAGACGGGCAGGACCGCCGCCGTGGGTTTGCCCACCACTTCCACCTTGCCGAAAAACGTCTCCGAGGCGCCCAACTGCGCCGAAAGCAACAGGGTGTCAAACCAAAATTTCCCCACGCCGGCGTGGATGAACTCCAATTCCACGATGTCTTTGCCGCGCAGGGACGCCAGCGTGTCGAGGCCGGCGTCACGTCGCGTCAGCGCCAGATATTTTCTCCCCACCTTCCCGTTTTCCATCACCGTAAAGTAAGGCTTCATTTGCGAGTGAACGTTCATCGCCAGATACTGCCAGGAGTCTATGACCGCCACATTCATGGGCTGCTGCTGGATGGCCAATTCAAACGTGGACGTATCATCGTAAACTTCGGCGGCGGCGGTATAGACGTTCCCAAACCGGCGGCCGGCGCTTTCCAGAAATACTTTATAGGCGGCGATGGCGTCATTGCGGTTCACATTGCGGAAACAAACCTTGGCCATGCCCACGCGGAAGATTTCCGGCGCGGCCGCCTGATTTGTTTCCATGGCCGGCACGGACCATGGCGACAGCAGCAACCACAGCGCGGCCAAGGTTGCCGCCCAATGTGGCAAGGGTTGGTTCGGCCGGATTGGAAAATCTGTTCTTGCGTGGTTCATTTCTTGTTCACGGATTGCAACGAACCAGCCGGGGTGATGGAAGCCGTGCGACTCTGCGCTCGGCCATACTCGGCCAGTAATTGGCGGCTGCCATCCAGACAGGACAACGGGCGCTTGATCATGCTGTCGCATTGAAACACGGTGAGCACTTCCAGTCCGGCGGACGTTTTGTTCAGCTCCAGAATGGAGGGTTCCAACTGGTCGCGCACCTTTGAAGCATAGCCGGGACGAAAAAAGAACAGCGAGGGAACCACCTCTGGCGAGACGGCCAGCACTCGCAGTTGCTTGCGCAGTTGCGGATTGAGTTCGCACGCCAGCGCAAAAACATTGGAGGTGACCAAGCAGGCGTCCGCCTGATGGAAGAAAACCTGCAGCACCGCCTTGGACGGACTTTCGATCTTTGTCAACGCTCCCAAAAAAAATTCTGCCGGCCGGAGCGACTGGCGGGCGAGCAGGGTGTCCAGCCATTGCGGGGCCAGGCTGGTGCGGGAGTTGGCTTGCAACAAGAGCTTTCGACCCGCCAAACCGGCCACATTGGTGATGCCTCCAGCCTGCAGCACGAGCAGCTCATAGTTTTCAGTGAAACTGTGATCTTTGGTGCTGATAAAAATCTCCGCCGGCTGCAGGTCCATCTGCAAATTCAGGAACTGGTCGGTGAGCATGGAAACCGCATCTATCTGGCCGCTCCTGAGCGCCTGGCTCAAGGCCTCCGGAGTTTCAAAGAGCTTGGTTTGCACCACGCCATCAATGCCGCGCTGTGCGAGAATTGTCCTGGTCCAAGCGGCGATCCCGGCGCTGGCGTCGTTGCGATTCACGCCACACCACGTGCCCGGGGCGATGCCAATGCGCACGAGGTCGCGCGGCGGCTGGACATTTTGATCCGCTTCCGCAGCACTGACACACACCGCCGCAAGCAAGCCGATTCCAAGCGCCAACCAGATCAGGCGCTGTGCGGGGCCTCGCCCAGGGCGAAGCGCCCCGCGCGCAGTGCGAACTTGGAAATACAGAATTGTCATGGATGAGTGCTCCTTTCCGTTTCCCCCGGCGGACGGCTGGTTTCCAGCCCCGCAATCCTGGTGACATTCGTTCCGTCACAGAGTTGGCGATAGTCGGCCATGAATGCCCGCGTGCCGGCGAGCACGGAGATGGGCTGCGTAACGAGGCCGTCCGTTTTGAACAACGCCATCATTTGCTTGAATTCGGGTCTGACCGAGGACAGCTCCACGGCCTTGATGACCTTTTGCTTGAAACTCTCGGTGAAACCGTGGCGGAAACAAGTCAGCATCGGGACCAAAGGTGCGGAGACGGCGACGACTCGCAGTTGCTTTTTCAATTGCGGGTTTAACTCGCACATCACCTCCCAGCCGGCGTGCGTAACGATGCACGCGTCCGCTTTGCCAAAGAACACCGGCAACACCACCTGGGTGGTTTTTGCGTTGCTCGAAATTTTGCCGAGCGCCCCGGCCGCCGATCCCAGCCCGTGTTCACGGCAGAGCCTCTCGAGCCAGGAGGTGGCCAGCACGCTGCGCGTGTCATTGGCGATGATCAGGCTGCGGCCTTTCAACTCCTCCACCTTGCCGATGGCGCTCTCCGCGCGTGACAGCAGCAGGTACTCCTCCGTGAAGGACTCCCGGACGGTGGACAGCAGTAACGGCCCCTCCAACCCCTGGTTTTCCAGCGCAAAAAACTCCTCGGCGGTCAGGATGAACATGTCCGCCTGTTTGAGTTCCAAGAGCCGGGCGATGGCATTGGTGCCGTCCGGCAACTCCGGCTGCTTGTCCACGTAAACGCCGTTTTGATCCCCAATGTTCATGGTATATACTTTTATGGCAGCCTTGGCGTCGTTCTCATTGACGTCAACGAACATGGCCTTGGAAAAGGCAAACCGGACTTCCGTGCGCGGCTGAGTCCCGTCGGCGTCTTCGGCCATGCCACGGAAGGTGGCCGCAGCCAGCAGGAGCAACGTCGTCAAAGCGAAGCACCAATACGTCGTCCGCGCCGGCAACCGGCGCGAGGTAGATAAGAACGCGGAGCTCACGGTTGACCTTTCCCAATAGTTGGCGTCGCGCCGGCTTGCTGCACCAAGTTGGCTGCCGCGGCTTGGTCGGCAGTCCGCCGCAAGTGTTGATGGGTGGCCAGCAACAGGCGGGCGCTATCCAGCAGGCTTGCCGGGGCCTCCCGCAGTTGGTCACTTTGAAACAGGGTCAACACCTGGGTTCCAGCCGTGCTCTTCTCCAAGCCCCGTAAGGCTGCCAGCAGAGTCTCGCGCAGCGGCGAAACATAAGTGCGTCGCATAAAACCCACCGACGGAACCACTTTTGGCGAGGCGGCCAAGACGCGCAACTGGGTGCGGACTTGGGGATTCAATTCGCACATCGTGTCGAAGCCGCGCCGGGTGACGATGCATGCATCCTGCTGGTGAAAGAAGACCGACAGCACCACTTTGACCAGTTTCTGCACCTTCTGAAGCTGGCCAAAATAGTCGGCGGACGCGCCTAAATTATGGTCCGCAAGCACCACCTCCAGCCACATCGGTGCCAGCGATGCCCTGACGTTGTCGAACAAAATTATCTTCCGCCCGCGCAGTCCGCCCCAATTGGTGATGTTGGAGTTGGCGTTGACCAGCAACAAGTACTCTTCCGTGAATTCCCCACCGTTGCAGGACATGAACAGATTGGTGCTTTGGAATTCCGGCTCCAAACCAAGGTACTCCTCCGTGGTGACGGCGGCGCCATCAATGGTGCGGTCCAACAGCGCCTGCTTGAGCTGCGGCGTGCCCGACACGATCACCGGTTCCGTGCTCATCGGCACATGCCGTTCCCGGGCGATCGCCATGGCCCAGGCCTTCACGGATGCCCTGGCGTCGTTCTCATTGACATCCGTGAACATTTGCGCCGAGAAGGCAAACCGGACAGGTTCCAAGTTGGTGCTGTCAGTAGCCTGCACTGCCGGAGCACAGGATCCTGAGGCAATCATCAGCGTTAAAACAAACGGTCGCGGTATTGTCCCGCAGCCAAATTGCCGGAACCAAGCCACCACCGAAACTCCGGTCCTCAGGCCGACGGCCGCGAGTTTTCCTTCCGGTTGGATTGTGTCACCGGGCCGCACAATTCTCCTTTCGGCCAGTCTGCGCCCGACGAGGAAACCAGCTTGTCAGTCGCGCTACGGGGATGGAATTCACTGAGCTTGCCAAGATGGTGACCATCCACGAGAGCAACGCGGTGCGCACGGTGATGCCCAAGCCGCGTTTGGTAATCAGTTTGGGGTTCATGGTTCGTTTGGGTTTCCAGGCGACGGGTGCGGGGCATTCGTCCCGGCACAGAGTTGGTGGTAGTTCGCCAAAAATGCCCGCGTGCCGGCCAGCATGGAAACGGGCTCGTTTACGAGGCCGCCCGCTTGGAACAGCGCCAGCAACTGCTTGAATTCGGGTTTGACGGAGGATAGTTCCACGGCCCTGATGACCTGTTGCTTGATGCTCTCGGTGAAGCCGCGGCGAAAACATGTGACCGTCGGCACCAATGGCCCGGAGACGGCGAGAACGCGCAATTGCTTTTTCAATTGCGGGTTCAACTCGCACATCACCTCCCAGCCGGCGCGCGTGACAACGCACGCGTCCGCTTTGCCGAAGAACACCGGCAACACCACCTGGGTGGTTTTCGAGTTGTGCGCAACTTTGGCGAGCGCGCCGGCCGCCGGTCCCAACCCGTGCTCGCGGCAAAGCACCTCGAGCCAGGCGGTGGCCAGCGAACTCCTGGTATCACTGGCCACAATCAGGCTGCGGCCTTTCAAATCCTCCACTTTGCCGATGGCGCTGTCCGCGCGCACCAGCAGCAGGTAAACTTCGGTGAGGGATCCCCCGATCTCGTGCAGCAGCAACGGCCCCTCCAACCCTTGGTTTTCCAGCGCAAAGAATTCTTCGGCCGGCAGGATGAGCAAGTCCGCCTGCTGGAGTTCCAAGAGCCGGGCGATGGCGTTGGTGCCGTCTGGCAATTCCGGCTGCATGCCCACATAAACACCATTTTGGTCCCCAATGTTCTTGGTATAAACTTTTATGGCGGCCTTGGCGTCGTTCTCATTGACGTCAACGAACATGGCCTTGGAAAAGGCCAAGCGGATTTCCGTGGGCCGCTGCGCCGGGTCCGCGTCGGCGGCACCGCCGCGAAACGTGGTCGCGGCCAGCAGGAGCAGCATCGGCATAGCCAAACGCCAACCCGTCCTCCCTGCCGGCAACCGTTTTCCTTCTGGTGGTTGGGTGACACCGGGCATCATGGTTTTCCTTTCGACGTATCCGCGCCCGCCAGCACCAGCCAGCGCAGTCGCCGCGGAACCATGCCGATCCGCAACAATGCCGGGGCGAAAAATAATTTGGCGAGAGCCTGGTTCATCGTGACTGCTCCCGCGTTGAGTCCAGACGGCCGGAGTTCACTGGCGTTCGATGGCTTCCATCCCTGGCTGACAGAGAATCCGGCGGCGCAGCGGGCATCCACTTGCGAATCATCTGCGCCACTTTCTCCGGATCCAGCGGTTTGCTTAAGTAATCATCCATACCGGCGGCGAGACATTCGTCACGGTCGCCTTCCATGGCGTTGGCCGTCATGGCAATGATCGGCAGACGGCGCGCGGCTGGACCGGTTGCGGCTGGTTTGGCCTCCTGCGCGCGGATGGTCTGGGCGGCGGTGTAGCCGTCCATCCTCGGCATCATGCAATCCATAAACACCAGGTCGTAACCGCCTGCGCGCACCGCGCACACCGCCTTCTGGCCATTCTCGACGCAGTCGCACTCATAACCGGCAAACACAATGATTTCCCGAGCCAGTTCCTGGTTGATCTCGTTGTCCTCGGCCAGCAGTATCCGGCCCGATTCCGCCTTCGGCACCAGGACGGGCGAATCGGCATTGCCGGCTTTGGCGTCGGGCATCTGATTTGCAACCGTCATCGCCAGCTTGAACGGCAGTTCAAACCAGAAGGTGCTGCCGTTACCGACGGCGCTCGCGACGCCAATCGTGCCGCCCATGAGTTCGACGAGTTGTTTGCAGATGCCCAAACCCAGGCCGGTGCCGCCGTGGCGGCGCGTGGTGGAATTGTCCAATTGGGAGAACGGCTTGAATAAGCAGCCCTGTTGTTCTGGACTGAGACCCACGCCCGTGTCGGTCACCTCGAAACGCACCGTGGCGCTGTCCGCGGTTGCCGACTTCAGCGTTGCGCACAGGCGCACACTTCCCGCATCGGTGAACTTGACGGCGTTGCCCAGCAGGTTCACCAACACCTGCGTAAGCCGATTAGCATCCGCCTCCACCCACGGCGGCACGGCCGGGTCAATGTGGAGATCCCAGGCTAGAGCCTTGCTCGCCGAGCGGTGGGCAAATATGCAGGCCGTTTTTTGGATGGTGGCATGCAGTTGGATGGGCTGGAGATGCAGATCCAGTTTGCCGGCTTCGACCTTCGAAAAATCCAAAATGTCATTGATGACATTCAGCAGGGTGTCGGCGGAAGTTTGAGCCATGTCTGCCCAGCGTCGTTGCCGGCTGGAGAGGTTGCCGCCCAGTAAGAGCTTGAGCATGCCGGTGACGCCGTTCAGCGGCGTGCGGATTTCATGGCTCATCACCGCCAGAAACCGCGACTTGGAAAGGCTGGCCGCGTCGGCCGCAAGTTTGGCCTGGTTCAATTCCTCGAAGGCGAGCGCCAGCCGCCCCTCGGCCAGTTTGCGGGCGGTGATGTCGAGGCACAGCGCAAGTCGGGCTGGCTGACTGGAGAACTCGATGAGATGGCTGGTCACATCCACCTCGATGGTTGTTCCATCGCGCTTGCGGTGCCGGATTTGATAGGCGGCAGTGACGGGTGATTTCGCCCGGGCGGCGGCGTGAACATCAGTTTCCGTCTGGTCCGACGCCGCCAGCTCACTAAATTTCATCACCTTGAGTTCGGGGAGCGAGTAACCGTAATGCCGGAGGGCCGCTTCGTTCACCGCGAGAATGACGGAGGTCGCCTCCACATAAACAAACATCGGCAGGGGATTGCTTTCGAACAGCAGACGGTAGCGCCCCTCCGAATCGCGCAGGGCGCTGTCCTGTTCCTGGATGCGCACCAGCATCTGGTTGAACGTCTGGGTGAGCGTGCCCAGTTCATCCGCGCTTTGGGCTCTGGCGCGCACCGCGTAATCTTTGTTCTCCGCCACCAGCCGGGCCGTCGAAGTCAGTTGAAGAATGGGCGCGGTGATGACGCGCTGAAAGATGGAGGAAACCGCTATGGCCGCGAGCAGCGCGGTAAGGATACTGCCGCCGAGAATGATGACAAACGGCAGAATGATCTCCCGTTCCATTGCCCGGGAGTCAAATATCCAATAGAGCGTGCCGATGCTCTTTTGGTTGAACATCACTGGCCGGAGCAAAACGAGTCGCGATCCTTCATAGCGAAAACCCATCACCCAAGAGTTGGGTGGCGGCTCGTCCTTGTCCGCTTCCGCGCCGTAATGTGCGAAGAGTTGCTGGTCGGCCCGATATAGCGACGCGGATAAAATATATGGCTGCGCTTTGAGCGCGGCCAGCACTTCATTGCCGGCTTTTTTGTCGTCAAAGGTCAGGGCGGCGGTGCAGTTGGCGGCGATGATCTCCGCCTGCACCGCCAGCGTGCGCTGGATGGTCGCGCGGGCATTGAACCACTGGAAAACCAACAGGCTAAAGGATGCCAGCAGCAGCGTTACCATGCTGGCGCCAACGATGATCAGCCTCACCTTGTGCTTGATCGGAATGTCGCGAAATAATTTAGGCATGCGTTAACGGGGTTGGCGTTCTGTCGCCACGAGGCGGACCGAGGGCAGGTTGAGCAGCCGGGAGCTGATTTGCACACCCGCGAGGTTGGCGGCGGCGCAATTGACCTGCGGTTGCACGGTGCCGCTGGCCAGCAACACCAAATTGATCATGCCACCCTGTTCGCAGAACCGGTCCAGGTCGCTTATGGTCAGGACGGGTTTGTTTTTCAAAGCCGCGAGCAAAATCAACAAACGATCTTTCGCGATGCGGCTGAGGAACAAAACATGGTAGGCGGAAAACTCCTCGCTGCTGTCGACCCGCTTCACCACGAGCCGGCGGCCGCTAACCACCTCGCCTTCCACCAGGTCTTCGAGCGTGCGGCGAAAGGAATCCTCGCCGGCCACGCCAATGACGATGGGGGCGGTGGCATTGGTGAACGCGTTCGCCGGCCACTCGGTAAACTTGACGAAATTGAACACGAAGGTGGCCTTGAGCTGGGATTCCGTAAGCACGGGTGCGGCGGTCGTGGTCAAGCCCTCCGCTAGCAGCAACACAGCGAAGCTCCGCAGACCGGCCCGAACGAATCGAGCCAGTACAAACTGTCTGGACGCGCCGACGGACGCGCCGCCAGGCAACAAGCGGGATGCGTGGTGGTTCATCAGTTCAAAAGTGGTAAGTGAGTTTCACGCGGAAGCTGCGGCCGTCCTGTTGAATCGCGTCCTCGGAAAAATCGCTGCCGACGGGATCGCTGTATTTTTTGTTAAAAATGTTATCGATGCTGGCGGAAAACTCGACTCCCTTCACCAGCTCCCGGCTGAAGAGGGTGAAATTGGCCAGCCAGTAGCCGCCGCTGTTATTACCTTGGATGGTGGTGCGGTCGCTCATCCCGAGGATTTCAAAATTGGCAAAGACCTTTTCATGCCAGAGCGGGGCGGTGAAGTTGAACTTGGCGAGGTGTTTGGGGGAGTTGCTCAAGCGTTGTTCGTTGGCAGAATCGCGGGCGTCCGCATACGCGTAGCTCAATCGGCCACGCCAACCTTTGGCCCAATTGGCTTCCAGTTCAATTTCCCCACCTTTCGAAGTGGCGCCGGCCAGATTGGCGA
>Ga0316232_1004119_pt1 | contig 12614 bp, 10 predicted proteins | sample TBHtaG_FD_206006 | JGI IMG/M metagenome (GOLD analysis project Ga0316232, IMG submission 206006) | Freshwater microbial communities from Trout Bog Lake, Wisconsin, USA - TBH18025_13 | ecosystem: Environmental > Aquatic > Freshwater > Lake > Hypolimnion/Profundal zone | place: USA: Wisconsin... | reverse complement strand
CCGAACTGGGCTTCCCAGATCACCAGCGTGTTCGGCTCAGCCGACGAATAGCCGTACTCGAAGCCCATCACGGCCTCTTCCGACAGCACCGAGTCGATCACCGTAAAGGGAGCCTGGCTTTCCGACACGTTCTGCAGCGGGATGTAGCTGCCGGCGTCCCAACGCTCGCGGTTCTGATCGTGCAGCACGGCGTGGCGGTGCGTGAACGTACCGCGACCGGCGTCCTGACCAGTGATGCGCACGGGGTAGCCCGACGCCACCAGCGATGCGAAAGCCAGGTGCTCGCCCATGCCCCAGTCCAGCGCCTGCTCGCCCTTGCCCATCTTGGCGCGGTTGTTGACGACGTTCTCAACCAGCGGGTGCAGCTTGAAGTGATCGGGGATGGCGGTGATGCGCTCGGCCAGACGCTTGAGTTCGGCCATCGGCACGGCGGTATCGGCTGCATCCGTCCACTTGCGGTTCAGGAACGGCAGCCAATCCACTGCGAACTTGTTCTTGAAGTTCGACAGCACCGGATCAACCGTGTGCTTGCCCGCGTCCATGGCGGCGCGGAATTCCTGCACCAGGGCGTCCGGCTCTTCTGCCTTCAGCGTGTTCTGCGTGACAAGCTTGTCTGCGTAGAGCTTGCGCGTGCCAGGGTGCGTGCCGATCTTCTTGTACATCAGCGGCTGCGTCATTGCCGGCGTGTCTTGCTCGTTGTGGCCGAGCTTGCGGAAGCAGATGATGTCGACCGCGATGTCCTTCTGGAACTCCGTACGGAAGTCCACGGCCAGTTGCATGGCCAGCACGACCGCTTCCGGATCGTCGCCGTTGACGTGCAGCACCGGCGCTTCAATCATCTTGACCACATCGGTACAGTACAGCGTCGAGCGCGAGTCGCGCGGGTCCGACGTCGTGAAACCGATCTGGTTGTTGATGACGATGTGGATCGTGCCGCCCGTGCCATAACCACGCGTTTGCGCAAGGTTCAGCGTTTCCATCACAACGCCCTGGCCGGCGAAGGCCGCGTCACCGTGCACTTGCACAGCCAGCACTTGCGCGCCGTGCTTGTCGTCGCGGCGCTCCTGGCGCGCCTTGACCGACCCTTCCACGACCGGGTTGACGATTTCCAGGTGCGACGGGTTGAACGCCAGCGACAGGTGGACAGGGCCACCGGGGGTGGTCACGTCGCTCGAGAAGCCCTTGTGGTACTTCACGTCACCGGCCGGCAGGTCGTCCACGTGCTTGCCTTCGAATTCGGCAAACAGGTCGGCCGGCATCTTGCCCAGCGTGTTGACCAGCACGTTCAGACGGCCGCGGTGGGCCATGCCGATCACGATTTCCTGCACGCCCTTGGCGCCGGAATGCTGGATCAGTTCGTCCATCGCCGCGATGAAGCTCTCGCCGCCTTCCAGCGAGAAGCGCTTCTGACCGACGTACTTCGTATGCAGGAAACGCTCGAGGCCTTCAGCGGCCGTCAGGCGTTCCAGGATGTGCTTCTTCTTTTCAGCCGAGAACGTCGGCTTGGAGCGGATGGTTTCCAGACGCTCCTGCCACCAGCGCTTTTGCGCCTGGTCGCTGATGTACATGAACTCAGCGCCGATCGAGCCGCAGTACGTTTCGCGCAGGTTATTGACCAGCTCGCGCAGGCTCATCGATTCCTTGCCGAAATACGTATTGCTGGCGTTGAAAACGATGTCCTGGTCGGCTTCGGTGAAACCGTAGAAAGCCGGGTCCAGATCCGGAACCGGGGGGCGCTCCTGACGCTTGAGCGGGTCAAGATCGGCCCAACGCAGGCCCACATTGCGGTAGGCAGCCACCAGCTGCGTCGCCGCCACGCGCTTGCGACCCATATCGGAATCGGCAGACGCGACAATCGTGCGGATCGGGCCATGCTTGGCGCGCTCTGCGAACGATGTGACGATGGGGGCGTGGGGGATATCCCGGGCGTTGGAACCGTCGACGGCGGGGACGTTCTGCAGCGCATCGAAGTACGCGCGCAGTGCCTCGCTAACGGACGTGGGATCTTGAAGGTACGCTTCGTACTGATCTTCAACGTAGGCGGCGTTACCGCCGGACAGGTACGAAGTGTCCAGGTACTGCTTATACAGCTCTGTCATGGGGCGCTCACTTTTCTCCGGGTCTGCCGGAGTTCAGCGGGTTCATCAACCTTCCGCGACACGGCTTGACCGGTTAGCGGATCGCAAACTAAATCGCCTGAAATCACCTGGTCGGACCGGATCGCGCATGGCAGAAAGGGGGTACCGAGACAGCTTTTACAGACAAGTTGTGCGGGAAGGACCTAAGTCTTCACGAGGCAGAAGCATAGCATGTTTATAAGCAATATTCTGATTCTTTGACGTGACAAACGATCCTTGTTATGCCACGTCAAAACCATGCTTCCGTCACATTCAGGCGGGCGAAATACGATCTACCCAATCGGTGATCAAACTGTCCAGTCCCGCGCTCCAAAGCAGGTGTGCGCGATCCAGGTCGTTGACGGTATAGCAGCAGACGCGAAAGCCTGCGGCGTGTGCCTGGTCAATGATCTCGGGCGTCAGTTCGCGATGGTTGGCGTCGAGCGCAACACAATCCAATGCGCGCAGGCGATCGAGCCAATCGGCCGGGAGCTTGTCGAGCAGCAACGCGCGAGGCAATTCCGGCACAGCTTCGCGCGCCGCAGCCAGCGCATCTTCGGAAAACGACGACAGCAGCGGCGGCACCTCGGCGCCGGCCCACAACGTGCGGGCGTCGAGCGCGACAGCAGCGCCCGTGCGCCACTCGACGCCCGGCACCGGCTTAATCTCGATATTGGCGAGGAATCCGTTGGCGCGCAGGTAGCGCGCGATGGCGGCCAGCGTGGGCACTGGCTCGCCAGCGTAGGCTGGGCTGTGCCAGCTGCCCGCATCCAGTTGCGCGATCTGCCCGAGCGTGAGCGCATCGAGGCGGCCGGCGCCGTTCGTGGTCCGATCCAGCGTGGCGTCGTGCAACAGGACCGATGCGCTGTCGCCAGAGAGCTTCACGTCGAATTCGAACATGCGGTAGCCGAACGAGGCGCCGTGGCGGAAGGCCGCCAGCGTGTTCTCCGGCGCCAGCTTCCCTGCCCCACGGTGAGCAATGGCACGCGGATACGGCCACGCCGGCAATGCGCGCGCGCCGGTCATGCCAGGGCCTCGATGCGGCGCGTGGTTTGGGGGTCGAACCAATGCAGATGCTCGGCCGACGCGGTGATGGGTAGCTTGTCGCCCGCCTTTACGCTGGCGTGCGGCTCAAGGCGGACCACGACCGGATGGCCGGCCAGGGCGCCGTACGCGAATGCATCCGCGCCGAGGGCCTCCACCACGCGCACGTCGATGAAGGCGATGGCCTCGTCAGCCGAGCACGACTCGATATGTTCGGGACGCAAACCCATGAGCGCGCGCTCGGGCAGATGAAGGCCCATCGGCAAGTGGCCGAGCGTGGCGGCGGCATCGCTCTCCTTCGCTCCGTCCACCCGAATCTGCGTGCCACCACCCGCATTGCGCGACACGGGCACGAGGTTCATCGGCGGAGAGCCGATGAAGCCCGCCACGAACGTGCTGGCCGGACGCGAGTACACCTCCAGCGGTGTGCCGATCTGTTCGACCCGGCCACCGTTGAGCACCATCATGCGATCGGCCAGCGTCATCGCCTCAACCTGATCGTGCGTGACGTACAGACTCGTCGTGCGCAAGCGGCGATGCAGATCTTTCAGCTCCAGGCGCATCTGCACGCGCAGCTTGGCGTCCAGGTTGGAGAGCGGCTCGTCGAACAGGAACACTGCCGGCTCACGCACGATCGCGCGGCCCATGGCCACACGCTGGCGTTGGCCGCCCGAGAGCTGGCGCGGCTTTCGATCCAAGAGCTTGCCGAGTTCAAGAATGCCCGCCGCCTGCTCCACGCGCGCCTGGATATCGCTCTTGGGCAAGCCGCGGATCTTCAGCCCGTAGGCCATGTTGTCGAACACGCTCATGTGCGGATACAGCGCGTAGTTCTGGAACACCATCGCGATATCGCGCTCGGCCGGCTCGAGTTCGTTGACGACGCGGTCGCCAATCCATACCTCGCCGCCGGTGATGGGCTCCAGGCCCGCCACCATGCGCAGCAGCGTGGATTTGCCGCAGCCCGAGGGCCCGACGATGACGATGAACTCCCCGTCGCCGATTTCCATGTCGATGCCGTGCACGACCTGGAGGTTGGCATAGTGCTTCTGGACGTTGCGTAGCGAAAGTTTTGCCATCTTGCTTCTTTTACTTTTCGGTTTCGACGAGGCCCTTCACGAACCACCGCTGCATGCCGATCACGATTGCCGCGGGCGGCAACATGGCCAGCATCACGGTGGCCATCAGCAGGTTCCAGTCGGTGGCGGAATCGCCGGAGCGGGAGATCATTTGCGTCACGCCCAGCACAATGGGCGTCATGTTCTTTTCCGTCGTGATCAGGAGCGGCCAGAGATACTGGTTCCAGCCGTAGATGAACTGGATCACGAACAATGCCGCGATGCTGGTGCGCGAGAGCGGCAGCACCACGTCCCAAAAGAACTTGAGCGGGCCGGCGCCATCGATGCGCGCAGCTTCCGCCAATTCATCGGGAATCGTCAGGAAGAACTGCCGGAACAGGAACGTGGCGGTGGCCGACGCGATGATCGGGATCGTCAGGCCCGCGTAGCTGTTCAGCATGCCGAGATCCGACACCACTTTGTACGTGGGCAGGATCCGCACTTCCACCGGAAGCATCAGCGTGACGAAGATGAGCCAAAAGAACGTCTTGCGCAGCGGGAACTTGAAATAGACGATCGCAAACGCCGAGATGATGGAGATCGCGATCTTCCCGAGCGAGATGCCCAACGCCATGATCAGGCTGTTCATGAGCATGGTGCCGACCGGCGTGGCCGAGTTGCCCATGCCCGACGTGAGCACCGTGCGGTAGTTTTCGATGAGATGCGGACCGGGGATCAGCGTCATGGGCGCCTGCAGCACGTCTTCGGCCGTCAACGACGACGCGACGAATACGACGTACACCGGAAACGCCACGACGATCACACCGAGAATCAGCACGACGTGGGTGAGGAAGTCCAGGAGCGGACGGCGTTCAATCATGGTGCGGTTGCCCTCCTTTCAGTATTGGACTTTGCGTTCAACGTAACGGAACTGGACGATCGTCAGCACGATGACCAAGCCCATGAGGATCACCGACTGAGCCGCCGATCCGCCGATATCCAGACCGCGCACGCCGTCTTGATAAACCTTGAACACCAGCGTCTCCGTCGCCTTGAACGGGCCGCCCTGCGTGACCGAATCGATGATGGCGAAGGTGTCGAAGAACGCATACACAACGTTCACCACCATCAGGAAGAACGTGGTGGGCGACAGCAGCGGAAAGACGATCGACCAGAAGCGCCTCCACGGCCCGGCACCGTCAATGGCGGCTGCTTCGATCAGCGACTTCGGAATGCTCTGCAGCCCAGCCAGGAAGAAGAGGAAGTTGTAGCTGATCTGCTTCCACGCCGCGATGATGACCACCAGCGTCAGTGCCTGCCCGCCGTTGAGCACGAAGTTCCAGTCCACGCCCATCCTGCGGATCACGAACGACACGATGCCCAGTGACGGGTTGAAGAGGAAGCTCCACAGCACACCCGCCACAGCCGGTGCAATCGCATACGGCCAGATCAGCAGGGTCTTGTAGAACGTGGCGCCACGCAACGCGCGATCAGCAAAGTACGCCAGCGCCAGCGAGGTGCCGAGACCGACCAGCGCGACGCCAATGGCGAATACGGCCGTGGTCTTGAACGAACCGAGATAGGTCGGATCGGCAAACAGGTCGTGAAAGTTCTCCAGCCCCACGAATTCGAGGTTGATGCCGAAGGCATCCTGGCGCAGCAGCGACTGATACAGCGCCTGCCCCGCGGGCCAGAAGAAGAACACCAGAGTGACGACGATCTGCGGGGCGACCAGCACATACGGCAGCCAGCGCGATCGGAAAACGACGCGTTTTTCCATGCGACATTCCAAAAACGCACCGCCGGCCGGTGCAAGCGCACGAGGCCGGCGGTTTAGACGAGCGCCGAATCGGCGCTTATTCCTTGACGGTCTTCTCGAAGCGGACGAGCAGCTCGTTGCCGCGTGACACTGCCGTGTCCAGCGCTTCCTTCGGCGTCTTCTTGCCCGCCCAGACGGATTCCAGCTCTTCGTCGATCACCTGACGGATCTGCGGGAAGTTGCCCAGACGAATGCCGCGCGACTTGTCGGTCGTCTTGACGATCATCTGCTTGACGGCCACGTCGGCGCCCGGGTTCTTCTCATAGAAGCCGGACTTCTTGGTCAGCTCATACGCTTCCAGCGTCACGGGCAGATAACCCGTCGACTGGTGCCAGTCGGCCTGCATTTCCGGACGCGACAGGAACGTGAAGAACTTCGCCACGCCCTTGTACTCTTCAGCCTTGTGGCCGCCCATCACCCACAGCGAAGCGCCGCCGATGATCGTGTTCTGCGGGGCACCCGGCACGCCGGCTTCATACGGCAGCGGTGCCGGGCTGAAGTTGAACTTGGCGTTCTTGCGGATGTTCGCCAGCGCTGCCGACGAACCCGTGTGCATGGCGCACTCACCCGCGATGAACTTCGCCTTCGGCTCGTCCTTGCGGCCGGCGTAGGTGAAGTAGCCCTTCTTCTGCATGTCGAGCAGGTTCTCGATGTGCTTGATCTGCACCGGACCGTTGAAGTTCAAGCGGGCCTTGGCGCCACCAAAGCCGTTGTTCTCGGTCGCGAACGACACGTTGTGCCACGCCGAGAAGCTCTCCAGATGCACCCATGACTGCCAGTCGGTCGTGTAACCGCAGGGCACACCAGCTGCCTTCAGCTTGGCCGCATCGACAGCCACTTCCTGCCACGTTGCGGGCGGCTTGTTCGGGTCAAGGCCAGCCTTCTTGAAGGCGTCCTTGTTGTAATACATGATCGTCGTCGAACTGTTGAACGGGAACGACAGCATCTCGCCCTTGTTCGACGTGTAGTAGCCCGCCACGGCCGGCACATAGGCCTTCGGGTCGAACTTCTCGCCGGCGTCCTTCATGATCTTGGCCACCGGCACAATGGCGCCCTTGGCGTTCATCATCGTTGCGGTACCAACCTCGAACACTTGCAGGATGGCCGGTGCATTGCCGGCGCGGAACGCCGCAATGCCCGCAGCCAGCGATTCATCGTATTGGCCCTTGTAGACCGGCACGATCTTGTAGTCGGACTGGCTGGCGTTGAACTTGGTGGCGATCTCGTTCACCTTGTCGTTCAAGGCGCCTTCCATCGAATGCCACCATTGGATTTCCGTCACTGCGTACGCGCCTTGCGCAAACGTACACGCGGCCAGTACTGCCGCCGCCCCCGCAATCTTCTTGATCGACATCATTTCTCCTTGTTTCGACCCGGCGGGCTCCCTCGCTCTGCCCACGGCGCGCCGACTGTATATGCACGGTCGGTCATTTTTATGACAGCGGGATGTTACTTGCCTTTCTGTCACAAAGAAATCGGGAAATCCCTCCAAGGTTTGGCTTGCAACGGCCGTTAGAATGGGTTGAAGACACTCTCTATTGCACTCGCAGCATGCTCGCTCCACCCACCACTCCTGCCGCTCCAGACTCGCCTGGAACCGCGCCCCTCGTTGCCGACCGGCGTGTTCCGCTGGCCCTGCATCAGCTCTCGGATGATGCACTGCGCAATATCACCGGCATCTTCACCGACGTGGATGGAACCCTCACGACGAAGGGCAAGCTGCCCGCGCACACGTACTCGGCGCTGGAGCGCTTGCATCGCGCCGGCATCAAGGTCGTGCCCGTCACCGGCCGGTCGATTGCCTGGTGCGAAGTCATTGCGCGGTTGTGGCCCGTTGATGCGGTGATCGGCGAGAACGGCGCGTTTGCCATGCGCGTCGATTCGCGCGGGCATCTGGCCACCGATTTCGTGGACGACGCGCAAACGCGCGCACGCAACCTCGAGCGCATCCGTGAAGTGGGTGCAGAGATCCGGCGTGCCGTGCCGGGTTCAGCGCTGGCGACGGATCAAGCCTGGCACGCGGCGGATCTGGCCGTCGACCATGCCGAACAAGTCCCGCCGCTGCCGCAGCACGCCGTGCGGCACATCGTCGACATCATGCGTACGCACGGGATGCACGCCACCGTCAGTTCGATTCACGTCAACGGCTGGTTCGGCAAGCACGACAAGCTGAGCGCCAGCGTGTCGCTCGCGCGCCGCGCATTCGGTCTCGACCTGCATGCCGAGCGCGAACGCTGGGTGTTCGTGGGCGACTCCGCCAACGATGCGGCAATGTTCGAGTTCTTCCCGCTCTCGGTGGGTGTGGCCAATGTGCTGGACGTGATCGATACGCTGCCCGTGCCCCCCGCGTACCTCACCGAGGCCGAAGGCGGCGGCGGTTTTGCCGAAGTCGCCGAGCGCATCCTGGAAGCGCGTTCCCTAGCCCTCCCCGCGCCGCGCGACTGACGCGGCATTCCTGCACCGCAACACGCGCTGGAGACCCAGCGTCGCTTGCCGCACGCGGCATGCCGCTTGCGCCGAAATTGGGCGTTGCACCGCTTTGCACCATGTGACGGCCTCATAACGGTGCATGCGGCGCCAACGCCTTTTTAACGCAACCGACAGGAGCCCCCCATGCAACCAGAGAAACTGCGCCAGCGTTTTGAACATGCGGAAAGCACCATCGCCGAACTGGCCCGGACCTGCGCCTCGCACAAGGACGTGCCTGACGCGCTGAAGCAATCGATCCAGCAACTGGACGACCAAGCCCGCCAATGCCACTCGCGCCTGGAAGGCGCTGAAGACCAGCTGACTTTCGTAGAAGCCATCGACAAGCTCGAAGCCTGTTCCGACCGCGCAAAAATGGCCTGCCAGAACGCCAGCGGCAAGGTGGACCATTCCGTGGAATCTGCCGTGATTCGCGCGCATGAAGAGCTGTCGCAGCTCAAGCACAAGCTGCACTAAGCGCAGCACGCATTCTCGGCCGCCAAAAAAAGGGCGGATTCCCTTATCGGAAATCCGCCCAATCCCAATCGCCAAGCTCGACGATATCCAGTGGACTGGCCCCGCTGACGGCACGTCAGTCGAAGCCAAGCTCCTGCAATTTGCGCGTGATGGTGTTGCGGCCGATGCCCAGACGCGTTGCCGCTTCAACACGATGCCCGCGCGTGACACCCAGCGCAGCCTCAAGAATCGCCTTCTCGAAGCGTCGCGTAAGTGCGTCCATGACGTCGGGCTGGCCCGCTTCGAGCATGGCCTTGGCCTCGCCCGCGAGCGCGCGCTCCCAACCTGCTGCGATGGATGCCCCCGCTGCAGAGCTTGCAAGCAACGTATCGACCGACGGCGTAACACCATACGGTTCGCCACCATGCGACGGCTCGCCGATGAAGGCTGGGCGAGCCGCGGCCTCGCCCATGACCGGTAGCATCTGCGCGTTGCCTCGCACCAGGTCGGCGGGCAGATCCTTGCTTTCAATGGTCTGCGCCGGCGCCATCACAGTGAGCCAGTTGCAGAGGTTTTCCAGTTGCCGCACGTTGCCGGGGAACGGCAGCGTGGCGATATGCGCCAGCGCATCGTCCGACATGCGCTTGGGCTCCACGCCCAGCTCCTTGGCACTCTTCTGCAAGAAATGGCGCGCCAGCAGCGTGATGTCTTCCGGGCGTTCGCGCAGCGCCGGCAAGCGCAGACGGATCACGTTCAGGCGGTGAAACAAGTCCTCGCGGAACAGACCGTCCTTGACGCGGGTTTCAAGATTCTGGTGCGTGGCCGCGATGACGCGCACGTTGGCCTTGAGCGGGTTGTGGCCGCCCACGCGATAGAAGTGGCCGTCCGACAGCACGCGCAGTAAGCGCGTCTGCAGATCGAACGGCATGTCGCCGATTTCATCGAGGAACAGCGTGCCGCCCTCGGCTTGCTCAAAGCGGCCGCGGCGCATGGTCTGCGCGCCAGTAAAGGCGCCGCGCTCATGGCCAAACAGCTCGGATTCCAGCAAGTCTTTCGGAATCGCCGCGGTGTTCAGTGCGATAAAGGGGCCGTTCGCACGCGGGCTGTGCTTATGCAGCGCCCGTGCCACCAGCTCCTTACCCGTGCCGGATTCGCCGGTGATCAGCACTGTCACGTTGGACTGCGACAGCCGCCCGATCGCGCGGAACACGTCCTGCATGGCCGGCGCCTGCCCGAGAATCTCAGGCGCATCGCTCAGGCGATCGTCGATTTCCTCCTCGCGCAGGCTCTCTTCCAGCGCGCGGCGGATCAGTTCGACCGCACGATCCACGTCGAACGGCTTGGCCAGGTATTCAAACGCGCCGCCCTGGAACGCCGCCACGGCGCTGTCCAGGTCCGAATATGCGGTCATGATGATGACCGGCAGTCCAGGGTGTTTGGCCTTGATGGCCTGCAGCAGATCCAGCCCCGAGCCGCCCGGCATACGGACGTCCGAGATCAGAACTTGCGGTGTTTCTTCGTCGAGCGCGTTGAGCGCATCGCGCACGTTGGTAAAGCTGCGCGAGAGCAGGCTCTCACGCGCCAGCGCCTTCTCAAGGACCCAGCGGATGGATTGATCGTCGTCGACTATCCAGATTGGCTTCATGTGTTGGTTCGTCTGCTTGACTTCGTCTCGCCTGGGCCGCCTCGCGCTGCGTTATTGAAGCTGAGGCGCTTCAGTGCAGCGGCACGAGAATGCGGAAATCCGTCTGGCCTGGCCTGCTCTCGCATTCGATCAGACCATCGTGCTGCTGCACGAACGTCTGCGCGAGTGTCAGGCCCAGCCCACTTCCCCCCTCCCTGCCGGACACCAGCGGGAAGAAGATTCGCTCGCGGATGTCGTCCGGGATACCAGGACCGTTGTCCACTACATGCAAGTCCAATGCCAGCTTGTAAAGACGTTTTGCAATCGTAACTTTGCGTGCGACGCGTGTGCGCAGAATGATCTCGCCATCGCCCTGCGCAATGCGAGGGCCCAGCGCATGCGCTGCGTTGTGAACGATGTTGAGCACGGCCTGGATGAGCTGCTCCTTGTCGCCGCGAAACTCCGGCAGGCTCGCGTCGTAGTCACGCACGATCCGCAAGCCCTGCGGAAACTCCGCCAGCACCACCGAGCGCACACGCTCCAGCACCTCGTGGATGTTCACATCGCCAACGATATGTGGATGCCGGTGCGGTTCCAGCAGGCGGTCGACCAGCGTCTGCAGCCGGTCGGATTCCTTGATGATCACCTGCGTGTACTCGCGCAGCGAGCGCTCCGGCAGTTCGAACTCCAGCAACTGCGCCGCGCCGCGAATACCGCCCAACGGATTCTTGATCTCGTGCGCAAGGTTGCGGATCAGCTCTTTGTTGGCGGAAGTCAGGTCGAGCAGACGCTCCTCGCGCTCGCTACGGATCTTCTGCTCGTTGGGCAGCAGCTCAAGCAGCACCGATCCGGGCACAAAGTCGAGCGCGCCCACGACGGCGTGCGCGTGCAGCGGCTCATGGCCGACGCGCTCAAGTGACACGTCGCGCCGCTTGGCATCGAACTGGCGAGCCGCCACGGTGGCGATCATCTCGCCCAGCTCCGACGGGTCGGCAAACAGCTCGTACAGCGACATCTCCACCAGCTGGCGGCGAGACACGGCCAACGCGGCTTCCGCGGCGGGGTTGGCGTAGAAGACCGTCAGCGCCGGATGGCGGACGAAGAGGATGGGATTGGGCACCGCGTCGAGCCCAGGGAATGATGGCGGTGCACCATGTGAAAACGGAATCGGCGGCGGCCCGTCGATGGGCTCGCCTACGGAGACCTCCACACCGGCGGCGGAGGGTGACGGCGCGGATGGCGTCGTCTGTTCCTGTTCATCGCGGCGTGCCGCTTTGCGGATCAGTCGACGCATGGTTCATCTAGTCCTTGAGATTGCCCAGCTCCCGGCGGATGGAATCGACATTGGCCTGGCTGCGCTCGATGTCGCCCTTCAACTGCGCGGTGCGGTCCAGATACTTTTGATAGTTACGTTCGTTGCCCTGGCGCTCGGGCTGACCGTTGTTGTATTCGGTCTTCAACGCCTGGAGCTTGCGCTCCTCGTCTGCCAGCTCGGCCTCCAGCACCTGGCGGCGTTCGCCGTCACGTGCCTTCTGCGTGGCGTTGTCCACGCGGGGGAAACCGCCACCTGCATTGTTTTGCGCCGGTGCGGGTGCAGCCCCTGCGCTGCGCGGGCTGCGCGTACCGGGAACGGTTACTACATCGGGCAGCGTCAACTTCTTACAGCCTTTCACATTGCCGCTGTTGCGGTACTCCGGCACGCCGTTCGGGCCGGTGCACAGATAGACATCATCAGCGTACGCGGGCGCCTGCACGGACAGCGTGGCAAACACCGCCGCGGCGGCGGCAAGCAGTCCGGATGCGATGCGTGGGGAAGGACGGAACATGAATGGAACCTGGCGGATACGTCGATCGGGCGCCGGAGTCCGGCGGACGCTCATTCTAGCCACAAAACTCCGCTTCATAAAAAGGAAGGGCGACCTGCGCCGCCCCTCCTCTCACAACCGTCTCTTCGCCCCGACATATCGCTCGGGGCGCTCGCAGATTACAGCGAGTAGTACATCTCGAACTCGAGCGGGTGCGTCGTCATGCGG
>Ga0316232_1004118_pt1 | contig 12618 bp, 18 predicted proteins | sample TBHtaG_FD_206006 | JGI IMG/M metagenome (GOLD analysis project Ga0316232, IMG submission 206006) | Freshwater microbial communities from Trout Bog Lake, Wisconsin, USA - TBH18025_13 | ecosystem: Environmental > Aquatic > Freshwater > Lake > Hypolimnion/Profundal zone | place: USA: Wisconsin... | reverse complement strand
AACGCCAAATTCGGCCAACCGGAGGTCAATCTGGGGATTATCCCCGGATTTGGCGGCACCCAAAGACTGGCCAGGCTGATCGGCCGGGGAAGAGCAAAGTACTATATAATGACCGGACTTATGATGACCGCGGCAGAAGCATTCGAACTGGGACTCGCCGATAAGGTAGTCAAACCGGAAGAGCTGCTCAGTACTTGTCGGGAGACTGCCAAACTCATAGCCAGTAAGGCCCCGGTAGCGGTGATGATGGCAAAGAAGGCCATTAATCACGGGTTAGATATGGACCTTGCTTCAGGAGTAGCCTACGAAGCAGAAGCATACACAACTTGTTTTGCCTCCAGCGATAGGGTGGAGGGAATGAGCGCTTTTCTGGAAAAACGTAAGAGCTGTTTTAAAGGAGAGTAACAACACTGGGCCCCCGTTTACGGGGGCCCTATGTTACTGTTTCTTCAGGCAAGGGACCTCGAATGTTGGAATGGAGCTAATATTGTTTTTCCGAACGATTTAAGCTTATCCGGCGGTGATGATAACATGAAAATAGAGGTAAAATACTGCGGTGGGTGTAATCCATTCATTGATAGAGTGAACATCCTTAATCAGGTAGTCGCTTTATTAGGGGGGAAAGTCGACATCACTTTCGTTTCTGCCGCAGGCAGCGACGTACTGTTGGTGATAGACGGCTGTTGCGTGGGCTGTAGAGGCAATGAATTCCGCTCCAAGAACGACAAAACGGTACTTGTTGCCGGCGATTCGGTGCAAGGTGAGCATGTGGACGAAGAACACATTCCAACTGTGATTGTAAAGCATTTAAAGTTATTGAAATTAATACAATAGCCATTCATTTATTTCAAAAATACCAAGGCTATAAAGGGCTGCAAACCATTCTGACCAGTTGCAGAACATATGAAGAGGAGTGTATTTATGCATTTTGAGCTTACCGAACAACAAAAGATGATGCAGAAGATGGTGCGTGAATTTGCCGAAAAAGAGGTTGCTCCAGGGGCGGCGCGACGGGACGAAGAGGAAAAATTTGAACGCGGTCTGTACGATGCGGTGGGCGAGCTGGGCCTGACCGGGATCTGTTTTCCGGAACAGTACGGCGGAGCGGGCGGAGATTACCTGAGCTATATCCTTGCTGTGGAGGAACTGTCCATCGCCGACAATGTTTTCGGGGCCTGTTTCGCCACAACCGTCTCGTTGTGCCAGTGGCCGATTTTCGCTTTCGGCACCGAGAAGCAAAAGCAAAAATATCTTGTCCCGCTGATCAACGGTAAAACCCTGGGCGCCTTTGCCCTGACTGAACCCAGCGCCGGCAGTGACGCTGCCGCTCAGCAGACAGTGGCGGTCCTTGACGGTGATAGTTATATAATCAACGGCAGCAAAATTTTCATCACCAACGGCGGCGAGGCCGAGACGTACGTGGTTTTTGCCATGACCGACAAGAGCAAAGGGGTAAAAGGCATTTCGGCGTTTATTCTGGAAAAAGGCATGCCTGGCTTCACTTTCGGCAAAATGGAACACAAGATGGGAAACCGCGGGTCCCAGACGATGGAACTGATATTCCAGGATTTACGGGTTCCCGTAGAAAACATGCTCGGCAAGGAAGGCGAAGGCTTCAAGGTCGCCATGGCGTCCATCGACGGCGGCAGGATCGGTATGGCTACCCAGGGGCTGGGTATTGCGCAGGCTGCCTTGAATCATGCAATAAAGTATTCCAAAGAGCGGGTCCAGTTCGGCAAGCCAATTTCGGCTAACCAGGCGATCGCGTTTATGCTGGCGGATATGGCCACCAAGGTGGACGTATCGCGCTTGCTCATTTACAGGGCCGCCTGCCTTAAGGACCAAGGGGTCTCTACAGTAAAAGAATCAGCAATGGCTAAGATGTACGCAACAGATGCTGCCATGTCGGTTACGACTGATGCAGTGCAGATATTTGGCGGTTACGGGTACAGCCGCGAATACCCTGTAGAGAAACTGATGCGTGATGCTAAAGTTACGCAAATCTATGAAGGAACCAATCAGATACAGCGCATGATTATTTCAGGGGCCATTCTTCGCTAGCGTCTGTCCCCCAAAAACTGCAAGGCAGGGAAAAGTCCTCTTTGGGGCCAACATGCCAGACAGCGGCATGCGATTGATTTTTCGCGGTGACCTGGGGAAATATTGTCGAAAAAAAGGTTATTTGGCCGTGGGTAGCTAATGTAAAAAAGACTGAATAGATCATTTCAGTCTATTGTATTGAAATATCTTCATATGACTGGTCCGCATTTTATAACAAGGATGGCTGAATACTTGTATGGCTGAATGCATCGCCCGTCAACCCATTTTTGACACCAGACTGCGAATATATGGCTATGAGTTGTTGTACCGAAGTAATGAAGCCTCTGCCTCGATGGACCTTAATGTCTTTACCCCCTGCGATCCAGACAAGGCTACCTCCAGTGTGCTGGCAAACAGCATGTTTTTATTCGGCATAGACAAATTGACGTACGGCAAACCAGCCTTCGTCAACTTTTCCCGACGGATGCTGATCAGTGATGTAATGACCTTCCTGCCCAACAAAGATATCGCTGTCGAAGTACTGGAAACCGTGGAGCCGGACGCATTATCCCTGGCTGCTTGCGAAAGATTAAAAGCGGCTGGCTATAAAATCGTCCTTGATGATTTCGTGTATCACCCCCAAATGGATCCCCTTGTCGCTATCGCCGATATTATTAAAATTGATTTTGTAGCAAGCTCTCCATCCTACTGTGAGGCTATCACCAAACAATTCCGCCGGCGGAAGGATCTTATCTTTCTGGCAGAAAAAATTGAAACCTATGAAGAGTACCTTCAGGCGGTGTCCTGGGGTTATACTCTTTTCCAGGGCTTCTTCTTCTGCAAACCGTTGATCTTGGACACTCATGATATCCAAGGTAATAAAATGGTCTATTTTAAGTTGCTCAAAGAGCTGAACGATCCCCGGGTCGGCCTAAAACGTCTGGAAGGAATCATTCAAAGAGACATCTCCCTTTCCTATAAAATTCTCAAATATATTAATTCTGCCGCCTTCGGCCTCAGAGAGAAAATTAGCTCTATCCAGCACGCTGTGGCGATGATCGGCAGTAAGAAGCTGACTAAATTCGTTACCCTTGTGTTGCTCAAAGGCCTCGGGGAAGATAAACCAGGCGAACTTGTCGCCACATCCATCATCCGCGGCCGCTTTGCCGAACTGGTCGCGACGGCAATAGGACTCCACAAGCAGACCGGTGACGCCTTTATAATCGGCATGTTTTCTCTGATGGACGCCCTCCTTGACCGGCCGATGAATAAAATCCTGTCTGAACTCCCTTTGAATGACGAAATTTCCGGCGCCCTTCAGCGTCAACCAAGCAAGCTGACCTCAATCCTGGAAACAGTCATCGCCTATGAACAAGGCAACTGGGATAAGTATGACATCTACCGCCAAATCATCAACATCGACAACGAGACCGCCAAAAAGCTGTATCTGGAAGCCGTTCTGTGGGCCTGGGATATCGAACAGTAATGCTGGCCGCTGTCCGATAGTACAAGGATACCTAATGGCACAAAACTCAGAAACGAAAGGCTTGCAGGATTTCCCTGCAAGCCTTTTTTGGTTTGTAATCCTTTTGTTCCGCCCATAACATAGACGGCCATGACCTGCTCGCCTATACGCTGGCGCCGCCTGCTACTGCTTGCGGAAACTGACCCCCAGCAATTCTTCGAAAACGCGGATCATCGAGCCCTTGTCCTGATCGCCATAGCCCTTGATCATAGCCGTTTGGTAGGTGGTGGTCGCCGCGTGCAGCACAGGCAGGGGGATGGTGAGACTGGCTGAAATTTCGGCGGCGCTGATCAGATCCTTATAGCCGTTATTCAGCGAATAGGCATCAGTGAAACTGTCTTTGAGAATGCGGGGGAGGAAAAATTCCGAGGCATGGCTCCTGCCGGTGCCGCTGTTAACCACATTGGCGATCTTTTCCGGGGCGAGCCCCAGCTTCACCGCCATGGGAAGGAGTTCGGCCAGCCCCGCCGCGTTAATGGCGTACAGCAACTGGTTGACAAGTTTCATGAGCTGTCCGCTACCGCTGCCGCCCATAAGGATGATCTTGGTACCAACACACTCCAGATAGGGCATAACCCGGTTAAGGACTTCCTCCTCGCCGCCGCACATAATGGTAAGGGTACCTTCAATGGCCCGGGCCTCCATTCCAGATATGGGGGCGTCAAGAAAGCCGATTCCCCGCTCGGCCAGGCGCTTGGCAATATCGATGGTGACGGTGTAGGAGCAGGTGCTGAAGTCTACCACCGTTTGCCCTGCCTTGAGGTGACCGGCAAGACCTGCTTCTCCCATCAAATAGTTCTCTACCACCTTGCCATCCGGCAGACAGAGAAAAATGATATCGGCCTGGGCAATTTCCGCCAAGTCAGCGGTAGTCCGCACCCCTTTTTCCGCAAATTCGGGATAGGTGTTACCTTTCCGGGAGCTGACAGTCAGCTCCGCTCCGCTTTTTAACAGATTCATCGCCATGGGTTTACCCATCTGGCCCAACCCTACAAAACTGATTTTCATGTGCGCTGCATTCTCCTTGTTATTGATATTCCCTGCTCAGCTGTTTGCCTTGTCGGCCGCAGGTCAAAACAAAGCCTTCAAGGGCTTGTCCATTACCGGACCAGAATTCCTGATACTTGATATCATAGCAATACTTTACCATTTTACCCCCAGTGTTTCCAGTGAAATTTACTATCTGCTGATAGAATACCAAGGATGTAATGGTGCTATTTGGCGACGGCATAAAGTATACCAATATCTCTCGGGAATTGCAGACCGATCAGACGGGAAATCTAACTTTGGGAGGTGTTGTTATGCTCTTTGATATGCGTTGTCATCATCGCGATCGCGGCAAGATGGGCTCTACACTTTTCAAAGTTGTGGCTGTAGGCGCATTGGTTTATGTGGGCGCCAAAGCAATGCAAATGATGAATGAGTGACACCTCTCCTAAAAGCCTGGGCAGTTGCCTGGGCTTTTCCTTGCCATCCTGCCGCAGCCAGGCTTCCCAAATGCTCAAGGAAGACACAGTGTGATTGCCTGTACCAAGAAAAAAGCCGGGTGCAGAGGGAAAGAAGGTTAGAGTTACCATTGACTCAACAGTCAACTGGAGTATACTTATTATGTAACCTAACTAAACTTTAGAAAGAAGGAACAAGCATGCAAAATAAGATTCTTACAGGATTGATAGCTGCTATGCTTATTTCGGGCGTCGCTTTTGCATCTCCTTCCGTGCCGCTGCAACAAGGTGAAACCTCCATTGGCTTCGATGCAGCGAATCTTCAGCCTGCAGTCAGTGTTTTAGGATTAAAAGCCGACTTAGGCAGTACTAACTCTAACAGCTACTATGTACAACACGGCTTAACGAACCAGATTATCCTTGGTGCGGAAAGCACGAAGCTAAATGCTTCCAATAATGGTGGTATATCAGCCAACGTCAAAGCAACAGACATCTATGCCGGGTACAAGATCGACAATACTTTTAGCGTAATTGCCGGTAGCCGAAACTACGCTGCCACAGTTGGCTATGGCGGATTCTCGACAGGTTTATCCAAAGCTGAATTTCTTTGGGGGATAAATGCCAGTACAAAATTAAGTGATAAGCTGACCGGACATGCTGCCTACAAGCAGACATCGTATGAAAGCGAATGGCAGGTTGGCGTTGCTGATCAACTTTCCAAGAATATCAGTCTAGATCTTGGCTACAACCATCATGATTATAGTTTTGGCAGTGCAGTTGACCTCACTCTTAGCGGAGTTGGTCTTGGCATGAACTATAAATTTTAGATGCTAACACAATCACTGACCAAAGAGACCGTCTAAAAGCTGATGCTTTTAGACGGTCTCTTGTTTATAAGCTGATAATATTGCCTGCATTTCTCAACAACAAGTTCCTTCCCAATATCTTCAGCGCAAGCAAGTCCACTCCCAGCGCCACGCAGAATAATCTTTTAGCCCGGGGGTGGACTTGCTTGTTCACAGTGTCATTTTGGGGCAGTTGCCAATATCCTGTATAATCACTAAGAATCAGCGAAAGAAGGGTAGCTATGGTCACTGGCGAAGAGCATGAGACAATAAAGACTGATCTGAAAGACCTGATCCAAGTTTTTGTATATACCAATCTCAGTACAATCATTAGCCCGGAACCGCTATTGAGACTGCCTCCGACAACAAAGAACATATTGGAAGCCTACATAAATTATCTCCCGGGAGGTTTTGGCTTTCCCCGAGACATCCAGGAGATCCTCAATGTGTTCATTTTGACCAATCTCCACATCATTAGCAGCGAAGCATCGCCTGTTATTAGATAAAATAATCCCATGATTTACCGGGCTGCTGATGTTCTATGACCAGCAGTGGATACCGATCATCGGTTCGGCAGCAATGCGGGTGAGACCCGGCAAGCCCTTGCCAGTTGCCAGACAATTCTATGAAGAGGAATTCAGCCGTTTTAACAGAATAATACAAAAATCGCAGAATTTTATAGCAGATATGGAGGAAACAATCTTGAAGAAGCGCTTGATCGTTATTTTGCTTTGCGTGAGCTGTATTCCATTGTTTTTTGCCTCCGTCGTATCCTACAAGATGTTTGAAGTCAAGTTAATGGGAGATTATAGTGATAATAAACAAGAAATCCAGTATATATAAGCCTTTATCGGGCATGGTGATGCCGGATTTTTTTGTTGTAGGACAGTATTTAGGACAGTTTGTTGGACAAGCCAAAATACGGAGCCGCGGGTACACATGATCCAGAAGAATTAACAGCTTGACGAATTGGTAGCGGGGAGCGTTGCCGAGAGAACAACACGGAGCCTAGCCGGCTCCCGCAGAAACATCACCCCCTATAACTCATCTGTGAAACTGCTGGATCGTGTTGCAAGCAGGCTCGGCAATAAAATATGATAGACCTTGCCCGGGCTGATGTGGTAAAATATTACAGATATGATCCAGTAAAGAGGTCGCTAGAAGGGGGAATAAGCCATAGGGAATGATTCGCACAAAACGACCACTTATACGCTGACCAAAGAGGAAATTGAAAAAATGCTATTAAAAGCCCACGGTAATAAACTTTTACCTGTCGATAACGCACAAGTAGCTAAGCAGCGGCGCCAACAAGCCAACTACGAAGCGAAACACGATAAAGCACGAAGCAATGCTGTAGAGCAAGGGGCGGAAGACCCGAACGAACAAGAGAGTTAATAATATAGTCGCCGATTAGCCAAACCTAGCCCGGGGGCTGGGTTTTTTGTTGCTGCATGTAGTAAGACAGTATTTATTAGTAAATAAAGGATTTTCCAGAACCATGTCAAATGGAATCGAATATTGTGTATTTGTGGGGGACAAACGTGGGATTTTTACACAGGCTTCTAAAAATGAATATTCCTGAAGAACAGACTAGCAGCACTAGCCAAAAACCAGTGCGGCACATGTCCGACCATTCGTGGCTCATTATCTTGCTGGGGGTCTTGCTAATCGTCGGTCTCTGGGTGTTTGCCTGGCAACAGATCAACTATGACTACGATCGGACGATTCAAGAGACTTCACATGAGGCAATGAATTTAACCAAATCCCTTGAAGAACACGTGCGAAGAGTCGTTGCCAGTGCGGACAAGGATCTGTCCAACCTCAAAAAGGCCTATGAGCGAGGCGGTATATCAAGTCCGGTCCTTGTCGATAATGTAAAGACTGCGGCAGACGGTTTGATCCAAAAACAAGTTGCAGTCCTGAATGAGCAGGGTATTATAGTCTCAGCGTATTTTGAAAACCGCCTTGGGATGGACGTTTCGGACCGGGAATACTTCAACGTCCACCGCGACGTCGACACCGATATGATTTATATTGGCAGGCCGATGATAGGAAGCAATAACGGACAGTCTATAATTCCCCTGAGTCGCCGCATAAACAAACCGGACGGATCTTTTGGGGGCGTTGTTGTTCTCGGTCTGCAAACAGAGTATCTTCTTCAGTTTTATCAAAAGATAGACCTTGGCCCAAACAGCTTGATTTCACTGATTGGCATGGATGGGGTCGTTCGAGCCCGTCAAGCTAACCTCGAAGTGGGGAGTGGTCAAGACGTCACGGATAGTTACCTTTGGAAAAGCATCCTAACCCGCCCTAACGGCACAGCCATAGCAAATACAGCTCAGGATGCGGGTGGGCTCATAACCAGTTATCGCGTTATGCCAGATTATCCTCTGGTAGTCACGGTCGGCGAATCCATTCAGGTAGCCTTGGCCGATCATGAAAAGCGCAAGCAAGGCTATATCATTGGGGCTTCATTGGCTAGCTTATTCATCGTGTTCACTTGTATTTTGCTGTTTGAGCGGGCCGCAAAGCAACGATCACGCTTAACAGAACTGGCAAGACGCATTGGTGAGCGGACGCAAGAGCTACAGGAGCAGAAAGATCAGCTCTCCGAAGCCAACCATAAATTAGCGGAAACGAGTGCGACTGTTCAGCAGGAAAAGGATCGCTTATCTGCGCTGATAAACAGCATGAGCGACGAGGTATGGTTCGCGGACACCCAGAAGAGGCTTACTTTAGTAAATCCGCAAACTCGTCAGGAGTTTTCTAACGCAGTCTCCGCTGCGACAAATATAGAGGAACTATTTACTTGTTTTGGAGTGCTACGCCCTGACTGGAGCCCTCGTCCAATCGAGGAATCTCCAACCTTACGCGCGCTCCAAGGCGAAGTCATCAAAAACCAGCAGGAAATAGGCCGATCTTCTGCAACAGGAGCATATTGCTACCGCGAAGTTAATGCCAATCCTATTAAGGATGCCGAAGGCAAAATTATCGGGGCTGTGGGCGTCGCACGTGATATCACCGAGCGCAAACAGATGGAAAATGACTTGATACAACACCGGGACAATCTGGAGAGGCTTGTCAGGGAGCGGACAGAGGAAGTGCTGCGACTAGACCGCTTTAACCTTGTTGGCGAAATGGCTGCCGGTATTGGCCACGAAGTAAGGAATCCCCTGACGACTGTGCGGGGTTACCTGCAGTTATTTCAACGCAAAGAGAAAATGGCCTAATATAACGATCAAATAGGAATGATGATTGAGGAATTGGATAGAGCTAACTCGATAATAAGCGAGTTTTTATCTTTGGCTAAAGACAAAAAAATAACATTAAAGCCGACGTACCTGAACGCAACTCTCCGACAAATTCTCCCTTTACTTCAGGCCACCGCGATTCATGAAGACAAGGAAATTACAACAGAATTTACTGATGTCCCCAAGATCCTCGTAGACGAGAATGAAATCCGGCAGTGTGTTCTGAACCTTATCCGCAACGCTTTGGATGCTGTCCCCCCAGGTGGGGTAGTGACACTATTAACCGACTGGGATGGACGGGATACAGTCTCCTTATCCGTTAAGGATACTGGAACAGGCATACCGCCTAGCGTGCTCAAGACTCTTGGAAAGCCTTTTGTAACTACTAAGGCGACAGGGACTGGGTTAGGCCTCCCGATTTGCTATCGTATCGCCGAACGTCACAACGCCAGCATAGAAGTGGATACCGGTTCAACGGGAACTACAATCTCCATTAATTTTCCGGCTATTGAGCCAGTCAAGAAATAGCTGGAGCCAATGCGTTGAATACAGTTAAACAGCGATCAGCATTAGCGCGCCCAATAAACAAAAAGACTGAACCGGCGATGACCAGGGAAACCTGAGGAAGACTCAGATAAAGATACATATATATGCGATAGGACCTGGCCCGAGGGGCCGGGTCCTTCTGTTTGGCTGGGTTGTCAGGACTACCTAGCCCTTTTTAATATCCCCCGAGTTGGCAAGCATATAATGATAAGTTATTCGTTTACTCCCAGGGATTCCTGCCTTTATAGGAAGTCTTTGAAAGTCGTGTCTATCATGTTTTTAAGATCAGAGTTAGCCCTTTTAATGCCTTGTGGTAGCTGACTGGTCAACTCAATGGAAGCGCCACAGACATCACAGACAACCGTTGCTTTTCCCTGCTTGGTAGTTAGCACTTTAGAGCATTTAGTGCATTGCGTTTTCATGGTATTCGGACCTCCTTGTTATCTGGCATAAGTGGTATTCGACAGAGCTAGGTTTTTTCCTGGGGTGGACATGTCCCCCGGTTTTGGTCTTATTTTTTGCTAGGTTATCAGTGTGGTATTAACCCACTGGGGCAGCCTTGAACAGAAAAAGCCGGGAAAGGGCATGGCAGCCCCCCGGCTTTTCTGGGTATTTACCCACTACAAGGGGATAAAAGAAATGTGGCGATTACCGCCGATGAAAGGGGATCTAGTATAACTTATGCCGCGTTTGGCATCGTTGTGTTAGGCTCAAAACATAGAAATACGCTTGTTTAAGGTGGACCTGGCCTTTGGCTGGGTCTATACTTTTATGTAATGGCAGGATTGCCTCAGCCTACATAGAATACCATAACCACCCAAAGCGACAAGGAGAGAGTATTCTATGGATAAGAATGGAATAAAACAGTATAGGTTATCACCTGAAGAGATTGAAGAAGTGCTAAAAAAGAATTATGGTGGCAAAATTCAACCGGTAGATACGTCGAGAGAGGCCATATTTAAGAAACGGCATGACGGTAAAGCGACTCATATAAATAAATATACTAGCCATGAGACATGATTTAAGAATGAGAGACCTGGCCTGAGTGGGCTGGGTCTTTCTATTTTTAGCATTGCTGTATTGGAAGATGAATATATAACTACAAAACAGAATTAATGAAGGTGGTAGGTATGGACTTTTTAGAGATTATGTATGATGTATTTGGACCTGGCGGCCTGGGCTTTGGCATAATCCTATACTTAATCATTGATGGAATAAACGGGGTCAGGGAGAACGTAGGTAAAACTAGGCTCTTGTCTCAGAAGGTGGCAACGCTGCTTGCTTATGCTTATACTGCAGTCTGGATTTATATTTATATCTCTTCAGAAAATGTGCCAATTGGATGGTGGCCTGGTCGATGACCGGGTCTTTTTTAATGACCGGCGGCTTATTGGATAGATTGGGTTTTCGTGTTCATGCTCAAAACCGATCTAGAAGGAAGATAGCCCCGACCGGAGTGGTTGGTCTTTTTTTTGATTAGCATAAATAGAAATAGAAAGTCTTTAAAAAGCGGCAATTATTAAAAATAATCATGTTTTTAGCTTGACGTTTCGTGTTAATGGGTGGTATATTATAATTGGGAAGTTATGAATTTTAACAGATATGGGGTGAGTAAGCCTTGATTAGTGTTAGCCGATCGCGCCAAGACAAGTGCGATGTCCCGTTCCGGGTATTATCGCGTCCACTTGATTATAAAGACGAGACTTTTCGTGAAGATACATACAGAAAAATACAAAAAACAGTTCGCCAACGAGAAGCGCTTAGGGGTCTTGTTCCTTCAGGATATATCACGCAATCCGATCTATTACATGAAATTTTTATGTTGTCTAATGGCACTGTTACGCAAAACCCAATGACCCTCTCTCGTTACATAAAATCGGGTGCAGTTCCTTCCGGCATCTTGCAGATTGGAAAAGCTACAATCTATCCCGCGCCGACAACAGTTCGGCGGTTCTGGACGTCGATTCAATTTGGAAAATCAAGGTTATTAAGGACAGGCCCGAAGTTAGTTGGGGATATCATAAAACATGCCGAGGAAATGTGTTGTGATAATGTCGAGAAGCAAGTAATGGCCGCCAATTGGATTAATGAACACTACTCGGACTACTGGCTATGGAATCATTTTGAATGTGTGCAGATGGGCGGCCGTGCAAGCGATGAACGTACTATTAGTGTGACGGCTGGAAGGACATATGATAACGCATTCTATCGCATTACAAGGGAGAACGGCATATCAACATTTCTTGAAAGAATAGCCACTGAACAGGCCCAAAAAACAAACTGAGCCGCCAATAAATGGCGGTTTTTTCATGCCCGAAAGGAGGCATCAGTTTAAAGAAAAATAGAATAATCCCCAATTATCGTCCTAGCTAGGGCGTTTTTTTATGTGCTTTACCCGAAATCATAAAAAGGAGAGATGAGATGCAATGAGTGAAGCTATTAAGAAGGTTTATGGGATAAAGGACGTCATGCTTATTTTAAATCTGTGCCGGAATACCACAACCGATTTGCTAAAAACCGGCAAACTAAGAAGCGTCAGGGCTGGCCGTCGATGGCTGATTCCGGCTACTGCTATTGATGAATTTCTAAACAGTGAAAATGCCTAACTTTCTAGGCGTTTCTTTATTTTACTTAAGTCGAAAAGATAGACTGCGGCAACGCGACAGGGAGATGGAGTAATGACGTGGTGGCGGAGTGGCTGCGCCTTGTATTGTCCCCAGAAAAAAGCTCATATTCTGGAAGCCATTAAAAAAAAATAACGTGAAAAGAGGTGCATAAAATGATTGAAACCGCTAGAAAAGTTTATGACGTTTCTGATGTTATGAGGGTTTTACATCTCTCGAGAAATACGGTCATGTGTCTCCTAACCAGTGGTAAACTGCGCAGTGTCAGAGCCGGGAGAAGGTGGATAATTCCCTCGGGCGCTGTTGACGAGTTTCTGGGTGAAAACCGATCAGGTGTATAAT
>Ga0316232_1004116_pt1 | contig 12632 bp, 5 predicted proteins | sample TBHtaG_FD_206006 | JGI IMG/M metagenome (GOLD analysis project Ga0316232, IMG submission 206006) | Freshwater microbial communities from Trout Bog Lake, Wisconsin, USA - TBH18025_13 | ecosystem: Environmental > Aquatic > Freshwater > Lake > Hypolimnion/Profundal zone | place: USA: Wisconsin... | reverse complement strand
CATATAAATTTCCTGTTACTACTAATATTGAATTAGAATCAGGAAATGCTGCAATTGAATTTGTAACAATAAGATTTAAATTATTTGAATTTATAGTAGCTATAGCGGTTTGATCTGTTGAAATAAGTTGATATGCACTAATGGATGATAATACATTACCATTTGAAATAGCTGATATTGTCCAATTTGTAGTACTTTGAAAATTTAAAGAAGTATTAGATGCTAAATTTGCTATTTGATTATTAATTGAACTATTTAATACATTACTAATTACTAATTCTGCATTAGTTGCTCTTATAATTTCATTGTTTAGATTAGTCTGAGTTGCGCTTATCAATCCATTTACCCAATTTGTTGTATTAAGAAATCCTAATGTTGTATTAGTACCTTGACTTAATATTTGAGAATGTAATGAATTTGATGTGATTGAATTAAGATTTGTAGTATTTATCCATAAATTGTTTGTAGAAGTTGTTACTAAATTAGTAGTAAATGTTATACTCGCTAATCCACTTGTTACAGAACTATTTACATTCGTTAAAACAACATTGCCATTAACCGTTAAATAAGAAAAATTTGCACTACCACCATTAGTTACAAATCCTCCTGTACTATCCCCAATAGTTAAAACTCTATTACTATTAACAAAAAGATTGCCAAATGTAGCCACAGAACCAGTAAAATTACTTCTGTTTAAAGCATGAGTTACATTATCTACTGATACTATATCAGGAGTTGCACTTAATTTAGGAGCTAAAGTACATATAAAAGCTAATGTTAATCCTATTTTTTTAATTATATTCATATTTTATTTATCTTTCTAATTTTTACAGAATTTTATGTATTATTTGATTACACGAAATAATACCTTTATAATTCAATTTTTTATAACTATTTCCCTTTTATTTTGACACCACTCCATTATACAAATTATAATAAGATGTGTTCATAAATTCATCTAATACCCCAAATTTATAATGTGAGGTAATATTATTTATATATTCCTTTTCTGAAGAAAATACTCCATCTACTATATAATGATAACTTGTATTGCCATATTCATCCAAAATAGCAACTTTAAAATCTGTAGACACAACATCACTTATGTCTAATGATTCTGATATAAGTCCATTAACTAAATAATATAAATTAGAATTTGCAAACTCATCCATTAATATAATTCTATATCCTAATGTTACTCCTTGTGGATATTCCTCTTCTTGAGATAATTTTCTAATAGTTACATCAGGAGAATTTAAGTTAACAATACACATAGCACTATTTGTCCCAATATTTGAATTATTATCAGCATCTGTCAATGTTAACATAACAGAAACAGTTATAGGATATGTATTTATGTCATAAGCAGGATTCCATATTATATTATTTCTTCCTGGCATTATTCCTAAGCCAAAATCTCCTCTTGCATTAGAAGTATTTAATGGTATAAAGAAACTTCCATTTGACACAGTAGCACTAACATTAGAAGAATTAATAGTTGATCTTCCAAAATAATCATATGATATGTCAACTAATCCACTTCCATCTTGCCTTTGAAGAACTGAAATTGATGTAATACCAGGATTTGTATTAGAGTCAAATACTGGTTCTGGTAATAATTTTTCACAATAAAATGAACTTGAATTACAATTACTATCAAATATATCTATTCTTGCATAGACTGTATCTGCTAAAGAATTACTATATTCAACCCCTAATGGTATTCCATCTACCCTTCTTACAGAAAATACATGACTTGTTGATGTACCTGTTCTGTCAATATATTCATAATGTTCTAAATTATTCTTACTCCAAAGAGAATATTGAACTTTACTTATATTATTGCTTCCATTTATTATATCAAATGAAAGTTTAATATTGCCAGTTGATTGATAATATGGATAATTATCTATTGTAAATAAATTACCATTATCTTCTGTTATTTTTATATTACCTATTTCTGCTATGTTAGGACTTAATACAAGATCGAATATAAACGGTTCTCCATATAAAAGATCTGCATTATTTAGTTCAACTACATAAGGATTAAATTGAATTCCATTTACGCCATAAGATTGATCTAATATTCCATTTTCATCTACAATAACTGATCTTTGAGGATCTCTAACTAATTGTTGAGACTGGTTAAAATTGGTAAAATTAGATTGGATATCATCCACATAATTAAATATATTACATGCAGATGCCAATCCATAAAGCCTATCTGGAACAATTTCAATTGGCTCATTATTTAACGGGGCTATAGAATCGGTTAAATCTGGTCTAATTATTGGTTGTGAGCCAAATCCTACTATTTTGGAAGGGTAACAATCAGCTACTACTACAGGATGTTGAGACATAAATAAGAAAGCAGCTTGATCTGTAATAATACAACGTTTTTGATCATCAGTTAATAGATTTAATGAATTTAATGAATTAAAAACAGTAGTATTAAACATTTGATTATAAGTAGCTGTTGTTGGAATATACCCTGTTGTTATACGAACACGATCTGGATAAACATTTTCTAATTCACTAGCAGCAGAGTATGTTAATAATTGTAATAATGCTTGGCTTTTACTACAGTTATTTAATAATGACTTTGTCATTTGTGCATCTTTAAAAAACTGTTTACTTATATCTAATCTAATTACAAACATTCCATATGTTCCATAATTAGTAAAGACATTATAATTATTATCTGGAACTACCCATTGGAAATATCTAGAACTATCTTTTTTACATGAAGAAAAATTAGAGAATGAATATATTTGTGTATTATTACCTAAAATGATATCAGTAATGCTTATTGTTAATATGGTTTTACAATAGCAATAAGTGTTATTTATATAACCAGTATCATTTCCATCTGCTGCTATATAAAAAGATAAAACTTGTCCTGTAAAACAAATAGCATTGCTTATAGCAGGAGAATCTATAACTAAATTATTAGTTTCTTTAAATCCCCATTTTACATCATTGACTAAATTATTCCTTATTCTGTCATCATCAATCCATTTTTCATTAGGAAACTTATTATCTTTAGTATATTTATTGAGAACGTCTATAGTTAGGGATATATTTCTATAATTTCCACTATAATCCCATATAAAAGGATAAAAAAGATTAGCATAGGGATAGGATCTAACAAAATCAATAGTTCCACCATCAAATGATTGGCTATTAACATTTGCTCTTACTAAACTTATATTTTCTTTTTTATAATTCATACTTATTCTACTTCAACAACATTATAATATGCAGATGGTGGATTAGTAGGGTTAATATATTCTCCTAAAATATCTGTAGAGGCAGGATTATGAGGGAACCCATTATATCCACGAACAATAGTCGAAGATTCATAATAACGACTAAATTTAATCATTGAACCATTTCCATTTACATTAGCATAACTTGGATATCCATAATACATACCATTATAAGTATATATACCTAGTATATTAGTATCCCAAGGAGTACCACTAATTAATTTTACTTCTACTGGAGGGAAATTTCCGCTACTTTCTTCACTACTATGAGATGACAGATCAACATTTTCAAGATTAATTTCTTCTCCATCTTCTTCACAAATCCATAATCTTCCATCTTCTAACTCATATGCTCTAAAAGGATTGTGTAATAATGATGTTTCTTCTGACTTTCCATTACTATATAATTTATAATTATTTATTTCTGTGTATGTATTAGAAATACCATTATAAATATAAACACTATTTTTTGTTCCTTGATTACAAATTATTACATCATGACCATTTCCCCAAGTTGCACATGTGGGATTAAAAATGTTTGACGATTGCCATAACAGTTGAGCTGGTTGTTGAACTGAAGAAGGATTTGGTGGAGGATTTGGCCAAGTATATGAAACAACTGATGAATCAGATAAAGAAACTAATATATTAGCCATACTATTACTAACTTCCTTAATATCAATAAAAACTGGATGTATTCCTCCATATTCAGATAAACTAAAATATGTCACATCTCCACCTGTTGAATTCATTTCATATATATATCCAGAACTAAAATCTAGTATAATATAATTTCCATAACAATTTCCTGCTATAACATTGTTTCTTTGAATTACACAGGAAGGATGAAAGGAAGAATATGGGTTTTTATAATATAAAGATAAATCAGGAGTTAAATTATAAACATTACTATAAAGATTAACATTATATGCTCCATACATACTTAGTTCAGGACATATATATCTTCCCCACATATCTTTTCCTATAATCTTTTTATTAGATATTATATCTATATCAGCCTTGTTTTCTCCATATGTTTGCGACACTATACTTGTATTATTTGCAGCATTATATCCATAACTTATTACTCTAGGAAGAATTGATAGTCTTACTTGTAAACTGCTCCCATAATTTAAAGTATTGTTACTATAATTCCACTTAAATATATTAGAAGATCCATTAGAAGATGCCACTAATCCATATATTTTATTATTTAAAATATGACTTGTAGATGATGAAACTATTTTAGCGTCTTGATGCCAATAATCCACATCATACAATTTATATTCAAAAGAAATATCAACATTAGTGTATTTTGAACTAGTAACAACTGCTATAAAGTCAATACAATCTTTAGAAAGATCTCCCTTAGATAATGAAATACTCACTTCATTATCTGAATCTGTTATAGTTCCTATATATTTTCCATTCATTTTTTATATTATACTAATTTTAAGTGGAGATTAATACATTTCCATTAATAAGTGGTCTTGCATCTCTAGGCTTACATAAATAACCTTGCCCAAAATTCCACAAAATATTTCCATAACTATCACTCTTTATTACTCTAGAAGAAAATGGACAATCTAAACCATCATTCTCTAAAATAATATACTGATCTCTATCTGTTATCCTTTGAGGTACAGAAGTTATAACACCAGTTAATATCGAAGGATATGCAAACCAATAATACATACTTGAAGAATAAAACTTAAATGTAAACGATTCTCCTACTTGTAACATATTACTACTAAAATCATCTCCATATAAATTAAAATCAGGATTTGCATTAAAATTAGCATAAGTTGTTTGACCAGACCAAATTGATATTGGAATAGATGATTTATTAACCCAAGTAACAGAACTTCCACTTCTAATTGTTAAATCATTTATATCAATATATCCATCATAGATATTAATTACAATATTGTCCTGAATTGACAAATGAAAATCTGAAATATATCTGTCGGAATCATATTCCCATTGAATTGTTGATTCTCTGCTATTTGGGTCTGTATAAGTTATAATTGCTCTCTTATTCCAAGCATCTGCAATTAATATTTCCCCAACCCCAGTAATATCACAACTACCTAATATATTTAATGCCACATCTTTAGTTGTTGCAATTTTAGCATCATTATTAGAAAATATTGTCTTCCCACATTCATTTAATTCTACAATACTATGTCCATCAACATAATCTTGAAAAACTAAATTCTCTGTTGAAATAGCTGCAAGATAAGGATTAGTAGAAGTATTCGTACTTGCTGTAACATTTGCAACACTTACATTAGCAGCAACTAATCTATTATAGAATTCATTATAATTATCTATTCCACCTAAACATTCTGTCCAAGCTGGAGATCTAATTTTTGCTGCTAACACAGTAGTAAAATCTCTATATTTATTAATTTGCACATCTACAGGAGAATATATATTCTTTAAATACATATTTGCAACATCAACATATCCAGAATAAGAAGAACAACTAATAGAATTTGAGCCATATATAGCATCTTCTTGTACATATAGTTGAACAAGAGCATTTGAGTTTAATCCAACAATAAATTCTATAGTTGCAGAACCATATGCATAAACTAGTTGATTTCCATTCTCATCAACAGTATAAATAGTAACAGCATGTTTACCAGCAGTTAAATCACTTATTACTATTGGAGCTATATTATAAACATCTATTCCTGTTCCTCCATCAACAGAATATCTTAAATGTTGTCCACTTGATGTAACAGCAAAGTTTTGAATTGAAAATTCTATTGTTACAGGAGATGATGAATATACTTGATTTGGTCTTGGAGATAAAATAGTAATATAAGGTTGTGTATAGACTCCAGTATTTACAACAAAGGAGCCATTAGCAACTGCCTCTATATTAGTATATGAACTGCTATTTGATTGTAATAATTCTGCCTTTAATGTATGAGAACCTTGAGCTATTCCAGTTAATGCGTAATTAGTTGAATAAATTATTGTAGGTGTTCCTCCATCTAATGTTATTCTAATTGCCTGTTCACCTGGTTGAGTCCCAAGCTCAAAATTATATGTTAATAGGTTTATATTTACATTTGATGAGGTCATTTGTTGGGCTAATGGAGTAGAAATAACCACTGTTGGAGCAAATTGGGTTACAATATTGTCTAATAAAGTTCTATTTGCCCCTGTTGGTTTAATCTTTAATACATTAGAATAATATGAGAATAAATTAAGGTTTTGTGCTTGCTCTATAGAACTTCCTATAAATCCACTCCAAAGATTGTATTTATCTATATCAAATCCTAATAAAGAAACATCTGCGTCATTTAAATATATTCTATGTCCACCTATTTTAAGATACATATTATTTAAATCAAGTCCTGCTGTTGGTAAATATATATTTTCTAAATCAGAACTACAAACAATATATAAAGCCCCTTCATTATAGTTATATAAACTGTGTAATACTGATATTGTAGAAGAATTAGTACTACTTGCTACATTCCCAGTTTCATATGGGTCTTCTGGATCTGTTAAGAAGCTTCCCATAAATCCAGAAACTAATGTTCCAGAATCATCTACTTGTACAATTCTATCATTTTCAGTATCAGATAACCATACATTACCATTATTTCCTCTAACTATTCCAGTTATTGTTCCAAAAGAAGGGGAAATACCATTTAATACTTGATATGTGCTTCTTGGTAACATAGAACCAGTTATTTTAGCCTTTTCAACCAAATATTGATCTGTTTCAATTGCTGAACCATTTGTTCCATAAGAATAATCTCCTATTTCACTTATATTAGATATAGCAATAGAATTAGCATAGGTACTAGTATCTATATTAAATTGATATCCATTATTCCAATCTGATTGTGTAACATAATTAAAACTATAATCTGTATCTGTTGCATAAAAATCTAAATATGCTTTCTTTAAAATTATGCTTCTATTTAATGTGTAAGAAGGAATAAAAGAGAATTCTACTTCTATATAGCCATATAATTGTCCAGCAGGAATAGGAAGAACATATGGATTAGCGACATCATAAGGATACCAAGATGCTGAAGCTAAAGCGACTAAAGAATTAGCACATCTTATTCTTGTAGATAATTGAACTCCGGCTGAAGCAGAATCAGTAGGAACAATATCATCCCATCTTACCCTATAAAAATCATATAAGAAGTCACTTCCAAATATAAATCTAATATATCCATTATTTTGATAAAGATTACCACTAGTTAGGTAAATATTATCTATATTTAGACTAAATCCTTTTGATGTATCCCAACCATTTTGAGTAGACACATAAAATCCTATTTCATTAATATTTTGTCTATTAAAGTTTCTAATATCTACAGTAACTTCTTGCCATCCATTTTCTAATGTTTCATTATTTATTGTAGGAGCATTTTTACTCAATACTTTTGTATAAGAATTTTGGATACCATAAGTATTATCATTCAAATAGAAGAATAAATCTCCATGTTGGACACTTGTTGTATTAATAGAGAATATTAAATAATTATAAGAACTCCAATCTTGAGCAGCAAAATCTTTAACAATTTTAAGCATTATTTCTACGCTTTCATTTCCTACTGTTAATTTTCCACTATTAGGTGGTACTACATAGGTTGAAGTGTCAGAAGTTAAGGTTGCTGGTATAGAACTTAGATCTTGTATTTCTACTTGCCAAAGAGAGATATCGTTAAATTCATCTATTATAAAAGTATTTTCTTTAGTGGCTAATGTAACTGAATCTCCATTCACTACTATATTATATGAGTTAGAAGATGAAATAAAATCAGATTCTGTTGCCCATGTTTTAGTATATGTAGTAAATCCTGTAGAATTAGCAGCTTTAATAGTATGTAAACCACCTTGAGAAGCAGTATTTGTATCTACGATTGCTGTTGTGTTAACAGTATCTATATAACTATTAGGTGAAATTCCCGGTATAAATGATATTTCATTAACTAGATATTTATCTATATCTGGATAAATATGTTTAACTGCTAATATTAATTGTAATAAGTTAGCAGTTGACACTTCTCCCATTGTTGATTGATCTGGGATAGACAATGTATTAACAAAATCATCTAATTGGGAATGGGTTAATGTTCCGATATCAGACAATTTAGTATTATGGTCTAAAGTTGGTATTACATCTGTTATTAATGTTCCAGACTGAATAACGCTTGCATCTAGAGAAGGCAAATTACTTTGGCTAATTAATCCTTGAACATCTGTGGCAAGGTTAATTTGGGATGGATTTTCTGTTCCTCCGATATGTCTATGATTTTTAACAGTTTGATTTACAAGGTTAATAAATCCTAGAGTTGTTTTGCCATCTGTATTAATATCTACAATGGAATTTGCATTTGTATCTACATATCCTAATAGCAGGACATTATCATTAGTATTTGTATAAACGCTAGAAGAGAATATAACATTTTGAGTCCAATAAGAGTCATTTGACAGAGATGCATAGATATAATTTCTAGCAGATGCAGTTAAGGATATAGAGACATTATTATTAGATTGAACAGAAACGAAATAGACAAATCCTGAACCAGCAGTTACTACGACAGAAAGGCCACTAGAGGCTATTAAGTTCCATCCATTTAGTACGCCATTACCTACTATATTAAAGAGGGCAATTAATTGATTATCTAAGGTTTCCCAACGTTGCATTTCTTGTTGAGATGTTGTTAGGTCATCCTTCTCATAATATGTTAATTTATAATTTGTTGTCTGTTTCATATTTTTCCTTATTTTGCAACTGTATGTATTCTATCATCCCATCTATTAACTGTCCACAAAAAATCAGTTGGAGCAGTAACCAGTTCGTTATGTATTGCGGATGCTAACCCTAAAGTACCCATATTATAAGCAGAAGTGCTAATAGTTCCTGGTGCTACAACAACTGGTCCAATATTACTATTTACACTTGCTGCAAGAGTTCCTATTACGCTTCCTATTGTTCCAAAACCTACATCCATAATATTTCTCCTTATCCGCTCATTCCGCCAAGCCATTCACCCTCAAAAGAAGCCTTAAAGTCGTTAGTTTCAGCATTAAAATCTCTTTTTATAGAAGTTAATCTAAAAGCTTGTCCATCTACTGTTATAAATGACAATGGAATAACTTCAGTAGCCTTTTCCCCTACACATAAAAATCTTGTTTTTAGTATTGTGTAAAATGCTCTTTGTCCTATATCTGCTGCTGTAGCTTTTACTGTCCCTATATCTCCGTAAGCAGCCTCTTCTTTTAGAAAAGGTTTTTTAAATAATAATTTATCATCTGGAGCCGATGTTGAATACATTATAGGATTTTTAGTTTCTCTATCCAAGCTGAATATTGCTATAACATTAACAGTTGATTCAAAACTTACATCAACATTTTTTTCATTTAATATAAGACCACTTAAATCTTCATTATTTATGTCTGAATAAAATGATATTGGACTCTCATCATCTAACACAGAATATAATCCACCAGGAAATTTAGACAAGTGGCATTTTCCTTCTGAATCAAAATACATAAACGCTTGAAACCTTTTAATAATATCTATTGCGCATTCAAACAATTTTTGTGAAGCAGCAAATCTCATAGCTGGTTGGGTATAGTTAAGCCCAGCAGGTAAAAAATACTCTTCAGCATTTGTCCATTCATTTATAAACGACTCTTCTCCTGCAAACCCAGCCCTAGAAACTATTTCTGATATGGCATAATAGGCTACCATTCCATCATAGAATGGGCTATTAATAATAGGAATATTCTTTAAAACATACATACTATCTTCACAGTTTATAGTTAATATTTCTTTCCCAGCAATTTCAGTAGAGCTTAAACTTGTAATAAGTCCTGTAAATGTTTTTACTGGAGTATCCCCCCATGCCCATGATATATCTACTGCTTTTTGATACTGGAATAAATTATCTGAAACTGTTCCTGCCTCATTAAACGGATTATATAATGTTATAGTTGCTTTTTTTTCAATATGAAAATAATCTGGCGCAGATGCAGTTTCAGATACTGAAATAACATAATCACTTATATCAATCGGAGTAGGAGTTGCAGGACCACTTGATACAATATATAATCCTTTTAATTGAAAGAAATAAGGACATCCTCCGTAAGGTATAGTAAAATCATTACTATTAGGTAATTTCATAGTTCCATTACCAGCAAACATAGTTACATAATAAAAATCAATATTTTCAAGAGTTTGCTGATCTGTTGATCCTCCCTTTGAAAAATAGACAATTCCCTTCATATGCATTGATGGATCAGAATTTTTAGGAGTATAATCAGAAGCAATACCATGAAATATAGAGCTATCCACCCCAACCCTTTGCGCTACAGATGGTGGAGTTGGCAAACAACAAACTTCCAAATCTCCCATTGTTGCATCATAATTTTGACATTTCCATTTAGAACCATCTTGTACAGCATCTGGATTATCTATATCTACATAATCTGTTATTGGAAGAACCATTGCGCTCATAGGAGCAAAAATCATAGGAGAAACATTTATATTTACCGGCATATTAGTTCCATATATTCTAACAGTACCAGGCGTTATTGCACAAGGAAGTAATGTTCCTCCATCCACTGAATTACCTTGAGATCCAGCATTAATTCTTGTATAAACATATTGATTATTGTTAATAATTATTACCAATCTTCCAGCAATTGTCATAACCCCAATTTCAACAAATTCTGCTTTATTAATAATTCTTGAGACATTACTTTGAAATTGTAAATATAGCCCAGTAGTAGGAGTATCTGAGCTTGAACTCCCAGCATTAACAGTAGAACCACCTGTTTGATCTGGGGTTGGGGGCATTTTATAATCAATAATAAATGGCTTCATATCTAATCCTATCCATATATCAAATTGATTATTAGGATCTTTTTCTCCTATTCTTACAACAAGATATGTAGGATATTTATTAGAAGATGGGGTATCGAGTGGCTTTTGAAAAGTGACCCAAAATGGCATATCTTGAGTAAGAAAAGCACTTGATTCTATTCCCCACCACATTCCATCTCTCGTTTGAGTTTGCCTTATCCAATTAGTATTTGGTCCTTCTAAAGGATCATTTAAGTGTCTAATTGTATTTAATCCATCAATTACTTGACTTGTTGTGCCTGCTGGTATTTTAAGATTAAATTTATTCTGAAAATTTGTTATTATAGTTGCATCGTCTGGCATAGCAACTTTTGGTACTTTAGAATCTCTCCAAGATGGCCCATCCCATGAAGTATCAGAAGATTGACTAGCTCCTACATGATTAGAAATTTTTGATTGATTCGCAGAACTTGGATACGGATATGGATTTTGTTTGTCAGCTATTTTATCCTTAAAGGCTCCTGTAACTTCTGTTAGTGGGGTAAAAGTAATATATGGAAGAGAACCAGAAGACATATTAGCTGGAACTGATGTGCTCATATAATTATCTATATATAATTTTCTTATAGCTGGAAGTATAGCCGAAAAACCATAATTATTATCTTGAATTTGATCTAATAATAAAGGTCTAAATAAATTTGAAGAGCATATTGCATCCCATTGAAATGCACTAATGTCAAAATTATAACGAGTATATGTTCTATCTATTAAAGGTAGTTCGTCATATAAATTAACCTGTACATTCGCTATGCCTAAATTTTTCATAATTTCATAATTTTAAAAGTTTGGGGCAAATTTCCATGTATACATGTCTGTGCTTTGCATACATGTTAAAGTATTATCCCCAGTGTAAAAGAATATCTTGAAAACTCCAGTTGATGTTCTGTATCCAGTAAGTTTTTGATCAACTACATTCCCAGAGCCAATCATGATAGTAGGATTATCATCAATATCTGATTGTATTGATTCTAAAATATTTTGATAATTTCCTTCTGTTGGATCTAAATCTCCAGCCATCATTGAATCATATAAGCTCACATCCATACATAGTTTAATACCTATTTGCCCATTAATTATAAATACAACAATTTCTTTATCAATAAGTAATGGACTTGTAGCCCCTCTTGCAATAATAATAGGACTTTGTTTAAATATATACCCATCTCTTGTATATACTAATTGTATCCCATTCACAGAGTCATATAAAGCAGCTAATGTCCCATCTTTAGTAATAAATGGGAATATAACATTTGTGCCCATTTCTGTTAAAATAACTGGAGAAAATGAATCTACCATCGTTCCCGTTGACTGAGGTAAATTAGCCTGAGATTGTATTGATATCGGTGAATAATTTGATTTAGCTGTCAATACCGATTGTGGAATTGCTAATGGCCTATATAAGAAATCCAAATAACCACTATTCGTAGCCTTATATGCTAAATCTAATAAAC
>Ga0316232_1004104_pt1 | contig 12653 bp, 11 predicted proteins | sample TBHtaG_FD_206006 | JGI IMG/M metagenome (GOLD analysis project Ga0316232, IMG submission 206006) | Freshwater microbial communities from Trout Bog Lake, Wisconsin, USA - TBH18025_13 | ecosystem: Environmental > Aquatic > Freshwater > Lake > Hypolimnion/Profundal zone | place: USA: Wisconsin... | reverse complement strand
TTTTTCTTTCAATACGTTTTTTATTAAGCTCATTTAAAAAGCGCCGCATCTTATCTCCCATTCAACATATAAAACTTTCCCTGCTGTGTATTTTACTTTACTATATAAAGAATATGAGGATACCTTAAATAAATGCAAAGTGAGTCTTACCAAAACGTACCTGTTCTTGTTATTTTTTTTACTAGGCCAGATTGTCTCCATAAGCTATTAGTACAACTTGCCAATTCTGGTTTGAAAAAAGTTTTCTTTGCTTCAGATGGTCCCAGATTAAATTCGAAGTCTGATATTTCCAAGATTGAAGAGTGTAGGGCCTTAGTAAAAAAATTTTCATCTCAATTTCAATCTGTCCATTTTTATTACTCTCAAGAAAACTTAGGTTGCGATACTTTTGTTCCAAAGGCTATCAGCTGGTTTTTCTCAACTGAAGATCAGGGAATAATTTTAGAAGACGATTGCATTGTTGATGATGGATTTCTTAGATTTGCTGATTTTGCATTAAAAAAATATAGTAACTTTCCTGATGTGATGAGCATATCAGCTGCAAATTTCCAAAATCACAAGGTAGGGGACGGCGATTATTTTTTTTCTAGGTATCCATATATTTGGGGGTGGGCGACGTGGGCTCGTGCATGGCAGTATTTTGAAAATGATGCAACTGTATATAAAAAATATTTTATATCCTTTAACAGCTTAAATAAAATTTTTAAAAACAGAAAGCAGACTAAGTATTGGCAAAAAATGATGTTCCATTTGGCTATGGGGAAGATTAATTTTTGGGATGCTAAGTGGTATTTTTCTATTTGGATGAAAAATGGATTTTCAATTACACCTAATATAAATTTAGTTGAAAACATTGGGTTTGGGGCTGATGCAACTCATACAAAAAATGAGAGTGAGAATCCAGGGATGAATATTGGAACTTTTCCGCTTAAAATTAAAATTCCTACAGACGCGAAACCAAATCCTCAGGCTGATCATGAGTTATTTATTAAACGATTTAGTCCGACTTTTGCGGGGTACTGGAGAGTATTTAAGTCAAAATTTTTTAAACTTTTAGTCTCTCAATAGAAGATGATAATTTCCAAACTAAAAGGAGGTCTTGGCAATCAGCTCTTCCAATACGCGACAGGATTTTCCCTTGCAAAAAAACTAGACGCTCCATTTAAGATCGATGTGTCTGGGTATGAAAAATCTATAAGTGCTAGAGAGACTGCACGTAATCTTGATATTAATGATTTCTCAATATCTGCTAATGTTGCGTCTGATGATGAAATTTTAGAAATTAAGTACCCTAAAGGGATTATTTCTAGAATTGGAAGAGTTATAGAAAAGAAGCTTCTAAAGAACTATTACGTAGATTGGCATCCTCAAGTCTTGCTTAAAACTGGTAATGTTTACTTAGACGGCTATTTCCAATCTGACAAATATTTTCAATCTGAAGTTGGGGCCATTTTCGAGCAATTTTCCTTAAGGCAGCAGTGGTTGGACCCAATTCAAGAGATTGTTGAATTAATCAACCAGTGCAATCGCTCAGTAAGTCTTCATATTAGAAGGGGTGATTATGCGGGCGATTCGAGGGTGAGCCGTCTGTTTTTAGTTTGCAATGCCCAGTACTATCAACGGGCTATAAGCTATTTTTTGGAAAGAATTCCAGATTGCAATTTTTATATTTTTTCAGACGATGTGCAATGGGTTGAGCACAATTTGTTATTGCCAAGCAGAGCAACTTTTATTTCATCAGAAAATGGGGATACTAATAGATTGAGGCCATCTCAAGAGCTTGTTTTAATGTCAAAGTGCAAGCATCATATCCTTTCTAATAGCTCTTTTAGTTGGTGGGGCGCATACTTAAATCAATCTAAAGAAAAAATTGTATTGGCACCAGACATTTGGAATAACGGTTATGTTGACCAACCTAATATCGCTCCAGAGGCTTGGATTCGTTTCCCAACATCATAGTCGCATTGTCTATATATGTATGCTCCAGTTAGCGTCATTATTCCTTGTTACAGAGCCGCTGATTGTTTGGAGCAGGCGGTAAACTCCATACTAAATCAAACATTGCTACCGCTAGAATTAATCTTGGTTGATGATGCCAGTCTTGATCGCGGGAAAACAAAAGCTTTAATTGAGGAGCTCGAAGAGAATATCCTTAGAAAAAATGTTGGAATTCATGTTTCTTCTATTTTTCTTAACGCCAATGTTGGCCCTGGTGGCGCTCGTAATGCTGGGTGGAGCGCGGCAACGCAGCCATGGATCGCTTTCTTGGATGCCGATGATGCATGGCATCCTCAGAAATTAGAGATTTCATGCAAGTGGATCAAGTGTCATACCGATGCAGTTATGTTGGGAAATTTAACCCAAACCTTGCCTAAGAATTCAAGCATCTCTCAACTTTTGCCATCTCATCAAATTCAAGGTGAGCGGATTTCTTTTTTTCAAATGTTGTTAGCTAACCGTTTTTTTACTCGAACTGTAATGATTAGACGAGATATTCCATTTCGTTTCCAGAATAGGTTTTTTACTGAAGATTATTTACTATGGCTAGAAGTTATTTTGGCTGATATGCCTGCTTATGTTCTCAATCAGGTGCTTGCGTTTAGTTTTCGCCCTGAGTTCAGTGCCGGGGGATATAGCGGTCATCTATGGGCACATGAAAAAAAAGAGCTTCGTGCCTGGTGCTATTTATATTATCAAAATAAAATTTCATGGTTAACTTTGTGTTTTGCTATTTCCTGGTCATACATTAAATATCTTCGCAGAGTGGTTATGGGTTACATGAGATGAGTGCGCAAAGAAAAAAAATTTGTATGTTGGCGGCAACGCCACTAACAATTCATTTTTTCCTTAAGCCTCATTTGGTGGAATTAGCAAAAAATCATGATGTAACTTTAGTTGTTAACTTAAAGAATGATCCCTATATTCCGCCCTTAGAGCTTCCGGTCGCCATTATTGATATCGGAATCTCTAGAAAGATTGCGCCCATCTCTGATCTTTTATGCTTGGCGAAATTATTGTATTTATTTCGCAAAACTAAATATGATTTACTTATCACCGTAGTTCCTAAAGCGGGTTTATTGGGCATGTTGGCTGGGCTAGCCGCTAGAATTCCTCGGCGTCTTCACATCTTTCAAGGGGAGGTATGGGCTCATCTGGAAGGCTTTTCCCGTAAGCTCTTAAAAACATGTGATTCGATTACTGCAGCTTTAGCAACTGATGTATTAGCAGTTAGCGCCTCAGAGAGAGGTTTTCTGATTGAGCAACAGGTCGTTAACCCCCATAAAATTAAAGTGCTTGGCTCGGGCTCTATTGGCGGCGTGGATCTCACACGTTTTTCTCCTAATCCTAAAAAGCGTGAACAGATAAGGGCGGCGCTTGCTATTCCTGCCGATGCAATCGTCATGATCTTTATGGGTCGCTTAGTGGCCGATAAAGGAATTCATGAGCTTATTGTGGCTCACCATCAGCTTTCTCAGGAGTATCAAAATTTGTGGCTTCTGCTAGTTGGTCCTGATGAAGAGGCAGATATTATAAGGACCGGGCCCAATAAATGGCATCAACATGTTCGGCGAGTTCCATTTACACTGGAGCCCGAGTCATACTTAGCGGCATCTGATTTTTTATGCCTTCCTAGTCACAGGGAAGGATTCGGGGTTGTGATTATCGAGGCTGCAGCTATGGGACTACCCACTATAGGCTCTAATATTTATGGTATCAGTGACGCTGTCGTGAATAAGAAGACTGGACTACTTTTTCAGAGTGGCAGTGTTGAAGAGCTCAAGGCGAGCATCAAATCTTTATTAATAGATAGTGATTTGAGGAAAATTTTAGGTGCCAATGCTCGAAATTATGTTGAGCAAAATTATGACTGTCAAGAAGTTTTGAAAAATTATATTGGCTATATTGAAAATCTTTTTTACCCCAAGAATAATATTAGGTTTGGATTAAAGCGCCTCTTTGATTTTTGTTCCGCTTTGCTAGCAATAATCTTTTTACTCCCACTGATCCTATTTACTTATTTTCTTGTGCGCCTCACTTCACGTGGCCCAGTAATTTATTGGTCTAAACGTGTAGGCATAAATAACCAATTTTTTTGGATGCCAAAGTTTCGGAGTATGAAAGCTGATGCTCCTGTAGTCGCCAGTCATTTATTACAAAATCCAAATGCTTTATTAACGCCCGTGGGGGCTTTTATACGTAAAACAAGCCTGGATGAATTACCCCAGCTATGGTGCATACTTATTGGGGATATGAGTTTCGTTGGGCCTCGTCCAGCATTATTTAATCAAGAGGATTTGATTGCCCTACGAACTCAGTTTGGCATCGAGTGCCTAATGCCAGGATTGACAGGGTGGGCCCAAGTTAATGGTCGTGATAACTTGGATAATTTGACTAAGGTAGACTTTGACTATCAGTATTTGCAGCAAAGATCCTTTAGATTTGATTTGATCATTCTCTGGCTCACCTTTTTAAAGGTGGTCAGATCTGATGGGGTATCCCATTAATTGCGATTGAGTTTATGTTAAACAGCCTAGTAATGCCTATTTTGAGTCTTTCTCGAGTAGCCAAGCGTTTGGTGGTATTCGGCGTGGATGCTTGTATATGCGTACTGACGGTTTGGTTTGCTTACTACTTAAGAATGGGCGAGTGGGTATCACTTCGTGGCGAGCCCATGACTGCTGTTTATATTTCTCTCGCTTTAGCTTTACCTATCTTCGTTAGTTGTGGCCTTTACCGAGCTATTTTTAGATACTCGGGGTGGCCGGCGCTGCTCACAGTTGCCAAGGCAATCTTGATATATGGATTTTTCTACGCAGCGATCATTATCACGATGGGGTTTACGGGAGTTCCGAGAACTCTAGGTTTGATACAACCCATCCTGCTTTTGCTCTCAGTCGGATTTACTAGAGCTTTAGCGAGTTATTGGTTGGGTAACTCATATCGGCACCAGCTGAAATTAGGCGCCGTACCAAGAGTATTGATTTATGGTGCTGGGTCTGCTGGCAGACAATTAGCTGCGGCACTTCGAAATAGTTATCAAATGAGAGTCGTTGGTTTTTTAGATGATGCCAAGGATTTGCAGGGGCAGGTTCTCAATGGCATCCCAATTTATCCACCAAGTGATTTAACTAACTTAGCTGGATCACTTTTAGTAAGCGATGTTTTATTAGCCCTTCCATCAGTAAGTCGTCAACGCCGTAATCAAATTTTAGAATCAATTGCGAAATCAAAATTGGCTGTCAGAACCTTGCCCAGTTTTACGGACTTGGCAAAAGGTAAGGTAACGGCATCAGATATTTTTGAGTTAGATGTTGAGGATCTGTTGGGTCGTGATCTTGTTGATCCTGATTATGATTTACTCAGGAAAAATATCACTGGACAAGTAGTTTTAGTAACTGGTGCTGGGGGTTCTATCGGTAGCGAGCTCTGTCGACAAATCATGAGTCACAATCCAAGTACTCTCATTTTGTTTGAGCAAAACGAATTTGCGCTCTATTCAATCGAGCAAGAACTCAATGCTAGATCTTCAAATCTTGCAAGCATCAAACTTATACCCATTTTATGTTCAATCCGCAATGAGTCTCGCATTCAAGATATATTGAGTCAGTACAAACCCCACGCTATCTTTCATGCAGCTGCCTATAAGCATGTGCCCCTTGTTGAGGGTAACCCCGCTGAAGGTATTGCAAACAATGTCTTCAGTACCCTATCTCTTGCAAAAGTAGCTCAAGATTGTGGTGTAGCAAGGTTTATTTTAATTAGTACTGACAAGGCCGTTCGGCCTACTAATATTATGGGGGCATCAAAACGTCTAGCAGAAATGGTTTTGCAGGCGCTCGCTGCATCTTCATCAGCTACCCTTTTTTCAATGGTTCGCTTTGGCAATGTTCTTGATTCATCAGGCTCAGTAGTTCCTAAATTTCGTCAGCAAATTAGAGATGGTGGGCCGGTTACTATTACTGATCGCAGGGTCACTCGGTTTTTTATGACGATCCCTGAGGCTGCACAGTTGGTTATCCAAGCAGGTGCGATGGCCAAAGGGGGTGATGTTTTTTTATTGGACATGGGCGAGCCTATTAAGATTGTTGAATTAGCACGTCAAATGATTAATCTATCTGGGCTTGAGTTGAAAGATATTGATAACCCTAATGGTGATATCGAAATCGTAGAAATTGGTCTGCGTCCAGGAGAAAAACTGTATGAAGAATTGCTGATCTCTGGTGAACCTGAAGCAACTGCTCATCCCAGGATTTTCAAGTCAAATGAAGACTTCCTCTCTTGGGAGGAGTTGGTGAATAAGCTGGCAGCCCTTGAAAAAGCAATCTTGGTAAATGATCGAGATTCCCTCGTTAGTCTTTTGCAAGAACTAGTCCCAGGTTACCGCTCTAGATAGCCTGATGAGGCTGCTTATTAAATTATTGAGTTAGGAGAGCTGGGTAGGCTAACGGTATTAGCGCTCTTGCCCTGTAAATAGGGGTATTTTTGGTCTTTTCTGGGTAAAAATGGGGCTTATTGACCTCCCCCCAATCGTTATAATTCCAATATCTAAATAGAGCGTTCGCTTTTGGAGTTATTTTGTCAATAATAATTAGTCAAAATTGGGTAGAAATTGTCGTAAATGACTGATTTTATTGATAAAAATTCCAATTTAGAGGGAAGTGCTTGCACTCCTTTGGTGGCGATATTGCTATGCACCTATAACGGGGCCCGGTTTTTGGCTGAGCAATTGGATTCTTTGGAGGCTCAGACCCATCAAAATTGGGTGGTGTTTGCCAGTGATGATGGCTCCACCGACCAAACCCAAGAAATACTGCAGCACTATCGAGTGAAATGGCCTTCCGGGAAATTGACTATTCGCAGTGGCCCTCAAAAAGGCTTTTGTAGAAATTTTATGTCTTTAGTAGCAGATAACAGCATTTTGGCTGATTATTATGCATTTTGTGATCAAGATGATGTGTGGTTACCAGAGAAATTGTCACGTTCCCTTGATGTTTTATGTGATATTCCCACTCAAATGCCTGCTATTTATGGCTCTCGAACACAGTTAATCGATGAGCAGGGTCTCTTGGTTGGCATATCGCCTTTTTTTGCGATCACCCCTTCATTTGAAAATGCTCTAGTTCAAAGTATTGCCGGTGGAAATACGATGGTCTTCAATCATGCTGCAAAACTGGCTATCCAAATTGATCCTCAGCATGAAATAGTGAGTCATGATTGGTGGGCTTACTTGGTAATAACCGGTATGGGAGGGCAATTTGTGTATGACCCTATTCCAACTACCTATTATCGTCAGCACAAGGCCAACATTATTGGTGGAAAGAAAGGGGTATTTAAAAAATTTTCTCGTTTAAATTCTCTGCTTTCTGGAAGCCTTCAAGAGTGGATTGAAGGAAGATGCGCCGGCCTTTACTCTGTCGTAGATAAATTGACGACACAGAATCAATTTATTTTTCAGCAATTTTGCAAGCTTAGGAAGTCGTCAATATTCACTCGAGTTTTGGGGATGAAGCGTTTAGGAATTCATCGCCAACACTTTAGCGAGAATGTTGCCTTTTATTTTGCAGTGATTTTAAATAAGATTTAATTAAAGACCAACTCATTGCTTCCCACAAACTACTACCATGATCAAAAAATTTTTGATCAAGAAATAAAGAAAATTTTCCAAAGTCAATGGATATTTTTTGGTTTAGTTCAAGAATTTGAGGGTGATGGATCTTACGTTAGAAAAACTCTCTGCGAAAACAATATTTTCTTATTAAAAAATCAAGAGCGTTATGTTGGTTATTTAAACCGCTGCCCACATCGGTTTCACCCAATTGTGACTGACGATCGGGGTACCAGTAAATTAGTGTGCCCATATCACTACTGGGCCTTTGAGGGTAATGGTGCGCTTAAGGGTATCCCATACGAGACTCAGTGCTATCAATTTACTGAACAAGAAAAGGCGCGCATTCATTTGACTGCGATTGCAGTAGAGCGGATAGGATCACTGTTATTCATAAATTTTTCTAAGCATCCCAAGCCTATAAAAAATCAATTTCACCATCAATTATTGTTGGATATCACATCTTTATCGAGTCACTTTTGGGATTTTCGAAAAATTACCTTTTGTAAAAAATTTAATTGGAAGCTCATTCAAGAAAATTTACGAGATGGATTGCACCCAGCTTTTTTGCACCAAAAAACACTACTCAATGCAATTGAGTTTGCACCACCTGCGATCCCTAAGGATGTGCCAATACAGCTAGTGAGAAATAAAGATTTAAGCTATGGTGGTCCCGATGTGAAATTGACCCATCCCTTTGAATTAAAGGATGAGTTTCAAGATCCATGGTTATGTGAACCTCGCTACTATAACTATCATGTATTTCCTAGCGCCCATATTGCTGCGCCGGATGGTGGGAATACCTTTGTTTTGGAAAACTTTATTCCACTTGGGCCAGATGAGACTCAGCTTGAGGTGTATTTCGTGCTGACTAAAAATGAGTTATCCGCAGACAAAATCCAACTATTTTTTGATAAATTGATCGCAAACGCCTCATCGGTATACGAAGAAGATTTTCGGGTGTTGGAGAATATTCAACAAGCCACAAAAGGTTCAATTACAGCGCCAAATAATGGTAGGTATGAGCGCTTAATTACCAGATTTCACAAGGGGTACCTTAAAATATTGGGGTTAACTAGACTTTATGTGTTGATAAATGCCTTGGATATTTTGAAATCCCCATTTTTTTTTGTTAAATTGTTCAAAAACCTTTAAAAGAAAATAATACTAATGGCTGTTGAAAGAAAAATATGGATTATTGGCGCAGGCGGTTTTGCTTTTGATATTGCTTGTAAGTTTGCCAAAGTGCCAGGTGCTGGAAATGTATTTATGGGTTTTATGGATTCCCGCGATGAAGAGAAGGCAAAAACCAAAATATTATGTGAGCAAATTGGATTGCCTGCAATGTTTGAAGATCCCCAAAAGTTTAATTTCGCTGATCTAAATAATCGCTATATGTTCGGTGTGGGCGATGCTGTATTTAAAAAGGAATTTTCTCTAAAACACCAAATTAGTCCAGATTTATTTCATCGGTTCGAGATGGAAGTTAACATTAATGAGTATTCAAAAACTGGTCAGGGCATATATTGGGGATGTCGTATTGCCTCGAATTCTACCGTGGGTTGGGCTAGTTTTATCGATGCGAATTCGGTTGTGGGTCACGGAACCTCAATTGGAAATTACTGCCATATTGCAGTTGGGGTAATCATTGGGGGCGATGTTAAAGTTGGCGATGGAACGTACATACACTCTGGCGCCATTATTGGAAACAAAGTAACAATAGGCGAAAATTGCATTATTGGCATTGGAGCTGTGGTGGTGCGAGATTTACCGGATGGGTCCAAAGTTATTGCTCCAAAATCGCCTCGGATTGCTTGATGAGTAAGCCATTAGTCCATCTCTCTAACATTGCGGTTACTTTGTATAACAATTCTTCGGATAATTTTTCTTTTAAAAAATTATTGTTGACACAAAAATTTCTGCCCGAGCAAATTTCTATACTGAATGATATTTCGCTAGATATTTATGAAGGCGAAATAATCGGTATAGAGGGTTCTAATGGGGTTGGAAAAACTACTTTACTCTCTGTTATTGCAGGAATACTACCAATTTTCTCGGGGGTAAGGGAGGTTCATGGAAAATGCTTGCCATTACTGGGCCTTGGGCATGTATTTCATGGAGATCTTGATATTGAAAAAAATATCGAGCTTTGGGATGCAAGTTTCAATTCGAATTTTCCATTAGAGATTGGTTTTGTCAATGATGTCATTGCTCAAGCAGGTTTGAAGATTAAAAAAGATACGCTTTTGCGAGCCTTATCATCCGGCATGAAATCAAGGCTAGCTTTTGAATTGGCTATGAGAGATACGGCAGATATCTTATTGCTTGATGAGGTTTTTTCTGTGGGGGATGCGGATTTTCGATCTCAGTCGTCACAAAAAATTAAAAATAAACTCAAAACATTAGGGTGTGCAGTGATAGTTTCCCACGACAGAAAAATTTTAGAGGACAACTGCTCAAAAATAATTCGTATTAAAGACCAAAATACTATTGAGATATGTTGAAGGAACTAAACGCTAAGCAAATTAAAAGCTTTACGCTGCTTTTACTCTCTCTACAGAAGAAAAATACTTTTCTTGGCTTTGCTATTGGGCTGATTCCCATTTTAGTGACTGCTTTTTCGATTGAATTATTTATTGGAAAAATTATTGGTGGTGAAGTTCATACAAATGGCATGAAAGGGGTTAATGCTATTTTCTTTATTTTTTTAAGCAATGCCATTTCTCAATCAACGGAAGCCTTGAAAAAATACAGCTCGATTATTAAAAACTCCTATCTACAGCCAATTACTATTTTAGTAAGTGAGGCTGTATTGCAGTACCTCTCGTTTTTTGTTTCTTTCATAATTTTGGCTATAGCTTTTCAAATACCCTTTGAAAAGAGCGCTCTTTTACTTTTGCTATCTTGTTTTGTTGCTGCGTATACCCTGGCAGTAGCAAACTATTTATTGGTTCTATCCTCCATTTTGGAGGACTTTGGAAGAATTTTGGGGATCGTTTTTCAAATGCTATTTTGGGTATCACCAATCTTATATTCAATAAGAGTGATTAATCCTGATTTGGCCTATTTTTTTATGGCAAATCCATTTTATATTTTCTTTGAGCTCATCTATCTGATCTTCTCGCCCCAGGCATATGCGCCTCAATATTTTTGGCTTGGCCTAGGGTCCTGCTTCTCATTCTTATTTCTGCTCAGCATCTTGTTAACCAATTTACGAAAAAAAGTTTTAGTTTTCTTATAGGCCATGGCGATCGATCTATTTAAACCCTCGGTCCCACCTTTGAAAGCCTATCAAAAGTATCTTGAATTGGTTGATCAGAACCGAATGTATTCAAACTTTGGGCCAATGCAAAGTCTTCTTAGAGAAGGACTTGCCTCTCAATTTAAAATTCCAAGTTCATGTTTGGAGTTATTTTCTAGCGGAACAATGGCCTTGGTTGCTGCGATGCAGGGATTGAAAAAGGAAGGTCGACCTTTTTGCGTATTACCCTCTTGGACCTTTGTCGCTACCGCACAAGCAGTAGTGGCATCTGGATTGGTACCTATTTTTGTTGATGTTGATTGCGAAAGTATGCAGTTGACGTCTAGTTATTTAGGGAGCCTTCCGTCCTCGCTCCTTGAGCAAACCTCGGTGGTGCTGGTGGTCTCCCCGTTTGGGGCTCCTCTCAATCTAAAAGGCGTTAAAAAGCAAGGTGAGTTATTTGGTTTTGAAGTGCTTTGTGATTGTGCGGCAGGGTTTGAATCAATAAAGCCTAATGAGTTTCATACAGTTATTTCCTTGCACGCAACCAAAACATTTGGAATTGGTGAGGGTGGTCTTTTAATGAGTCAAAACTCTCAGTTGCTTGAGGTGGCTAAGGCGTATAGTAATTTTGGATTTATAGGCTCAAGACAGTCAAAAGAATTTGGTGTTAATGGAAAATTGTCTGAATTTCATGCGGCAGTGGGCTTGGGTGCCCTCGACCTTTGGAGCGGCAGTCGTGAGATTTACTATAACAAGGCAAATGCCTACAGGCAGTTAATGGGCCAATCCTGTCAATTTCAAAATGATTGGGGGCAAAGTTGGGTAAGTTCAACTTGTGTGATCAGATTTGCAAGCAGTTCACAAAAGAAAAATGCTCAAGCGTTACTCAGTTCTAAGAATATTCAATCGCGCGATTGGTGGAGTCAAGGTTGCCACAAAGAACCGGTTTTTGTTACTGCGCAATCATTTGGTGACATGAGTAATACTGATACCTTAGCTACTACTACTTTGGGTATACCGTTTTATAGGGATATCGATGAGCGTGATATTGAAGAAATTGCTCAGAGTATAAAAGGGGCTGTCTAAATTGTTAGTAAGCATATTAGTACCTACTTATAAGCAGGAAAAATTTATTGCCCAATGTCTGAACAATATCCTGAGTCAAAAAGTTGATTTTGAGATTGAGGTGTTGGTGGGTGACGATTGCTCTCCAGATGGAACTGTTGGAGTGATTGAAGCTTTAGCAGAAAGGGATTCTCGAATTAAGCTGTATCAGTGGCGCCCTAACGAAGGAGGTCTTCGAAATATTGACAGACTTTTAGAATATGCAACAGGCAAATACGTCACGATCATAGAGGGCGATGATTGCTGGATTGATCAGACCCATTTAGCAAAAAGCGTCATTGCTCTTGAGGAGAATCCTGAAATTCTGTTTACTACGGCAAACTATTCTCATTTGATAGGAGAAAAACTTCAACTAAAGCAAAAATTGAGAGTTCACAATCAAAAAATGCTTCGGTTTTGGCATTTGGCGCTGGGTAATTTTTTGCAAATGGGGACAATTGTCTATCGCCGTGGGTGCTACCCTCGTGTGCCCAATTATTTTATGGATTTACCCTTAGGAGATTACCCACTAGTCTTGACCTTGCTAAGCAAAGGTCGGGGTCTCTATTTGTCACATATGGCAATGGCTTACCGAGTGCATGCGGAGGGTGTATGGTCCGGACAGCCTCAGAATTTGCAGGCTGAAAAGACCCTTATCACCTTAGATAGGGTACTCAACTCTTTAAAGTTGGGTCTCTG